>Ga0066681_10000844_pt1 | contig 11217 bp, 8 predicted proteins | sample GraSoiAngelo_130_FD_65629 | JGI IMG/M metagenome (GOLD analysis project Ga0066681, IMG submission 65629) | Grasslands soil microbial communities from the Angelo Coastal Reserve, California, USA - 14_0929_02_20cm | ecosystem: Environmental > Terrestrial > Soil > Grasslands | place: USA...
ATTTGCCCGTCTTCATTTTGCAAAACGTAGGTATAGGTACCCTGCAGAACGCCGGGGCGCGCGCCCGAGAACCCCTGATGCGCAGCCAGGCGCGCGGCATGCTCGCCGAGCCCGGCGCCGCGGCCGCCGGCCTCGATGCCGATCATCTTCACATCCGGATCACGCAAGAACTGGTGAAACAATCCAATGGAATTCGAGCCGCCGCCGACACAGGCAAAAAGATGCGTCGGCAAACGTTTTTCCGCGGCAAGGATTTGCTCCCGCGCCTCGCGGCCGATCACCGTCTGAAAATCGCGAACCATGGTCGGATAAGGATGCGCGCCAAGAACGGACCCGAGCAGATAATGGGTGGTCCGCACGTTGGTGACCCAGTCGCGCATGGCCTCGTTGATGGCGTCCTTCAGCGTGCGGCTGCCGGAATCCACGGGCATGACCTCGGCGCCGAGCATGCGCATACGCGCGACGTTCAGCGCCTGGCGCGCCATGTCCTCCGTGCCCATGTATACGACGCACTCGAGGCCAAGGTGCGCCGCCACCGTCGCGGAAGCGACGCCATGCTGCCCCGCGCCCGTTTCCGCGACGATGCGCGGCTTGCCCATCTTCACGGCCAGCAACCCCTGGCCAAGGGCATTGTTGATTTTGTGCGCGCCGGTGTGCAGCAGATCCTCGCGCTTCAGGTAGATGCGCGGCCCGCCGAGTTTCTCGGTCAGGCGTGAGGCAAATTGCAGCGGCGTGGGACGCCCGGCAAAGTTCTTCAGCAGATTCTCGAACTGTGCCTGGAAAGAAGCATCTGACTTGGCCTCCAGATAGGCGCGCTCCAGTTCGAACAGAGGCACCATGAGCGTTTCTGGAACGTACCGGCCCCCATAAGGACCGAAGCGTCCCGCCGTGGTCGTCGACGATGGGAGAATTGTGCTCACGGACTTCCAAAAGTACTTCTGCAAAAAGCCTATTTTCGCTCTGCGCGCCGCACTGCCTGAATGAATTCGCGCATCAAGCCCCGATCTTTCTTGCCGGGACGCGATTCGACGCCGCTCGCGACGTCAATCCCGTAGGGGCGCACGATGCGAACCGCCGCCGCCACGTTCTCGACCTTCAGCCCACCCGCCAGAATGATACGGTGCTTCGCCGACGCGCGCCGCGCCACATCCCAATCCGTGGCGCAGCCGCTACCACCATATTGGCCGGTGTGCGCGGCGTCAAATAGAAACGCAAAGGCCAGGTCGTACTCCTTTAGAGTTGTCAGCGGAAACTCGGCTTCGACGCGGAAAGCCTTGATGACCGGGACCACCGGGGCGATTTCGGCCACGGTCTCCGGGGGCTCGTCGCCATGAAGCTGCACGGAGTCGAGCCTGAGCGAGCTTGCCAGGGCGATCACGTCCGCCGGCAGCCAGTTCACGAAGATTCCCACGGCCTTCACTTTTTTGGGAAGCTTCCGTCGAATTTCGGCAGCTTGGTCTTCTTCGATATGACGCGGACTTTTCGGATAGAAATTGAAGCCCAGCAGATTGGCGCCCGCATCGACGGCCGCCTGGGCGTCGGCGGCAGTGGTGATGCCGCAAATCTTTACGCGAACCATTCCGCCTATTTCCCCTGGGCCCGGGCGCCCAGAAGCTCCCGAAGAACCGTCGCGGGGTCGCGGGAGAGCATCAGGCAAGTGCCAATCAGGAAGGCATCAAATCCCGCGGCGCGAAGCTTGAGCAATTCGCCGTGCGTACAAATACCCGACTCGCTCACGGCAATGCAGTTTTCCGGAATGTGGTCAACCAACTCGAAGGATGTTTCCGTGCGAACCTCCTGCGTTTTCAGGTTGCGGTTGTTCACGCCGATGATCCGTGCTTCCGCCGCAAGCGCGCGATCGAGCTCTTCCCTGGAATGAACTTCGACCAGCGGCTCCATGCCCAGCTCCCTACCCAGAGCCAGCAGCTCTTTCAACTGCGCATCGGAGAGCGTCAAGACGATCAGCAGAAAGCTGTCCGCATCATTGGCGCGCGCTTCCCAAACCTGCCACGGGTCGAAAATGAAATCCTTGCGCAGGACAGGAAGCTTCGCGCTTTGTCGCGCGTCGCGAAGATTCTTGAGCGAGCCGCGGAAGAATTCCGGCTCGGTAAGAACGGACAGGGCCACGGCTCCGGTGGCCTCGAGCGATTGCGCGAGCGCGACGGGATCGAACGGCTCGCGCAGGACGCCGCGGCTTGGCGAAGCGGGCTTGAGCTCCGCCATAACGTTGATTCCGGGACGTGTAAGTGCGCCCGGGAAATCGCGCAGCGGCGACGCCGCTTGCACGCCGTACTTCAGCGCCGTTTCGGGCAGCACTTTCTTGCGAAGTTGAACCTCGGCTCGCCGCGATTCCAGAATGCGGTCGAGCAGGGTTCCGGTATTGGCTTGAGCACACATTGGGGCAACTTTTGTATGCTAGAGAGGGAGGACGAGAGAGTCAAATCGAGGGGAAGGGCAAGGAAAGTTCATGGGCAAGATCGCAGGATATGTCGAGACTTACAGCGCATTGCTGAACGGAATTGCCGAAGAGGCGGACGCCATCGCCATACGCTATTTTCGCACCGCGGGTTTGCATGTCGAGCGGAAATCGGACGGCACGGCAGTTACACCGGCGGATCGCGCCGTGGAAGAGATGGCGCGGGACAAGGTGGCGAAGAGCAGACTGGCCCTGGACGTCCTTGGCGAAGAAATGGGGGGAGCGAACCTCAAGTCCGCGAGCAAGGCTGACCGTCCGCGCATGATTATCGACCCCATCGACGGAACCGAAGAGTTTACGCGGGGTATTCCAACCTTTGGGACGCTCCTGGCTGTCGAGGAGGGCGGAGAAATCGTCGCGGCGGTGGTCAGCGCCCCGGGACTGCGTTCGCGGTGGTGGGCCTATCGAGGCGAAGGCGCCTTCCGGGACGGTAAAAAGCTGCACGTTTCGAACGTCGACAAGCTCAGCGACGCCATGGTGTTTACTACGGGCACGGGACCGAGCAAAAATGCCGCCGACCAGGCAAAGATCCGCAGGCTGCTCGATGCCTCGCGAAGCAGCCGCTCGTTCGGAGGATTCTGGCAACACATGCTCGTCGCCGAGGGCTCGATCGAGGCGGCGCTCGATTGGACCTCGAAGCCCTGGGATCTCGCGCCGCTGGGAATCATCGTGGAAGAGGCGGGCGGCCGCTCAACAAACGCGCGCGGCGAGAGAACCATTTACACGGGGCAGCTCATCAGCACAAACGGAAAGATTCACGACCAGGTTCTGAAGCTCCTCGAGTGAGGGCCAGCCATGGTGCGCACCAAACGAGTCTATGAAGAAGCCAAGCAAGAAGACGGCTACCGCGTGCTGGTGGACCGCTTATGGCCGCGCGGCATGAAAAAGGAGGCCGCCAGGATTGACCTGTGGATGAAGGACGTGGCCCCGAGCGACGCGCTGCGCAAGTCCTTCCACCATGAGGCCATGAAGTGGCCTGATTTTCTCAAAAAGTATCAGGCGGAGTTGCAAAAGAAAAAACCGTGGCTTGCAGAATTGAAAAAGCTCGAGAAGGAGCACGGCACGCTGACGCTCCTGTTTGGTGCGCGCGACCCGGAGCACAACCAGGCTACCGTGATTGCCGAAGCGCTAAAAAAGCATTGAACGGCGGCTAGGCACGAGGCATCTTCAGCGAGAAATCGCTCTCCAAATTGGCCGTTTCCTCCGGAGACAGGAACGGTTAGGCTCGGGTCCCCGAATAAGCGGTGTTCCTACCGGAGGTTCTGATGGACATTCGAAAGCAAGCCGAGAAAGCCGAGCAATTCCGAAAGCTGCACCACGGTCCGCGACTGCTCCTTCTCCCCAACGCCTGGGACGTGGTTAGCGCCCGCATCCTCGAGGAATGCGGCCATCCTGCGATTGCCACCAGCAGCGCTGCCGTGGCTTTTTCTCTTGGCTACCCGGACGGTCAACGGATTTCGCGCGAGGAGATGCTGGAAGTCGCCGGACGAATCGCTCGCGCCGTAGACGTCCCGGTGACCGCCGATCTGGAAGCGGGCTACGGCACCAGTGCGAAAGACATGGTCGAAACCGTCGAAGCGGCGATCGCCGCGGGAGTCATTGGCATGAACCTCGAAGACGTAACCGGAGACGGAGAAAGCTCCTTTGTCGACCGCCCTTTGCAAGTGGAGAAAATCCGCGCCATCTGCGATACCGCCAGATCATTGGGCATTCCGTTCGTCCTGAACGCGCGCACGGACGTTTACTTGCTGGCGATCGGCCCGGAAGCAACGCGGTTCGAACGCACCGTCGAGCGTTTGCGCGCCTATCGCGACGCCGGAGCGACCTGCTTGTTTGCCCCGGGCGTCTACGACCGGGAAACGATCTCCAAGCTGGTGAAGGCCGTCGCGGCGCCGGTCAACATCCTGGCGAATCCGGCTTGCCCTGCGATCGCCGAATTGGAAAAAATGGGCGTCGCCCGGGTGAGCGCAGGCTCGGGCGTCATGCGCGCCGCTTTGGGCCTGGTGCGAAGAATCGGAAAGGAGATGTTCGAATCACGTTCTTGCGAGACGATGTTTGCCGGATCCATTCCCCACTCCGAATTGAACCGTATGATGATGCGCCGCGCAAGTGGAGCCAATGCCTGAGCCGTCCTCTGCGCTTCGTGTGTTGAACCAAGAGATTGTCTCTTGCCGGAAGTGCCCGCGCCTCGTGAAGTACCGGGAGAAGGTCGCGCGCGAGAAGCGCCGCGCTTATCGCGATTGCGAATACTGGGGCAAGCCCGTGCCCGGATTCGGCGACGGGCAGGCACAGCTGCTGATCCTCGGCCTGGCGCCGGCCGCGCATGGAGCCAATCGTACCGGACGCATGTTCACCGGCGACCGCTCGGGCGACTTCCTGTACGCCGCGCTGCACCAAGCCGGTTTCGCGAATCAGCCTGTCTCCCGCAACCGCGACGACGGCCTCGAACTCGATCGGGCCTACATCGCCGCCGCCTGCCGCTGCGCCCCTCCGGACAACAAGCCGCTCCCCCGGGAAGTCTCGAATTGCCGGGGTTATCTCGAACGCGAACTCGAAATCCTGAAACCCAAGGCGATTCTCGCGCTTGGCAAAATCGCCTGGGACGCCTATCTCAAAATCCTGAAGCAGCGCGGCGTCATCGCTTCGCGGACGCCCTACAGGTTCGCTCACGGGGCGGAAGCGGAAGTTGCTCCCGAAACTCCGCGCTTATTCGCGGTTTATCACCCGAGCCAGCAGAACACGCAAACCGGCCGCGTCACTCCCGCCATGTACTGTAAAGTTCTTGCAAGAATCCGGCGTTTCCTTGAAACGCTGCCCGCTTCCTTTAAACCGATATCAAGAAGCTAACCCGAGGAGGGGCCTCCAAGGAAAGAGTCTGTAGGAATCCGACTTCATTGAGGCTCGCGTCTCGTCCCGGTCGAGTGTCATCCCGGCTGCGGTGTTCCGCAGCATGAGTAGGTGATGGTCACGCCTTACCGACAGCTGGCGGGAATTGCCGACAGTTCCGGAAGGTCCTTCCTGCGGGCCGGTAGAGCGCCCGCGCCAAGTGCAAGCATTTCGAGCCTCTTCGAGCCGTTCGAAGTGACCCTCGTCTGGCCCAGAAGATGCATAAAGCAGCTACCGCAGCATTCCTGGAGGAAACATGAACGGTCTGAAACTCCGCGCGATTTTCATCGGCGCGCCTATGCTGGTTGTCGCTCTCAGTGGAGCCATATCCTTGAGCGCCGAGGAGCCTGTTGAAGGACCAAGCAACGGGCGCGCCGCGCAAGGCGACGATCCGTCGCGTCATCCGGCCGACGGCGAGCGCCACGGGCTCCCGCCAGAGACTTTTGCCGTGACTCCCGGCACCAAATTCCTCGTGCGTCTCGAAGACGAATTGAGCACCAAGGGCACGCAAGAAAACTCCACGTTCAAAGTAAAGACGCTCGAACCATTGGAAGCAGGCAGCGGCTTTTACTTGCCGTCGGGAGCGGAAATTGCGGGACACATCAGCCGCGTCGAGGCTGCAGGGGTCGCCGGCCGCGCTAAGATCTGGCTGACCTTCGACGAACTTCACACCAAATTTGGTGACTTGCCCATTGTCGCGGAAGTCGTGAGCGTCCCCGGCGATCACAGCGTAAAACCCGTGCCGAATCAGGAAGGCTTGATTCAGGGCCGCACCAGCACGCAACAAGACGCTCGAGCAGCGGCAGCTGCTGGCGCGGCCATCGGCGCAGTAAAAGGCGTAAAAGACAAAGACAAAAAGGAAGCTGCGGAAGGCGCGGCCCTCGGGGCCCTCACCGCGTACTTGATGGAATCCGGCCGCGGCCACGAACTCAATCTCCCCAAAGGCGCTAAGTTGGAACTGGAGCTCGAAAGAGCTCTTTATCTTTTGAAGGAGTAAAATAAATGAATAAGAGGAAGCAGTAAGCCTAGATAGGCGATGCCGGTCCAAGGCAATCGCCCCACCGGGCAAGCCAGAGTCAACGGTCACCATGAACTTACTTCGGCGCGAGCTAACCTGGATATGACTCTCGGTATCTATATCCAAAAGTTTGTAAAATTTAGAAAATCCCCTAGGTGACTTAGCCCAAGTCAGCCTCTAACACACTGAAACTAGCGCACGCTCCTCGCCTCTTGGACTGGCAGCGTCTCTAACCCTCCTGGCCACCGATTTGCTCCCTCGCCTCGTGTGGAACCTCTTGTCCGGACGGACCGCGGCCCGGAACTTCGCAAGATTAGCCGTTGGCGCTCCAGACATCGGTATCCAGACGTAAATTCAACGGAGAAGAGGTGTGTCGATGGGGGTTCTCTGCCAAAGGCCCAAGGGCCTTGTAATTTCATTCTTGTTGCTTCTTGCCTTATTGTTCTCGGTTTCCGCTTCCGCTCAAATCACTTCTCAGACCGGTGCGGTTCGCGTCTTCGTGACCGACCCGCAAGGAGCAGCCGTCGCTGGAGCGAAGGTTACTCTTTCTTCCGGAGTAAGGGCCGACCTGACCAAAGAAACCATTGCGGACGGAAGCGTCGTCTTTCCCTTGGTGACGCCGGGAACCTACAAGGTGACCGTGGAGGCGCCGAACTTTAGTCGCACGGTGCTGAGCAATGTCGACGTTGCGGTAACCGCGGTCACCAACTTGAGCGTAAAGCTGGAGATCGGACAGGTCAGCACAGAAGTGCAAGTCGCCGCCGATGTCGCCGAGACCGTGAACACGACGAACGCCACGCTTGGAGATGTGCTCACGGGTGACGTCCTGCACAACCTCCCACTCGCCACCCGCAATTTCACCTTCCTCCTTGCTCTGAACGCCGGTACTTCCGCCCCCCTGCCGAATGCGACCCAGGCGGGGCGCGGGCAGGCAATCGTTTATGTCGATGGACAGCGAGGTACCAACAACAATTTGGTTATCAACGGAACGGATGCAAACAACCTCGGGAACAACAATCTTGGTAACGTGCCCATCCCCTCGCCCGATTCCCTCGAAGAGCTTAGGGTCCAAACAAGCCTTTACGACGCCTCTCAGGGAAAAACCTCCGGCGGCAATATCAACGTGCTGACTCGTGGCGGCACGAACACCTATCACGGCGAGGCCTACGACTATCTGCGCAACGATGACCTCAATGCCAATTTATTTTTCTTCAACGCGGGCGGCACGCCTCGTCCTGTCCTGAAACAGAATCAATTTGGCGGGAACTTTGGCGGGCCCATTCCTAAGCTCCACGATACCTTCTTTTTCGGATCTTACGAGGGAACAAGGCAGCGAAACGGCGTTGCTGGAGGCATTAGCACTCAGTTTCCAATTCTCCCTGCAACCCGAGACGCGGCATCGCTCGCCGCAGCCTTCAGTACGCCAACTGCTCCACTCGCGGCAAGCCAGATTGATCCAGTGGCGGTCAACCTCCTAAATCTCCCCGGCAAGTACAACGGATTCCTCATCCCTAGCGGTCGGGGTACTCCTGGAAACGCTGCGTTTGGTCTGTTCACGATTTCTTCCCCGCTTCAGTTCACGGAAGATCAATTCAACGCCAACGTGGACAAGAACATTGGCTTGCATCACAAAATAGCCGAGCGCTTCTTTTGGGCCAACGCCCAAACTGTGGATCCTTTTGGCGGCGAAGGCACCGGCCAGTTGGGTAGCGGCCAGACCACACCGATCACAAATCGCTTAGCCACGCTTTCATGGACGTATACCATCACACCGAATGTCGTCAACGAATCTCGCTTTGGGTACACTCGACTCACTCAGCAGGTCAATGCGGTCGAACCCGCTACGCTGACTCAATTGGGAATGACAAGGTTCAATGGCTCTGTCTTTCCCGGGATTCCGTTGTTTATCACTGGAGACATCAATCCGGCATTCGGCGGGATCTCAACGAACAACGACCAAGCGTCCACCAGCAACACGTTTCACTTTGCGGATAGCGTAGCCTATACCCGCGGCAGACACACCTTCAGGGGCGGGTTCGAATACAGGCGCTACCAGATCAACCTCTTCAACAACTTTGCCTCGCGCGGCTTTCTGCTCTTCAATACCTTTGAAGACCTCCTCACCGGTAACATTCTGGAGGCCTTTGTGGGAACGGGCATCACCGATCGCGGCTTCAGAGCTCGTGATGCTTCCTCTTATTTCCAGGATGATTGGAAGGTCATGAAGCGTCTGACTTTGAATCTCGGCGTTCGCTATGACTATCTTGGGCCGTCCACCGATGTAAAGAATCGGCTCGGCAACTTTGATCCTTCAAGGCTGGATGCAACCACCCTGGCAAACGGCGGAGCTGGGATTTTGAATGGCTTCATTCTTCCGGCCGCCGCCAACTTCGGCACCATTAAGGGCACGCCAGGAGTTTCAGCCTCAACGCTCCTAAGCAATAGCCCTCATAATTTTGCGCCTCGTGTCGGTTTTGCGTGGGATGTAAAAGGCGATGGCAAGACCGCAGTTCGTGGCGGCTATGGCCTCTACTATGTTCGCATCTCGAACCAAACCCTTCTTCAACTTATCACCGGCGCGCCTTTCTTCCAGTTGTCGGCCAACGTGTTTCCTGGCACGCCCCTCTCTAACCCATTCCCGAATCTACCCGTGCCATCGCAATTCCCCGTATTCCCGACGCCGCCGCAATTCCTTGGTTTCAGTGCGGCAGGGTCTCCCGGATTTAGCGGTCCGTTGCTTTCGCTTAATCCATTCGACCGTAACCTGGGAATTCCCTATGTTGGAGCGTGGAATCTTAGCATTCAGAAGGAGCTCCCGTGGCATTTCAATATGGAAGTGGGTTATCTGGGATCCGAGGGCGTCAAGCTTTTGCAAGGTCTCCAGCTTAACCAGGCACGGCTCGCCAATGCAGCCAACCCCATAGTGGTCGGTGGCGCCAACGGTGTCCCACAGACTACTCTCACCACGGATTCCACGCGTGATGTAAACGCGCGCGTTGGCGTATTGGGCTTCACACCAACAGGACTGAATACCGTCACCCAGAACGGCCATTCTAGCTATCATGCGCTGGACTTCACTGTCACTCGGCGCGTGGGCAACCTGTTCATCCAGAGTGCGTATACTTTCTCGAAGTCCATCGACAATAACTCTGGCGATGGCAACCCTCCAGGCACGCAAGACCTCGGCAATTCCGGCTCGAACAATCTTGATACCCGCACCTTGCGCGCACTTTCCACCTTCGACAGGACCCATCGCCTCCAGGTTACCTATCAGTATTCGATTCCATCTTTTTCGACTGGGGCGTTGAGGCAAGTGGTCGGCAATTGGGGAATCGGAGGCTTGACGACGTTCCAGTCGGGTTTGCCTGCCCTAATTACTTGTGCCAGTTGTCCCGCAAACCTGTTCGGAATTACTCCGAGCAGTACGTTTCCAGAAGTCGTCGGCAATTTGAATGCTCTTTTCAATTCGGGCTCGCCGCAGAATTTTACTGGGACCAGCGCATTCAACACCGGAGTGCTGGCTAATACAACCAGCAATCCGGCTGGAACAGTCCTCACTGGATTAAACACCTTTGGTGGTCCCGGAAATCAGTCTTTCACCATTGGCGGGCCCGGGGCCGGCTCCCATGTGGGTGCTATCTTTGGCAACCTTGGCCGCAACATCCCTCAAGTCCGTGGGCCCTTCCAACAACAGTGGGACTTCTTCGTGACGAAGCGATTCCCCTTCAAAGACAAGTACAGCTTTGAGTTTCGTTCTGACTTCTTCAATCTTTTCAATCATCCAAACTTTGATCTGACCAACACAGCCGTGGCATTTAAGCCACCCAGCCCGACCGATCCAAATGGATTCCAGTTCAATAATGCCTTCGGAAAGTACGACACGACACTTGGCAATCCGCGCATTGCGCAGCTTTCTTTGCAATTCCGCTTCTAACGCCACGGCGATATGGGGCCTTGGGTCCGGGAGGTGCAATTTCCTCCCGGGCCTCTTTCTTTGTGGCTGCCAGACGCGACCTGAGCGAGACCGGCGCCGTTTGAGTTTCAACGGCCGTTTTGTGTTGAGTGTGCAAGCCAGCTACTTCCTCGAAATACCCGTCTTGGCAACTTCGCGGGGACTTGCTAGAGTCGAAGAGTCCAGCAAAAAACTCCTAGAGCGGTTTCACCATAGAAAGCGCGAGAGAGGCCGGGACGCATGGGGGAAGAAACACGCGCGGCCGCGAGGGCCGTCGAGACGCTCGAACGCAAAGACCGCATCCTCATTGTCGAAGACGAGGACAACGCGCGCAAGGGCTATGAGCAGCTCCTGCAGCGCTGGGGTTACGACGTTTTGGGCGTCGGGTCAGCGGAAGAAGTTCTCGCCAAATTCGCCGGATACCAGCCGGACACGCTCATTGCCGACGTCGAACTCCCGGGAATGAACGGTCTGGACCTTCTGAAGCAGTTGGGGCCGGATCTCCACGGCGTGCCCGCCATCATCATCACCGGAAAAGGCAATGACGAGCGGGCCGTCGCCGCCATCGAAGCCGGGGCCTTCTGGTACATCGAGAAGCCGCTGAAGGGGCCGGTGCTGCGCGCGCTGCTCGACCGCGCTTTGAGCAAGGCCCGGGATTCGCGCCAGCTGGCGGTACTGCAGCGGCAACTAAGGGAAACCGGGCGCCTCGGTGATCTTGTCGGCGGCACCAAAGCCATGCAGGAAGTGATGCGCATCGTCGAGATGGCTGCTCCCAGCTCGGCTTCGGTGTTAATCACCGGGGAGACGGGCTCGGGCAAGGAGATTGTCGCGCGTACGATTCACCGGCTCTCGCCGCGTGCCGGCGGCCCGTTCGTGGCCATTAAC
>Ga0066681_10000850_pt1 | contig 11192 bp, 7 predicted proteins | sample GraSoiAngelo_130_FD_65629 | JGI IMG/M metagenome (GOLD analysis project Ga0066681, IMG submission 65629) | Grasslands soil microbial communities from the Angelo Coastal Reserve, California, USA - 14_0929_02_20cm | ecosystem: Environmental > Terrestrial > Soil > Grasslands | place: USA...
TCTTAATGCCGATGGCGTTGGCATTGAGCCCGGAAGATTGGAAATGGACCCAGGCAAGACCGAGTCCGAGTTGCCAGCGATAGTCATCGCGGCCTCCATAAACAAACCGGGGCTGGGGCGACGCTGGGGTTGGAGCAGCAGGGGCTGGTTCTGCAAACAACGCCGTGCTCAGAGGGGGAGCAGGGAATGTGCGCGCTGAGATTGTCCCGGGTTGAGCGAAAGAATCGGCGGCTGCCAGGAAATCGGGAAGCGTCACTTTCGCGGCCGAAGTTGCGGAAAAATCCGGCGCCACGTTGTCCGTGTCGAGAAGCGGCTTCGCCGCATTGCCTTGCCCTTGCGACACACTCACGACTCCAAGCAGCAAGAATGCCGACACAAATAAACTCTTCATGATGCGCCTCTCCGAGGGCTGCCCCACGCCTGGCATCAGCCACACCGCTACGGTAAACAACACGAAGGCGTTTGTCCACGCCCTTTCGCGCCAGAGGGGCAAAAAGAAGACTGTCAGGAGGTCGCTCGGTATCGATGGCGTTCTCAGGAAACGCGCTCTTTAACCGGAGCAACTATGCGTCACCATACCTTTGCAAAATGCGCCAGGGAGCGCGCCCACCTCGGAACTTGAGCCCCACGAAAAAGCGGCCCTTGTCAGACTTCTCGCAGTAGACGACTTCGCCCTGGATGGGGGGGCCCTGGTCGACGGGAACAACCTCTACCGCGTCCCCCGGCTGCCAACGATGAGTGGAGCACACGCGAACGCCGCGAGAGCTAAGATTGTCCGTGTACGTCTTTTCCTCCACTTCACCGCTCCCGGCTTCCAAACCGGAGAGGCGCACCCTCACCATGATGGGCAGTCTCTTTTCCGTTCTTCCGGTCAGGTTTTTGTCGAAATACATACCGTCACGTGCCGCGCAATCTATTGCTTACCAAGGCCGACGATGTTTGCGCCGCAACTGAACTGGTTGGGACTGGGGCCTTCCGTCGAGAGTCAGGTTCGGGGCGTCTGGGCTCGTGCGTGGACCGTTAATGTGTGCGTCTGCCTGGTCTCTGGGGGCTTCCCTTGGAAAGCCGCCAGAATGCCTACCAACGCCATTATTAGAAAACGCGCTCTGAACAAACGCAATCCGTTGGAGACTGCATCTATTCATTAGTAAGTTCCAGTAGTACTCAGGCCGACGCGCAGCGTCCTTGGCCCGAATGGAGCCATTGGCCTAGCGGCCGTGGCGCAAATAACCGTCGGTCTTGCCCAACCAGTCTTCCCGCGGAGGGTCGAAGACGTCGAGGTCCAGCGTGTCTTCAATCGCCCAGGCCTCGTGTGGCATGTTCGAGGGAATACAGAGGACTTCCCCGGCGCGCACCACAATTTCTTGGCCGTCAATCGCGAACTTCAGGGCCCCCTCCAGGATGTAGGTGACCTGCTCGTTGTGGTGCTGATGCAGGGGCACGTGCGCACCTTTTTTCAGGAATACCCGCGCGAGCATAATCTTGTCGCCAACCACCATTTCGCGCCCAATGAGCGGATTGAGCTGCTCGTGTTCCACGTTTTTCCAGGGGATGTATTTCGCTTGCGTCGAGGTGCTCATTTCATCTCTCCGTACAGCTTTGCGGCGTTATCGTGCAGGTACATGCGCGCGAGTTCGAGCGCTTTTGGCTCCGTGAACGCGCCTTCCGCGACAAGATCGGCAAGCGCCGCGGCCACCGCCGTGCGGGCGGAGCGCGCCGCCAGCCAGAAGGTTTCTTCCGCGCCCACGGCATCATTAAAGGGAAAAGCGTCGGACCCGAACATCATTCTCTCGGGATACAGAGAAATCCACTGCTTGAGGATGTTCTTCAATTCCGAGGGGTAAACGTAGTAGCCCATCAGCGAAGAGTCCGTGTACACGTTCTTTGCAGCGGTCATCCAGATCGTTTCCAGCGTGTGAGGATAGCCGCCATGGATCAGCACGAACTTCACGTTTTTGTACCGCGGGTCGCGCAGCACATTTTCGAGATTCAGCGGGTTGCCATTGACCAAGCTGAAGTAATCGCCGATGCCCACGGCGCTGTGAAAATGCACGGGTAACTTCAGTTTTCCCGCCTGCTCGATAAGCACGCGAAAAACGTAATCCTGAAATGCGCGGTATTCATCCGCGGAAGGCACACCGCCGGAATGGTATTTCGCGTAAATGGCCTCCGCCGCCGCGTGCGGCGGATCGCCAAAATAAAGGGACCGGAAATAAGCAGCTTCGAATTTAATGGCCACGCCGCCCTTCTTCTGATTATCGGCAAGCGTTTGCCTCACGAAACTCTGGTAACCGGCAAGGTCCGCAGGCAGACCGTTCAGACCCTCCTGTTTCATGTACCGCCCGAGCACCTTTTCCTGTAGCGGGATGTATACGCCCATATCGCCGTTTTTCCCGGTTTGGGTGTGATTGTCGAAGGGAAACAGAAACGAATCGACAAAGAAAACCCAATGGAAGCGTTTAGGATTCAGATACGGCGCCAGCGCCACGCGATTGGCTAGGCAAGTCTCGATGTTCAGCTTGTCCAAAATACCGTCCCAATACGTCGTGCTGCCTGAAGCTTCAGCGGCTTTCTTTTTCTCAATGAGCCACTTCGCGTGTTCAGGCTTGAAATCGTCGTAAGGATATCCGAAGAGCGCCTTGGCGGCGGCTACGAATTCGGGATTGTCGTCGCGCAAACGGATCACCGAGCTTTCGTCGGGCGGCGCAGCCTGCGCATCCATGTCTGAATCGTCGGGAAACGTGGCGTGTGAATGATTGTCGTAGATAGGGATGTTATCGATTTGCCGGAGCAGGCGTTCGTAAATCTTTTGTATGTCATTGCTTGGGAAAGGCCGGGCCTGCGCGCGGGCCGTCGTTGTCGTGAAAATCGCCACGAAAGAAATCGCGGCCATGCGAATCCATTTGTTCATCTGCATCCTTGCGAACTCTTCCCGGAAACTCTCTATCGTTGCGAAACAGCGGCGCGCCAATGCAGCGAAACCCGGTGCATGCGTTCGAGCGCGTCTTGGAGCAAATTCCGCGCGCTCACCAGCGAGAACCGCAGATAGTTCCTGCCCCCAGGACCAAACGCTGCCCCCGCGATTCCCGCGACGCCCCCTTCTTCGAGCAAAATCTTCTGAACTTCTTCGGCGGAAAGTCCGGTCTCTTCAATATTGACCCACGCATAGAACGCGCCCTGCGGCGCCCGGCAGCGAAATCCGGGAATCCGGTTCAGTCCGGAGACAAAGAGTTCGCCCCGCTTGCGGTACTCCTCGACCATCGCGTCGACGGCGCTGGTGGAATCACGCAGGGCTTCGATGGCCGCGACCTGTGTGAACTCCGCCGCGCAAGTAAAGGTGTTCAGCACCAGCAAGTCCACGGCGTCAATCACGTGCGCAGGAGCCACGGCGTAACCGAGCCGCCAGCCGGTCATCGCGAAACTTTTGGAAAAGCCGTCAATGATAACGGTCCGCTCAGCCATGCCGGGAAGCGCCCAGATGGACTGGTATTCGCCGCCAAAAAGAATGCGTGCGTAAATTTCGTCGGAGAGAATCCACAGGTCGTGCCTTTGCGCCAGCTCCGCGAGCTTCGCGAGCGCGGCCAAGCTGAAAACCGTGCCGGTCGGATTATTCGGCGAATTGAAAATGATGATGCTGGTGCGCGGAGTAATCTTTGCCGCAATCTCCTCCAAATCCGGCTGAAACTGGTTTTTTTCTTCCAGGCCAAACGGCACGGCCTTTGCGGCCAGGCCGCGCGTGAACGAGGGATAAATCGGAAAGCCCGGATCGGGATAAAGGACTTCGTCGCCCGGTTCGATAAGCGCCATCATCGCCAACGAAAGCGCCATCTTGCATCCCGGCGCCACCAGCACTTGCTCCGCCCCGACTTCGAGCCGGCGCGTGCGCTTCAAATAGGCAGCGATGGCTTCTCGCAGAGCGGGCAGCCCCCGCGTCGAGCAGTAACGGTCGCGCCCCGCCGCGACCGCGTCGCGCAGTGAATCCACGACCGGCGCAGCGGGATGAAAATCCGGCTCGCCCAGCTCAAGATGAATGATGGAGTGCCCGGCGCGCTCGAGTTCTTTGGCGCGCGAATAAACGGCCAGCGCGGCTTCTCCGTTCAGTTGCGAAACGCGTGATGCAATGCGGGTCATCTGTGCAATCCGAGAAAGATGGTAGCACTCCCCGGGCGGCTGCGAACTGCATGGCAATTCCACAACCGGCCTGGAAGAGAATTCTAAATGCAAAAGCCTGGGGCGCTGCCATACGCGCGTCCGTGCTCGAAAGACAATTTGGTGTGTCCGCCCTAAAAAGCGTAGCGCAACGAAAACTGAATCAGCCGTGGTGTACCCACAGTGCTGATGATTTTCCCGAACGGACTGTTCGAAAGCGGAATCGTTTCGGCGTCGTTCACGGTCGGATTGCCGAAATTGGCGTGGTTCCAGATGTTGAAGAAATCCGTGGTGAAGCGCAAAGACTTCTTCTCCGTCAGCTTGAAATTCTTGATCAGCGAAAAATCCCAGTTTTGCTGGCGCGGGCCGCGAAAGACGTTTCTGCCAAGATTGCCGAAGTCGGTGGTGCAGAAGTTTGCATTGTTGACCGGATCGCAAAGCGTGGGATAAAGCAGCGGCGCAGTGGCGAAGGCATTCACATCCAGATAACCGTCAATCCGCTGGTGAATGTCACCAGTGGTCACGGCGTTCGAGAGCGCGCTTCCGCTCGCCAGGCTTCCGGAAAGAGTGCTCGGTGTAAAGCCCAGTCCCAAGAAACCGCTTCCTGCGCCGGAATCCGTGACGGAAAACGGCGTGCCGGATTGGAAAGTGGTGATGCCGCTGAGGGCCCAATGGCTCAGCAGAGCGGCTTTCCACCCGGTTTCGTCCTTGTAAAACGGCAAGTCGTAGCGATAACTCACCACAAAGCGGTGGGTGCGGTCGAAGTCGGAAAGGCCACGGGAAGCGTCGAGCGTTGATTCGTCGTTGAAGGCTGTGTTGAACGCGGTGTTCCCCGACGAGGTCGCGTCCGTGGACTTGGAAAAGGTATATGCGGCCTGGAAGTATCCCGCACTCCAACGGCGCGTCAGTGAAGTCTGTAAGGAGTGATAGTGCGAATAGGCGTCGTTGGCGAAAAGCTGGAAGCCCGCGTAGCCGTTGATTCCCTGGACTCGCGAACGCGCCACCGCGTTATTGAAAGTGTTGCTGGTTATCGAGCATGTTGCGTTCGGGCCTACGGCTGATCCGTTGCAGTTGGCTCCTGGGACGACCACGGGGTTCGCTGCAGAGGCCCGCTGCGACTGCAGGTTGTCGCGCGTCTCGCGCAGATGCACGGCGTGTGTTCCCACGTAGCCGGCCTCCAACACCCATTGCTTGCCGAGCGAACGCTGCACCGTCAAATTCCACTGCTGCGTGCTGGGCACCACGAAGTGCCGCGGCACTTGCAACCCGAAGATAAAGATCGAAGGGAGCGGCCCCGGGCAGGCAGCTCCGGAAGCAGATCCATAGTTCGCAGCCTGAGTCGTGTCGCCTCCCGGAAAGCCCTGGAAGACAGAAAGACACGGCACAAACGTGGGATCGAGCGTCCCGGCCTTCGGCAGTGCGTTCAGATTGGGGCTGGGGCAGTTCGCCGGTGGCGTCGGGGAATAAATGCTCCCCATGCAACCTGCGGCGCTGGCCCCGAAGGTCACCGGCAAGAACGGCGTCTGGAACGATAATTGGTCTACCGTGCCCACATCTTCGCGGACGTAATAAATCCCAAAGCCCGCTCGAATCGTAGTGCTGTGATGTCCGAAAACGTCGTAAGCCAGCCCGATGCGCGGCCCAAGATTTGTCGAATAGTTGTTATTGTACGTAGTTCTGCTGGCGTTTCCAGTGAGACCCGCGAGGTTCAGGCTCTTGACGCAGGAAGGATACCCAAAGGGAAACTGCCCCTGGCTGGCAAGCGCTGGATCGAGATTACCAATATGGCAAAGCTGGTCGTAGAAAGCTCCAAAGATCTCGGTCCGGATCCCGAGGTTAAGCGTCAAATCGCTCCGCATCTTCCAATCGTCCTGGGCAAAGACCCCATAATTGTTGGTGCGATATTCATGGTTATACACACCACCAGCCCCAAAACTGAATAAGGGGGTGCCCAGCAAAAAGTTCTGGAAATCGCTGTGGCCGTCCGGCGTGTTGGTGAAGAAAAGTTCGCCGTTGAACACCTGCGGGAAGAGCTTATCCAGATTGACGCGCGTCACTTCCCCGCCGAAGCGCAACACATGCTTGTCCTTCACCCAGCTCACCGTATCGACCACGTTGTAGTTGTTCTGCGTTTGGTGCTGGTCGGCAAAGGGCGCCGGGCCAATCTCAAAACCAGAGCTGGAAAACACAAATTTATAAATGGAATCCGTGACGCCGTTGGTGGGGCGATCGATGCCCAAGTCCGTGACAGTTACGGGGGCAATGTTGTTCAACTGGTCGTTGATGTGCACGAATCCGAACCGTAATTCATTGACCAGTGTCGGCGAAAACAGGTGCGTCTCGGTGACGTTGAAAAACCGCGCGTGAACCGGAGTATCAAAAGGAAAATTGAGAGACGCCGTGCTGATGCTGCTGGACAGCGTGCTTCCTAGTGATTCTTGCAAGTCGCCGCCCCCGAAGGGCAGGAAGCTTTTCGAATCGGAGAAAAAGAATCGTGCCGAAAGCTTGTCCGCGCCACTGCGGAATTCGCGGTCCCAGTTCGAAGTGAACTGGTCGTCAGTAAATCTTCCGGGACGGCTAATGGCAAATGCTCCAGTTGCCGGATCGCCACTTGGTATCAGGAAGTCGTTGGATGCTCCACCAAACTGATTGCTCTTGAACTGCAGGAGCTTGACCGCGACGGGATCGAGATTGGTAATGCCAGTGGGAAGGCCGGTTGGGAAAAAAGTTGCGATCAAGGATGCTTCCGTACGGTTTTGGGCATCCGGCAGCGTGGGAATGGTTGTGCTGATAAACGTTCCCGCCGAAAGGCCGCTCCGTTGGCGCGTTCCTTGGTAATTCAGGAAAAAGTACCCCCACTTTTCGTTTCCCACAGGCCCGCCTAGGCTCCCGCCGAAGATGTTCTGCTTAATAACCGGGCGCGGCTGTCCTTGCCTGTTCAGGAAGTATTCGTTGGCATTCAACACGTCGTTACGGAAAAACTCGTAAGCGTCCCCGTGCAGCTCCTTTGTGCCGGATTTCAGAATCGCGTTGACGTTGCCGCCCCCATTGCGCCCCTGGCTGGCGTCATACAGCGACGTCTGCACTTTAAACTCCTGAATAACGTCGGGATTCGGCAAGGGAACATAGGTCGCCTGCGCCACGTTGTAATCCGTCGCGCTGATGCCTTCAATCAGGAAATTGTTGTTGTCCTCGCGCTGCCCATTCACGAACAGTTTCACGCTGCCTCGGCCGAGTTGCGCGGCTGCGTTCAGTTCGCTTTGCGCGCCCGCAGAAAGCGTTAGCAACTGCTGGTAATTCTGCGTGGCCAGCGGCAGTCCGCGGACCGTTTCTGTGCCGAGGGATTGCCCGGTGGTCGCGTTGGTGGTCTCAACCGTGGTGATCTGCGCGGAAATCTGCACCTTCTCGCTGACTGCCCCCGGCTTCAGTGTAATCGTGACTTTCGTGGTTTCCGTTACGCGCACTTCAATGCCGTCGGCCTTGGATTGCGAGAATCCCGATTTGTTGACCATCACAGAGTAAATACCTGGAGGCAGCAGCGGCACAACGAAAGAGCCGTCAGACGCCGTTGGCAGTTTTCGCACCACGGCTTCCGTGCGCGTATTACTGATCTGTACGTCCGCGCCGGCTACTGACCCGCCCGTGGTGTCCACCACGCTCCCGCTGATGGCGCCGGTAGCGCCGCCTTGACCGTAGGCGCACTGGCTCCCCAACAGCCCCACTACCAAGACTGCGGTTGATAACACACGATAGACCATTCGCATAACACCCCCCAGCGATGGGACTCCGCGACTCCTCGTTTGTGGGCAACTCCTAATGGGTTTTAAGACCTCCCTCCGGGAAGGAGGGCGGTCTCCGAGACACATCGCGGATGACCTGGATGTCCCTCGTTGTGAAACTAACGTTTCGCCTTTGGAGTGTCAAGAAACGAGTGAATCAGGTTCTTGGTTCACTTCATCCGCGTCGCAGCGAGGCCGTAATCGATTTGTGCCGTTTCCCACTCGATGCCTTGCTCCCCTTGACGCCGGCAACTCCAGGCGAGACCATGCTTTCAGGGGCTGGAGTACGCAACCGGTCCTGCTTTGGTGCCGTCTAATGTTTTAGCCAGCTTCCCCGTGAGGGGGTGACTTATGACTTCCCGCAAACTGCTTCCTCTGATGTTTCTGGTTCTCCTTGTGGCGCTGTTCTTGGGCATTCCGTTGGCATCCGCCGACTCGAGCCATGCCCGCATCATCCGGCTTAGCTTGGTTACAGGCGACGTCCGCTTTGCTGCGAAAACGCATGGTGATCCACTGGCCGATTCGGGTGCCAATTGGGAAACCGCGCAACGGAACCTGCCCATTCGCCAGGGCTACGTTTTGGCCACGGACAACGGCCGCGCGGAAGTCGAGTTCGAGAACGGCACGCTGGCTTTCTTGAAGGAAAACACGGTTCTCGAGTTTTATGATCTCTCGCTGAAAGACGGCGGGCTGATTACACGGCTGGTTTTGCGCCAAGGCAGCGCTTCCTTCCATGTGAATCCCGTAAGCGGCGATTATTTCAGCGTGACCGGCGGCGATTTCACCGTTGAAGCGGGCAGCCGCGCCACCTTCCGCCTGGATAATTTTCACGATGGCAGCACGGTCGAAAATATCGCTGGCCGCGTCACCGTTCTGCATCAAGACGAGACCACGCGCCTCGAAAAGGGCCAGTCCCTTTCCATGAATGCTGGCGACGAATCCTCTCTGGCCGTTGGCCGGGTTCCAGGACCGGATGAATTTGACCGCTGGGTCTCCGGTCAAATCGATACGGTTTCCACAGCCACCGCAGCCACTATGCAATACACCAATTCCCCGTATTATGCGGCGGGATTCGGCAGCCTCTATTCGTACGGCTCCTGGTTTAACTGCGGGGGATATGGCTTTGGCTGGCGCCCCTTCGGCGTCAGTTCCGCATGGTCCCCTTTTACCGATGGACAATGGATCTTGGATCCCGCCTTTGGCTGGACTTGGGTCAGCTTCCAACCCTGGGGCTGGGCGCCCTATCATTACGGTGGCTGGCTCTTTGACTCTGGCTGCGGAGGCTGGTTTTACTCGCCGCCTTTGCTCTACGGGTTCCATCCCGGCGCAGGGGGTGTTCCAATCAGGCGTTTCCCGCCGCGTGTCCATCCCCCGCGCCCGGTCTACCACGCTGTAACCGCCGTTTTTGTTCGCAGCAAAAATAGTACAGTGGGCATCGTCCCCATGCATCCTCTCGATGCTAAGGGCAAGACTCCGCTGAATCTGGATCACGGCATTCTTTCGCCCACTGCGTCGAGCGATCTAAGCGGGCGGCGGGTGATGGCCTCTGAGCCCGGACAAAAATGGGAAACCTTGAAGTCCGCGCCCAAGAACGCTTTCAGCAATGCCCTTATGCCGACGGTGCCTCCTGTTCGCGTTTCCAGAACCGTGCTAGAAAGCGGCTCGAACACGCGAGTCGTCTCGACAAGCAAGGAATCTTCAATCATCTACGATCCCAAGGAGCATCGCTTCGTCAACTCGAATAATGGTGCGAACTCTACGGCATCCCCGCAAAGGGAGATCGTCACTCAGCGGGATCGCACGGCACCTCCGGCAAACCGCGACGGCCGCAACAACGTCGCTGGAGTTCCTCCCGTGACCGCGCGTAACGCCACGCCTCCGCCGGCGCGCAATACGGTTCCGCCTCCTGTGCCGCGTTATTCAGGCGGCGAACGCAGCTCTGTTGGTGGCGGTTCAGGCAGCACTTGGGGTGGGGGCGGTTCTCGTTCATCCGGTGCTTCGAGCGCCGGCGGTTCCCGTTCTTCCGGTACCTCAAGCGCAGGCGGCTCCACGCACTCCACGCCTGCCCCCGCGCCGGCGCCTGCACCCCGTTCCTCCGGCGGTGGCCGCCCACACTAAACGAAGCATTCGCGTCCAGAAACGAAAACGCCTCCCGCTCCTGGTCCGAGAGGCGTTTTTCTTCATTTCAAGAGTCAGCTGTTTCGCGCCTTAGGAAAAAACCATTCCTGCATAGCCGACCACTTGGCTGCAATCCCCAGAAACGTCCCCGGAAGTCGCGTATTTCACGAGTTCTGCTTTCTTCGCTCCGAGTGCCCAGAGCGCCGTGAGCATCGCCACTGCGGGGCCAAGCCCACACATGGAAATTTCTTCGTTGCGGCAGGTGTCGTAGAGTCCTCGCGCATCGAGCGCCAGCAACTGATCAATGGCTTTGCGATCCTTCATCCGCGTCGTGGCGTCATCTTCGTAATGATTCAAATCCGAAGTCGTCAGCAGCAGCACGCTTTCCTTTGCATTCTTGAGCACGCGCGCCAGCGCTTCGCCAACGTTCACCAGTGATTCGAATTGCACCGTTCCTAGCGCCACCGGCACAAACGAAAATCCCGGCGTGAGTACTTGCAAAAACGGCACCTGCACTTCGAGCGAATGTTCCGTACTGTGCGCCACGCTATCCTCGCGCAGCAAAGGGCACTCTCGCCGCAATTCTCCCGCAAGCGCTTCATCGATGGGCGCGTCGCCCAACGGCGTTCGCCACGCTCCACTGGATAGAATCGCCGCCTGTTCTCCCCGCGGATAGTGCCTAACGCCAAGCACGATGACTTGCGGCGGAAACGCCACGCGCGCAAACACCGCCCCCGCCACGTGGCCCGAGTACATGTACCCCGCATGTGGCACCAGGCAGGCTTTTACAGGAATGGCTTCGTGCTGCGGATCAGGCTGCGAATACTGGCGAACAAGAGTGGTGAGTTCTCTGGAATCGGAGGGATAAAAGCGTCCGGCAACCGCGGGGGGGCGAAGCATCTTGCGGCTCCGCAAATCAAATCGGCTTCGAGGGTTTCCCTTTGAACTTCAACGCTTGCATCGTGGAAGGGTGGTAATAGATCGTCACTTTGTCGCCGTACTGGTAGCCGCCCTTATCCACGATCTGCTGCATTTTAGTCGAGGCTTCCTGCGACAGGGAAAACGTCTGGATGGACATGTCGTTGCCCTTCGCGCGCGCGGTGATTTGCGCAGTGTTCGCGTTCATCACGAAGCCTTCAAATTTCA
>Ga0066681_10000862_pt1 | contig 11158 bp, 9 predicted proteins | sample GraSoiAngelo_130_FD_65629 | JGI IMG/M metagenome (GOLD analysis project Ga0066681, IMG submission 65629) | Grasslands soil microbial communities from the Angelo Coastal Reserve, California, USA - 14_0929_02_20cm | ecosystem: Environmental > Terrestrial > Soil > Grasslands | place: USA...
CCCCCCCCGCATGCCTTGAAAATCCTCTTCCGTTTTCCCGCGCACTAAACCACCCACTTGTCGGCGCCCCTCCACCTCGTGCATTGGCAGGGTTCGGGGAGCAGAGTTTCCCGACGCATCGCTCCGTCGGATCAAGACATCAAACTGGGACGATTTTCCCTGCAGAGTGCGGGCCGGTACAGAAGGTGTCCTGCAGAATCAGGACCACACCATTTCCGTCAAGGCTTCCCGCGTGTTACCGCTCTCCATCACTGCAGCGGACACGCGGTCCAGCGATTTTCATTAATCACTTACGCTTCTAGTTGGAGAGAGCAGGTTGAGCGGATATGTCCTCCCAGTTCACAACTGCCGGTACGACACTGACCAGAAATTCATGATTGAGGCACCCCGAGCTAGTCACAGACCACTCTGAACTGGACTGCATATTGCTCCAGCTAGGTGTGGAAGGTAGGGCCGAGACGTGATTCGGACCATATTACGCAGGGTTTTTCTGGCAGCCTGTATGGTTCTCCTGGCGCTTGTCTTGTCAGCTTTATTGGCTCTAGGCGGATGCGCTGCCGGAGGAGCCTCCGGCGGGGGCGGGGGTGGCAGCGGGGGTTATGCTGGAGGTCCGAACCCCGTGCCAAGTATTGTCTTCCTCGACCCAAGCTCCGTCGCGATGGGCGGGCCGGATTTCTACCTCACCGTGTATGGAAGCGGATTCTCTCCTTCTTCCGTCGTCCAGTGGAACGGATCCACTCTGGCGACGACGTTGGTAAGCGGTACTCTGGCCTACGCCGTTGTGTCCGCAAGCTATCGGAGCGCTTCTAGCACAGCGTCCGTCGCCGTTTTTAATCCAACACCCGGCGGAGGGCTTTCCAATGCCCTCCCGGTTTTCATTGGACCAGTTCCACAGCCACCGGCTGGCATCGGTGTAATTCAGTTGGTTTCTGCAGCACCGGCCGGGACCCCAGGTAATGGCCACACTTATACTCCTCCTGCTGTTAGTGCCGACGGTCGCTACGTGGCCTTTCAATCCGATTCGACGAATCTGGTTCCTGGCCCTGCCAACGGTTTCACTGATATCTACCTCCGCGATACATGCATCGGCGCAACGACGGGATGCACGCCTACCACGACGCGCATTTCGGTGGGCAACGACGGCTCACTGCCGAATGGTAATAGCCGGTCGCCAGCGATCAGCGCGAGCGGGCGCTACGTAGCTTTCGATTCCAGCGCCACAAATTTGTTTCCGGGAAGCACGCAGACTGGTGGAGCCGCGGACGTTTTTGTCCGGGACACCTGCTTGGGTGCGCTATCCGCCTGCGTCCCAACCACTATTCTGGTGTCTGTCGCCACCGACGGGAGTCAACCTACGGGAACGTATCCCAGTTATGGTGATTCGCGCGACGCAGCGATCAGCGCTGATGGACGTTTCCTCGCCTTCAACTCCGCTGCCACAAACCTAGTGCCCAACGACACGAACGGATGGCTGGACATCTTCGTGCGAGACACATGCATTGGTGTGCCTAATGGGTGCTCTCCCAGCACCTCAAAGGTTTCTGTCGCTGACGACGGGAGTCAGAGTAATGCTCCCGCATGCTGCCCTTCGATCAGCGCGGATGGGCGGTACATATCCTTCATTGCTGAGTCGACCAATCTTATACCTAATGACCCGAGAGCCTCCGCGGTCCTGCACGACACCTGTTTTGGCGCACCCGTTGGCTGTACGCCAAGCAATCAGAGCCTTTTCGTTGGCTATGGCGGAACTCCTCCGACGGCCGGCTTTAGCCGATGGGTTCTAAGTACGAATGCACGCTTCTCTGGCTTTGATGCCGAAACTAACTATCTTGTCCCTGGTGATACCGGGCAGATGGTTGGTGCGTTTGTTTACGACGACTGCATCGGCGCTCCAGCAGGTTGTATCCCACACACCGACCGTGTCTCCGTAACCTACATCGGCGGGCAGGCCGACAGTGGCAGCATTGAAGCCGTTTCCAGCAACGATGGAAACTATGTCGCTTTCATTTCCGTCGCAGACAATCTCTTGTCCTATTCCTATCGCTCCAGTGCAGTCTACGTTCGGATGACATGCGCGAATTCTCCGACTAGTTGCGTCCCAACAACGTACTTGCTGTCCGTGGACAGTAACACTGGCATCCAAGGCAACAGTCAGTTTTCCGATTCCCCTGCTATCACGCCGGACGGCCGTTACGTGGTCTTCATCTCGACCGCTGCTAACTGGCCAGGAAGCCTTCAGTCCAATGGCAACCATCAAGTCTGGCTCGCTCGCGTCCACTAGGCACCAGACCCACAACGGTTTGTGGTTAGGTGAAAAGAGTCGGCTGCGCGGACGCATTCTCAGGGTCGCAAAAGTTGCTCAGGCCGACGCCAACCAGGCGAAACCGCTGGGGCGGGCTGAGGCCGACACGTTTTAACAGTGATAGGGCAACATTTGTCAGCTCCTCGCAAGAAGAAGGCGGAGAGCCTGGCGTGTGGCTGCGAGTGAGAATCTTGAATTCGCTGGTTTTCAGTTTCAGTACAACGGTGCGCGCGATTCGTGATTCCTTGCGCGAGGCGGCCCAGGTGTGCTCCGCAAGTTTTCGGATCATCGGCTCCGTCTCGGTCAGCAAAACGTCCTGTTCAAAGGTGTCCTCGGCGGATATGGATTGTGTTGGCCTGTCAGGGACTACCTCGCTGTTGTCGATTCCCCGAGCCAACTCGTAGAGACGCACGCCGTAGCGGCCGAAGCGGCCTTCGAGTGTCGGCAAATCCAGCCCTCGGAGGTCGGCGATGGTTTGTACGTCGAAGGTTTTCAGCTTTTCCTCCGTGACTTTTCCCACTCCGGGTAGACGACCCACGGGCAGCGGCAACAAGAATGAATCTACTTCCTCGGGTTGAATGACAAAGAGCGCATCCGGTTTTTTCCAGTCCGAAGCAATCTTCGCGAGGAATTTGTTTGGCGCTACCCCTGCCGATGCCGTCAAGCTCAGTTCTGAGCGGATCTGTTCGCGAATCGTGCGTGCCACTTGTGTTGCGGTAGGCAAGCCAGTCTTGTTTTCCGAGACGTCGAGATAGGCTTCGTCGAGGGACAGCGGTTCGATCAAGTCTGTGTGGCGTTTGAAGATTTCGCGTACTTGTTTCGAGACCGCACGATAGCGCGGAAAATCCGGCGGCAGAAACACGGCGTTAGGGCAAAGGCGCTCGGCCCGAACAGCAGGCATGGCAGAACGCACTCCGAACTTTCGCGCCTCATACGAAGCAGCGCAGACTACGGAGCGATTCCCGCGCCACGCGACAACAACGGGTTTGCCACGGAACTGAGGATCGTCCCGCTGCTCTACGGACGCATAAAACGCATCCATATCGACATGAATGATCTTGCGGGCAGCCATCTCGTATCCAGCGCATCCATCTTATTCCGGGGTCCAGACGAGTGCGAGCGTTTGCTTATTTGTTCGGCTTTTGTTTTCCTAAGGAACGCGATGCAACGAAAAATACAGGCACGCTTGGCTTCGTTACCCAGAACACAGGCGTCATTTATCGAGCCGATGGAGTGTCTATCGGTGTCAAGACTGCCGGAGGGCGCGCCGTGCATTTGGGAAATTAAACTCGACGGATATCGAGCGCTTGCGGTGAAGTCGCCAACTGGTGTGACGTTGTTCTCGCGGAACAGAAAATCTCTTAACAGACAGTTTCCCTATATCGTGGAGGCACTCGCCGATCTGCCCGAGGGAACGGTTGTGGATGGCGAGGTGGTCGCCATCGACGACAGCGGCCGACCCAACTTCAATCTCTTGCAGAATTTCCGCGCCGAAGCAGCTCGAATTCAATACTACGTCTTCGATCTGTTGTGTTGGAAGGATCGTGATTTGACACGTCTTCCGTTGATCGAGCGTCGAATGCTCCTGAATGCTCTTCTTGTTGTCAACGACAAGAGAATCAGGATTGCGGACTACGTCGAGGCTGCGCCAAGGGACCTGCTCGCTGCCGTCCGCGAGCAAGGGCTTGAAGGAATCGTCGGAAAACAAAAGGACAGCGAGTACCAACCGGGAAAGCGGAGCGGCGCCTGGATCAAATATCGCGTGAATCGGGGGCAAGAGTTCGTCATCGGCGGTTATTTTCCCGGACCCCACGGATTTGACTCGCTGATCGTCGGCTACTATGACGGCGACAAATTGACGTATGTCGCAAGAACGCGGAACGGGTTCGTACCTGCGTCTCGGCGACAAGTCTTTTCGAAGTTGAAGCATCTGGTGACAGCGGAATGTCCGTTCGTAAATTTGCCGGAGACGAGGCGGTCACGATTTGGCGAAGAACTCAACGCTGAGAAAATGAAGAAGGCAGTGTGGTTGAGGCCAGAAGCGGTCGCTCAGATTGAATTCCTAGAATGGACTGAAGCAAGTAGGCTCCGCCATTCGAAGTTTGTTGCGCTTCGCGAGGATAAGAATCCTCGAAGCGTGATCAAGGAGGAAGTTGGCTAGCGAGACGTGAAACAATCTCTTTATGGCAATGGATAGTGCTTAGGATCGTTCATTCGGTTCAACTTTGCCTGCTAACTGAGTCGAGTTCATGGATATCTACCTCATTGACGGGACCTACGAGCTATTCCGCTACTTCTACGCCGTGCCGTCCGCCAAAGACACCTGTGGTCAGGAGATTGGTGCAGTTCGCGGAGTGCTTGGGTCGGTTCTCTCCATGATTGAGGGAGGAGCAACTCACGTCGGAGTCGCGACCGACCATGTGATTGAGTCGTTTCGGAACGATCTTTACTTGGACTATAAGACAAGCGAAGGCGTGGATCCGGCACTGCTGTCGCAGTTCCCAATTCTCGAACATGCGCTGCAATCCATGGGAGTGCTGGTGTGGCCGATGATCGAGTTCGAAGCCGATGATGCACTCGCCTCGGCTGCAGCGAAAGCAGCCCAGGATGATCGCGCTCGGCGGGTTATTATCTGCACCCCCGACAAAGATCTCAGCCAATGCGTAGTGGGCTCGCGAGTCGTACAACTAGATCGCCGGCGCGACGCTCTCCGCGATGAGGCTGGCGTAATCGCAAAGTTCGGAATAAAACCATCGTCGATTCCTGACTATCTGGCTGTGGTAGGCGACAGTGCGGACGGCTACCCCGGCATTGCAGGATGGGGATCCAAGACCGCAGCGGCTGTTTTCTCGCAATATCCTCACCTGGAAGACATTCCGAAAGATTGGCGTCACTGGGATCCGATGGTACGGAGAGCGCGTCCCCTTGCCGAGTCGCTTTTCGCTGCGTGGCAAGATGCGCTGCTGTTTCGCACTCTCGCGACACTTCGAGTCGATGTTCCCGTGTTCACCTCCATTCACGATTTGCTGTGGAGAGGCCCTGCTGAGGATTTCAAACAGACCTGTGAGCGCATGAAGGCGCCTGACCTGTGCCGGCGCGCCTTGGCATGTGTATGCCGCACCTTAGGTTCGAGTTCTCGTTCAGCCTGAAGCCAATCATCCAGGTCATGGCTCGGTTGCCTGCCACGTTCAATATAGATTTCATATGCTCGAATTCTGATTTCCTCGTGGCGGGGCGAATCCGCTACTGGGGTCTTGACCGCCTCCCGCTGTTGGGCAGAAGGTGCTTGGGATTCTAAGTTTTGATGTTCCTTGGTTTGCAACGACATGCACATCTCCTTTCTTCTTGTAACTCGACTGCTCTTAATCGTGGAACCTTGTTCGCCCTACCGCCGCGCCGACGAGTCCCGGGCGCAAGACACATAGCCTGCTGGCAAATCGAGGCTGGTCCACCAGCTTCGTGATGACCGACCTGCAGAGGGCCTTCTTGGCGTGGAACAGTCGTCCTTTGGCTGCTGACAAAGAAATACCTAATGTTTCTGCTGTTTCCCGCATCGAACGCCCTTGCAGTTGAATCTGAACCACGACTTGGAGGTTCGGTCGTAGACGCCGGATAGCGGTCCTCAGAATTCTCTGTTTTTCGTTCTGCGCGTAGCAAGTTTCGGGATTCGGCGCATGGTCTGCCATTTCGTAGCACAGGCTGCCGATGCCAAAACCATTGTTACAGCCTATGGCAATCTCAGGGGACGTTCGTTTCTTTCGGAGGAAGCCCCCGGACGTAACGGAGCCCGATGCGCAGACACGGAATATCCTTGCCCTCCTTGATCGTGTGGTCGATCAGTTCCATTCGGAATGGAGCGCGTTGATGGGTTTCACTCGCAGGCCATACCCATACAACTGCGCATCGTGTACCGCACTGCTGAGCCGCAAAAACCCATCGGCTGTTAAATTAAGAAGGCAGTAAAAATCAAATAAGTGCTGCATCTGGTGTCGCTTACAGCCGAAAATGTCGCCCAATCACCCTCTTGAATTGGACCGAAGTTGGACCGACCAATCAACTCCGTGTTTCGCGCCCCATTGTTGAATCACGGGCACGAGCGGCGGGGGAACAATGCAACGGTTTCGACCGTTCCGTAGATTTACAAAACCGATTTGCTTCGATCCCGTGCCCTCTCTTTCTTTCAAGTCCGCAATTCCATCATCAAGGTCGGCTCTCTCGGACTCTGAATATACAGTGGCCGCCTTAAGGCGCACTTGTGAAAGAGGACGTTCGGGATAGGGAAGCGCGGGCTTCCTTTGAGCATGCGCTCGAAGGTCTCTGTAACGTCGCGCCAGCTTCGGCGAAACACGCTTCGATGCTAGCCCGGAGGAGGAAGATTAATTTCGGTCCATCCGCCTGCGGGAGTCCACATTCTGACGGGTTGTGGGTGGAGTCGTTCCGGACACTGTTCGAGGGTGTGATTCAGTTTCTTGGCTCTGCTGAGTTCTCGGTGACGCATATCGTAGCTGGTGTCAAAACGGTACGAGAGGGGACGGAAGGTCGGTTCCAAGCCAAATAGGAAATGCATGCTTTCATCCGACTTGCCCTCCCACTCCGCTTTGATGATGTCGAAACCCGCGCTGTTTAACATGATCTGCCGCACGGGATTCTCGTAAATGCCGCCATAGTCGACCAGTTCTGATCGCGGAAATACGAAGTAAAAGTCTGGATCACCATCAGGGCAACTTAGACATTTGTGTCTGGTGCCGGCCGTTTGCGGAGAAGCAGCGAAAGGCCGCCTCTTGTCGATCACGGCTAGGATGCCCGTTTCGTACTCGTTGTTGAACCCCCCAACCAAAAGAAAACTTCCTCGAATTGTCTGCAAATCTTTTACCTGATAAAGATCACCTGTGTTAACGAATCTCACAGTATCGTTTCCAGTCCGGGAATTTAGTTCCACAACGTATGAGATACCCCACTCATGGTGAACGATGACCGCCCAGATCACGGGTCTTGCTCCTCGCGAAGAAACGAAAATGTCGGAAACATACCAGGGTCCACCGATCGCATGAGATCCGAAGTGAAAGGTTTGCCCGGGTACATAGCTCCAAAGGAGTTTGCCGCGGCTGGAAAAGCAGTCCAGTTCAGTCACTGGAACATCTTGATCGGTAGGTCCTGTGCGCAGAGGTGCAGTGACCAAAACCTCGCGATTCCCATCACCGAACAGATCCACGATCCGCACTAGATCCGGAAGCGTACTAAAACGTCCCACACTCCCAAGACGCAGCAACGTGGGAAAGCTGTGTTCCCAGAGCTGGCGACCTTGGTAGTCGAGGGCCTGGACTGAATTCTCGGTGAAACGAACCTGGGAGGGCAGAGTCGCAGGCACACGGTATAAGGAGAGGAGGCCACCTGCCGTAAAGGTTGCAAATACGCCGACTATCGCCCAAAGAAGCCAGCGCTTGCGCAGACGATGCAGTCGCGTCGCTGCCGGTGAAGATTCCTTGTATTTTCGACTTACAGCATCACGATTCGGGAGATTGGAATCGTGCGAGGAGAAGTTAGGGGACTTATCGAAATGTTGGGAAGAATGGTTGTCGGAAGTTCTTTCCAACCACCCTGCTATCTCTGATCGATAGGCAAATATCCGTCCGTACTTAGCACCGGGCGCGTGATGCACAGGCATTTGCTGTTTCTTTGCCCAGCGCATCGCTGTGCGTACTTCGCGCCCAATGAAGAAAGCAATCTCTTTCCAGGACCCCAGTCGATCTGTCCCGTTCTCGTTCACGGCATAAAGCCTTGCCTGTACCGGTACTCAGAAGGAGCGACTTCCAGAAGATTTAGATAAGAATGTCAGCTTTTGACAGCTTGTGACGCTTGCCAGAGTCTATGAGTTTCGACATAAGGAGTCAAGCCGTCATATCCAGGTCGAATGATGGGGAAAACACACCGTGCCACTCCATCGCCGTTCGCGATAATTCGTGCTTTTGGAAACCCGAACGAAAGCTAGCCTGACTGGCGACAGATTATTCGACCAGCAGTGAGGTGTGTGGCTGCCGTCCTGCGGGAGCGAGAGGCGGAGAGCGCCTCGTCTCCAACGAGAATTTGGGATGCAAGGGAGGACTTATGAAAGAAAGGGTAATTTTTGCAGCACTGTTAGGAATTCTATTTCCTGCCGTCCTTGCGAGTCAACAATTGACCGGAAGCCCCGGAAGCCAAGGCGAGGGGCCTCAAAAGAAGCTTGAAAGCTTCCTTCTAGGGAAGCGGCTGGTGGCCAAGGTAGCGTTCCCAGGCTATAAAACCGGAATAGACCTGAAGTCGGATGGCACGTGGGATCAGCGCTGGGCCACTCGAATGATTAAGCAGCACGGAGTGGGCATCGAAGTCGGCGATGCCGCAACCGTTACTGCCGTGAAGCTGAAAGGCAACCACATCGAGATTCATCTGAATGGGGGAGGCTTCGGAACAGCTGGCGACGTGTTTATGACCAGCGAGGCAACTCGCCGAGCACGTGAAGGTGCTGGAGGCAAGGTTCCAGGGGGATCGAGAATCAATCTCCGGTTTGATCACGAAATTACAGGAGAGGACGCCGATGACCTGGGCCGTGTGGCCGGTTACCTTGAGCCTTTGGTGGACACGTCCTCGCTCCGCCAAGATGTGGCGAAGCAAAGCTTACCCGCAGAGTTTAAGGAAGCAGCTTCTAAGGGCGAAATTGCTGTGGGAATGGACAAGGCCACGGTTTTCGCGATCCTCGGGGAGCCCAAGAACAAGAACGTAGATCTGAACAGCGATCCGCCCATTGAAAAGTGGCAGTACGAGCTTAAGAACCTCAAAACGAGAGTCGTGACTCTCAAAGACGGAAAGGTCATTAAGATCACGGACTTCTGATGGCCCAGCGGAAAACTGCTAACGCTGGTCCTGAGTGCCTTTAAGCGTGAAGGAGGTGGGCGGACGAATAAGTGCTGAAGTGTCAAGGAGCATGCGACAAAGGCTGGTTCTGCAACTCGGCTCGGTGTGCATGCCATCCTTCATTTCCGGCGACCAAACGATTTGGGGCCCGGCGAACGTAAAGACAGCCGCGTTGCCGCAGATAGCAGCGTGAGTGTCATCAACGGTGATTGCCGCCTTTTGCTTTCATTAAGGTCGCCATGAACAGAAAGGAAGACAAGCGAATGGTTATATACAGTTTCAGGATCTTTTCACTTCTTGCTTTTGCACTTCTGCTTACTTCTTCGGGTTACGGGCAGGAAGCAACGTCACAGCCGGCGGCATCAAGCCAAGTAATGACCAATGGGGATGTTGAACGAATGGTGGAAGCAAAGCTGGCCAACGACACCATCATCAGCAAGATCAAAACTTCAACCTGCAATTTCGATACAAGCATTGACGCTATGCTTAAGCTGAAAGCCGCAGGCGTTAGCGACGCCGTTATCCAAGCGATGGTCGAGGCAGGGGCAGCGGCCAAGGCTGGGGCGAAAGAGGCTCCCCCCAAGGAGTCACCAGCCCCCGATCCTAATGATCCGAAGTCGCCGCACGATGGAGGGATCTACTGGTTGCCGAAAGAAAGGCGAGACAAGGCAATGGTTCAGATGGAGCCTTCAGTGTATTCGGCTGGCAAATCTACGGGGATGTTCAAAATGGCCATGACCTACGGTATGTCCAAAGCCAAGTGGAAGGCCGCAGTTCGGGATCCCCGAGCCAAATTGCGCATCAGTGAGTCCGTTCCAGAGTTCTGGTTTTACTTTGAGGAGAAGTCACACGGTCTAAGCAACTCGGGCTTCTCGAGCGGCGCGTCTAGTCCAAACGAATTCATCCTCGCGAGAATGGAACAAAAGGGCAAGGAGCGCGAGCTTGTTGTAGGAGAGTTAGGGGCTTTTGGCGCTTCAACGGGAACTCGGTCCAAAGATGTCGTGGAACTTACGTTCGTAAAGGTCGCCTCGGGAACTTACAGGGTGACTCCGAACCAGGCTATTACACCTGGCGAATACTGCTTCTTCTATGCCGGCACAAACATGGCTATGGGCGCGACCGGCGGCAAATTATTCGACTTCGGCATCGACCGCGCCCAATAAGGTGCCTCGCTCCGGTTTGAACAGGGCAAACTTTCAACGGGGCCATGAGGCTACGTGCGTCACGAGGTGAATACGGCAGGTCGTGATTCGGTTTTTCTCTTGGGCAGCCAAGTGCGAGGAAAGAAATGACAGCCGTAGCTGCAATCGTCATGTTCGGGGACCCGCGCGATGACGCGGAAGAAATCTGAAACAGAGGAGGACGGGAATGGCGGACCTGCTGGCTAACACCAAGACGGCGCTTCCAGGGGAGGACGTAATCGTAAGGGCGGTTCAATTTTTCACCAATGAAAGGTGGCGAGCGCAGAGCCAGTCCTCAAGGGTTGCAACATTTGTAGGTCGACCAAAAATTCCGATCGGGCTCTTGTTTCTCACCATTGTCGGCTTTGCAATGTTTATCGTGCCCGGAATTCTTATGTACATCTTGGTGGTTCGGCGGGTAATCCGATTCCAAAACATTGTGGTTACCGTCAGCCCGATTTCGACCGGTTCGGATGTAGCAATCACGTATCCCAAAATGGCGACGAAGTTGGTCGATCGATTTGTAAGCGCGTTGCCTCCGCTGGCTGCCGCTGCTTCTGCCTAAGCCGACAGTAGGTGACCCTGCCGGTTTATGAGCGAAGGTGAACAAGAGAAATGGCTACGCACATTAAAAGAGACCGTTGGTGAAAGCGATAAGAATTGGGGCGTCGCGCTGTGCCTTTCACTGTTCTTCGGTTTCTTCGGCGCTGACTTGTTCTACTTGGATCGGATGTGGCTCGGGCTCCTGAAGTTCATCACTTTCGGGGGTTTCGGAATATGGTGGATC
>Ga0066681_10000864_pt1 | contig 11153 bp, 7 predicted proteins | sample GraSoiAngelo_130_FD_65629 | JGI IMG/M metagenome (GOLD analysis project Ga0066681, IMG submission 65629) | Grasslands soil microbial communities from the Angelo Coastal Reserve, California, USA - 14_0929_02_20cm | ecosystem: Environmental > Terrestrial > Soil > Grasslands | place: USA...
AGGGCATGCGTGGAATGAAAAGCGGTGCACACCTTCGATCACTCTTTGCGAAAACCCCGATGTGGGTCCTTCGCGCGGGCGGTTCACCGTGGTTATGTAGTCGTCGATGTATTGCGCGATTTCCGGGTGCCTGCGGTCGGCGGTGATGATTCGCGACATGTCCGGGTCGCTCTTCATCAAGATCGCGATGCACGTCACCGGAATGTGCTGCGCGATGGTCGACGTCGCCACGGTCAGGATCGCGTCGGTGTCGACGTGGCTCTGCGAGACGAGCTCGGCGAGCAGCTTGGTCAGCTCATCGGCGAGCGAGTCCAGCACCCGGGCTCCGCGGGGGGATTCCGCTGCGCCTAACCTGGTGTTCACCGCATCCTCCCGTCTTCATTTTGCTCTGAGGTCGCCTTAATCGGTCAATTCGCCACGGCATTTTTGGCACCCTATGTGAGCCAGATGTTGAAGCCTGTGGAGCGCCCGATCCCACCCCTGCGAAGCCTTAACTGGGCTTACTTGCTCGTCGGCGTTGCCGACGCGACGCTCCTGCCGTTTATCCCCCTCCTCCTGGTCGAGCGGGGCTTGAGCGCATCGGCGATCGGATTGGTCCTCGCGTTCGCCGCCTCAGGTTCCTTCACCGTCGGCCTCGTCTGCGCTTACCTTGCCGACCGCAAGTGGAGCCCCGAACGGATGGTTGTGCTTGCGAGCGGTGGCGCCGCGGCCGCCGCGCTGTTTCTCAACCTGCCCGGGGTCGTCACCGTGGCCCTGGTAGTCGTCACGGTCTCGCTGATTCGATCCCCCTTCATGCTGCTCGACCCGATCGCCTTGCGACGGCTTCGCCAGGCTAGGCGCACCGACTACGCGCGAATCCGGCTGCGGACGAGCGCAGGCTGGGCCGCGTCGTCGGTGGCAACGGGCGCGCTGCTGCAGGGAATCGGGTTGCGCCTCATCCCCTATCTCTACGCGCCTCTCACCTTTCTCTTCGGTGCCTGGGTATGGCGGGCGCTGAAGCCCACGCCGCTGGATCCACGCCCAGCCGCCAACCCTCAAACAAAGCGCCTTCCGAAGATCCCGCTGGCATTCGCCGGCTTCCTCGTGAGCTGCTTTCTCCTCGGCGCATCGCTGGCGGCGACGCAGAACTTTCTCACCCTGCAGATCGATTTTCTGGGCGGCGGGGCTTTCCTAATCGGAGCAGCCGCCGGATTCCAGGCGTTGACCGAGATTCCGACGATGGCGTATACGAACGTGCTGACCCGGCTCCTCGGACACCGCCTGCTTTTCGTGATTGGATGTGGGATCTATCTCGTCATCTTCATCGCGTGGGCGTTCGTCTCTGTCGCGCTGACCGCCGCCCTGCTCAAGCTGGTGGCGGGCGTTGCGTTTGCACTGACGTTCGTTGCGGCGGTGATGATCGCGAACGATCTGGTCCCGTCGCACCTCCGTGCCACGGGACAGGCTTTGATGAAGTCCGTGCTGTTCGGCGTGGCCCCGATCCTCGGGTCGCTCGGGGGCGGAGTTGTCTACGAGGCGTTCGGGCCTCGCGTGATGTTCCTCGCGGCGACCGTGGTGGTGGCTGCCGCCGGCCTGACCGCGCTCGTTGCCGTGCCCGCTCGAGCGCGCACGAGCGCCGACGACGTTCCCGTACCGGCGCCCGAGGTCGCCCCGGCCATTCCCTGACGGGAACCCCGCGTCGCCTGCCGGCGTATGGGATTCGTCATGTCGCTCGGACTGGTCTGGAAGGTCGCCGCGGGCGCCGCTCTCCTCTTGATCCTGGGCACCGCGGCCACGATCACATACTTCAACCACACGCGGCCGCCGGCCTTGGGCCTCGCGTCCGCCACAGCGCGAACGCCGGCTCCTCCGCCGGTGCCAGGTGACCCGCTGGACGAGGTTTGCCGACGGCCGTCCGTCCCGGGCAACGCGGCCTCGACGGGGATCAGCGGTCTATGGGTGATCCAGCCCCATTCGGCAGCCGGCTATCGAGCTCACGAGAAGTTCGCCGAGGTCACGTCCCCCCACGACGCCGTTGCCCGCACCGAGCGCATGAGCGGCTGGCTGCTGGTCGGAGGATCCGACAGCGCGCCGCTGATGGTGACGGGTTGCATAGCGGTCGACGTGAGGACTTTGCACAGTATCGATGTGCTGCCGGGGTTTGACACAGGAGACCGCGACAAGAGCGCCCAAGATTTCCTTGGTGCCCGATCTCATCCGTACGTGGTCTTTCAGCCGTATCCCGTTGCGCTGAGGCTCAATGCGTCGAGCGATGACGTGCAGCACGTATCGCTCGCCGGCGACCTCGATATCGGAAGCGTCGCGCGGCCCGCGACCTTCAAGCTCGACGTGAGACTGAAAGACGGACAGGTGACCGCCGCCGGCCAGACCACCGTCAGCGTCCACGATTATGGAATCGAGGTGCCGGAGGAGGCGGGCGGCTTTGTCCGCGTGAATCCGGACATCATCCTCGAGGTGTCGCTGATCCTCCTCAAACCCTGAGCGGTCAGTGTGGGCCGCGAGACTCCGCGTCACGTGACCGCTTCAACAGCTCCTCGGCCGCCGCCTTGTCCCCGCGGAGTTCGGCGACCTTGGCGAGGTTGCGCCACGTCCAGGGCGGCAGCTGGCGATCACCCATCTCCTCCGCGGTGCGAATCGCGAACCGCAGGTCTTCTTCGGCCTGATCGAGGCGACCGAGATTGCGGTAGGCGATGCCGCGAGCAGCCCGGGCGTCGGCCATCTCCCAACGAGCCCCGAGCTCGCCAAAGATCGTGATTCCGCGGTCGAAGCATGGCAGGGCCTCAGTGCCGCGGCCCAGGTCGTCGAGCAGCCGTGCCTTTTGCACCAGGGTGTTGGCCACGCTGAACTGATCGCCGGTCTCTTCGGCCAGCTGGCGAGCCTCCTCGATCAGCTGCAGGGCAGCCTCCAGGTCATGCATCTCGGAGCGGTTGATCGACAGCGCGGTCAGTGCGCGAACGCGTGCCCAGTGGTCCTTTGGGTCGACCAGAGAAAGGGCCCGCCGCCATACCTTCTCGGATTCGGCAAACCTTTGTCTGGTCCAGGGCACCCAACCGGCGAAGAGCAGCGAACGCACGATCGCCCACGGATCGCCCAGCTCCTCGGCCGCGAGGACCGACCTATTCAGAAGCTTCTCCGCCTTGTCGACGTCCGCTTCGAAGTTGATCGCGATGTCACCGAGGAACCGCAGCGCAAGCGCGAGGGCGAAAGCGTCCCGGCAAGCTTCCCCGGTCGCCACGGCGCGTTGCAACGCGTTGGTCGCGGCGACGTACTCGCCCAGCCAGTAGTGGGCCTCGCCCATGCCTGCCAGGATCCGCGCCTCGCGCGCCGCCCAGCGGGCTTCCGGCCCGGCCATCGCCAGCGCCCGCTGGTATCGATCGATGGCGGTGCGGCTCTCCATGCGCCGGCGTGCGCGATCGCCCGCAACGAGGAGGGCGTCGACGGCGCGATCCGCGAGCGTTCGGTTGTTGGGGTCCAGGTCGAGCGAAGCGGCGGCGGCGAGCTCGAGGTGATCCGCGGCCAGCGAGGGATGCCCGCTGTCAAGCAGGCTCTGCGCGACCAGCTGGTGCAGCCGCTCGCGCTCCCGCTTGGGCAGGCTGCCATAGACGACGTCCTTGAGGGTCGAATGGCGGATGCGCCATCGCTGCAGCTCGCCTGGTTGTGGGTCGCGGACGAGGATCTCGGCGTCCTCCAGCTGCTGCAGCTCCTCAGCGGTTGCCTCTGCGTCGACGAATCGCAGCTCGTTCAGGTCGAAGGCGTAACGGAAGACCGACGCCCGACGCGCAAGGTCGCGAAGGCGCGGCTCCATGGCATCGAGTCGCGCGCTCACGACCGCCTGGACCGTCGGCGGCACGCTCCGCGGTCCATGTCCATCCGCGCCGAGCGAGGACGGCATCAGCATGCCGGTGGTCTCGATGATGAAGTACGGGTTGCCTCCTGCCCGCTCGGCGATCTCGATCGCCTCGACCTCACCGATGTGTCCACCGCCGGCGTGACGCGCAAGCTGCACTGAATCGTCGCGCGAAAGCGTGGCCAGCCGGATGAGCACCGAGTTGCTGCTGTTCGAGCCCCACGCGGCCCGCTGCTCCAGCAGCTCGGGTCGCGCCAGCACGACGATCAGTACCCGTCGCGAGCCCTCGCCGCGGACGCCGAGCCGCTCGATCAGGTCAAGCATGGGCGCCTTGAGGGTGTGCGCGTCCTCGAAGATCACGAGGACCGGATGGTCGCGGGCGAGGCCGTCGATGACCGAGATAAACCCCGCCTGCACCTCGGGCACGAAGGCTGTCTCATCGAGGCTCTCCGCAAGGCCGAACAGAAGCGCCAGGCGCTGGGCTGTCCGGGCCGACATGCTGGCGTCGGATACTCGTTCCGCCAGCTCGACCAATCGCTGCCGGACATCGTCAGGGCTGTCCCCGGCCCGCACGCCGGCGACGTCGCCGACGATCGCCGCAGCCGGCGAGAACGTCGCTGTGTCCGTCAGCGCGCGCGTCTGGCCGCGGAGGATGAGGACGGCGGCGCTAACGCCGGCCGCCAGCTCGTCGGCCAGCCGCGACTTGCCGATGCCGGACTCGCCGACCACGGTGGCCAGAACAGGCCTCCCGCTGGTGCTCGCCACCCCGAGGCTCTGGCCCAGGATCGCCTGCTCGTTCCCGCGGCCCACAAAAGGGATCGTTCGGCGCGCCGAACGTGGGGTCAGCCCCTCCACCGCGTACGCGTCGACCGATGAATCGAAGCCCTTAGCACGCACTCGGCGGCGCCGCGCATAGGAAACGTTGGCGCTCGTCAGGATGCTCGTGGTCTGGCCGACGAGGACCTGGCCGGGCTGAGCGGCGGCCTGCAGGCGCGCAGCAAGGTTGACGACAGGTCCGGTCACCAGCAGCTGGCCCGTCGGGGACCGGCCCACCGCCGCCTCTCCGGTCTCGATGCCGACCCGCACCTCGAGCGGGCGGCCCAATCCCAACTCGTCGCCCAGTCGCCGCGCTCGCTCGCAGATGGCAAGCCCCGCCCGCACGGCGCGCAGCGCATCGTCCTCATGCACGTGCGGGAGCCCGAACACGGCCATCACCGCGTCGCCGATGAACTTCTCCGGGCGGCCGCGGAGAGCGGTCAGCTCTTCAGAGGCGGCGTCGAAGAATCGCCCGAGCATCTCGCGGGCGCGTTCGGCGTCAAGGGATTGCGCGAGGCCCGTCGAGTCGACCAGGTCGGCGAACAGGACCGTGACCAGCTTCCGCTCCTCGGTCTCGATGAGCGGTCCTGCGGCGGCGCCGCAGTTCGGACAGAAGCGGGCCGCCTCGGGAAGCGGCAGCCCGCAAACCGCGCAAGCCCTTACCACCGAAACCAGAATATGCTGCTCGCGATGGCGGACCCCAAGCTCGACGCGCTGTCCCGCGTCCCCCTCTTTGCGCACTGCACCCGAAAGGAGCTGGAGTTCGTGGCCAGCCATGGCGACGAGGTCGAGGTGGCGGCGGGGAAGACCCTGACCCGCCAGGGCCGTCCCGGCGACACGTTCTACGTCCAGCTGGAGGGCCAGTCGGAGGTCAAGGTCGACGGCAAGCGACGGCGCATATTGAAGCCTGGCGACTTCTTCGGCGAGATCAGCATGATCGACCGTGGGCTCGCCACCGCGACGGTGACGACCCTGACCGACGGGCGTCTCTTCGTGATGAGCCACAAGCAGTTTCGCGACGCGATCAAGGCGAGCGAGCCGCTGATGCTCAAAGTCCTGATGGCGATGGGGGAGCGTCTCCGCGAGGACGCGCGGGCGCGAGGCTGAGCTAGCCGGAGCGGCGCTACCGGCGCTACCGGCCGAGCGGCATCCAGAACTCGATGTGCGTTCCCGAGCCCGGTTGACTTTCGATCTTGTACCAACCGCCGGCCATCAGAGCGCGCTCCCGCAGGGCGAGCAGCCCCAGGTGTCCCGGAAGATTGCTGCGCTCGGCGACGACGAAGCCCTGGCCGTTGTCCTCGATCACCCCGTGGACGCCCTCATCAGCGACCCGCAACGAGAGCTTGACGCTGGTCGCCTTGGAATGCCTCTCCACGTTGCTGATGGCCTCGGCGACCTGGCGGAAGATCATCGACTTGACGTCCAGGCTCAAGTCTTCGGGAAGCTCGACATCGATCTCCGGGCTGATGCCGGAACCAGACAGCATGCCTAGCCGATCTCGGATCGACTGGGCAAGGCCGCCGGGGCTCTCGAGCGCAGGCGGCCGCACCTCGAAGACCAGCCTGCGCAAGGAGCTTTCTACCTGCTCCAGCAGCTCGTGTAGGCCCTCGAGTGTTGTGTGGTCGAGCATGGTCCCAGGGCTCAGCCGCCCTACGTGCAGCTCCGCGGCGGTGAGCTTCTGAAGAGCGTCGTCGTGCAGCTCGCTGACGAATCGTTTCCGCTCCCGCTCGACGACCGTAGTCATGTTCTTGAGCAAGAGCTGCCGGGCGCCGTCCACCTTCGTCAGGCGGTCGATTGACCTGCGCAGCTCCTCCTGCGCATGCCACAGCTGCGTGACCTGACCGGCCGCGAGCCCGGCCGTCTGCAAAACCCAGGTGTCTTCGCGTGAAAAGCCGCCTGGCCTACCCGAGTCGTAGGCGGCGACCAGTCCTAGCCGTTCTTCTCCCGTGCGCCAGGGGACGCTGATCGCGCTTGTCACTCCCAGCCTTTCCAACACGTACCTGAACTCGGCCGACTCGTCCGCGCTGCTGACCCGAAAGAGCAAGTCCCTGTAGACGACGCGACTCGCAAGGTCCAACCCTGAAGGGTCGCACGGAGTCGGATCGAGCCTGGCGAGGAAAGCCGGGTCGATGCCGAAACCGCCGGCCGGCGCAAGCATCCGGTCGTCATTCAACCGCCAGAACAAGACCTTGCCGGCCCCCACCAGCTTGCTCATCGTCCCGGCCAACCGGCGGTAGAAGTCGCTCAGGCTCTGGCCCGCGACCGCATGCGAGGACACGGCAAGAAGCACCTCGACCGCAAGCTCGTGAGCCCTCTCGACGCGCTCCGCGCTGCGCAGCCTCTCGGCGATGCGGCTGCGAGACTCCTCATCCCGCTGACGCATGAGTGCGCCGTCCAGGGCGTGGGCGGCCTGCGACGCGAAGATCGCGAAGGCTTGCCGGTCGGTCTCGCTGTAGTCGGACGGCCGCGCCACTGCGAGTGCACCGAACACCGCGCCCGCCGTCTGGAGCTCTGTCCTGATGCTCGCGCTCACCGCGGGGGAGAAGTGGCGGGCAGGCGAGGTCGCGATGCCGGCGCCGGCCAGAAGATCCGCCGCCTCCGCGTCGGTCAGGCGGTACGAACGGTCGGCCACACGCGAGAAGAGTTGCGGGCCGCCGAACTCCTGCTTGTCCAGGGCCAGAACGGCTTGACTGGACCCGGTGAGCGAGAGCGCGAGCTCGAGCGCGGTCTGACACAGCTCGAGCACACCGTCGCGGCGACCAAGCTCCATCGAAGCGGCGTGCAGCCGGTCGAGAACTCCGCGTAAGGCCGCATCGAACGGACTTGCGGTTGCCAACAACTTCCCCCCGGAGAGATCCCTAAACAAAAGTTTACGAGCAGAGCCAGCTCACGCACTCGCTCGGCCGAACCCACAGATCCGAAACCGAACATTATGATCACCTGTTGGTGGCAGGGCTATGGGGTCTCCTACGAGCTCAACGCTAGTCGACCTGGCCCCGGGATCCTTGCTCTGGTTCCCCGGACATGCCGGATTCCTGCCTTTTGCGTCGACCGAAGCGGGGCTCATGGCGCGCCAGCAGCTGTCCGGGCGTGGATCACCAACCCACGTCTTGATGATCGAGGACGATCCCTCGATCGCCGATATGTACCGGGTCCAGCTCGAGCACGATGGCTACCGGGTCACGGTCGCGACCACCGCTGAGCTGGGATTCATAACCGTGGCCGAGAATTCGCCCGATCTCGTCCTCCTCGATTTGCTGCTTCCCGACCGTAGCGGCTTTGAGGTGCTGATTTCCCTCAACGAACGATTGCCGAATCACCCGCCCGTTGTGATCCTGTCCAACTACGGTGAGCCGTCCATGATCGATCGCGGACGGTCGCTCGGCGCCGTCGAGTACCTCGTCAAGTCGCGGGTGACGCCGGCGGACATCTCGAGTCAGATCCCGACCTGGATCGCCGTTGGCCGGAGGGGCGGGCAGGGCGAGTCTTGACCCAGGGCGCAGCGTTTCTGCAAAACCTGGCGGCGGCCGGGTTTGTGGCTCTGGGGATCGCCATCGCGTACCGCTGGTATCGCGAACGCGGAAGGGCACAGGCGATGCTGGCTCTCGCCCTCATCAGCCTGGCGATTGTCGCCGCGCTGGGCAGGGTCGGGGATCCCCGGCATCCATCAGCCGTACTTTCGATTGTCGAGGTCGTGGCCTTCCTGCTGTCGGGCTACTTCGTCCTTCTGTTCCGGAACGAGTTCATCCCGCTAGGCACCTTCGCTTTTCAGGCGGCAAACCTGCTGCTCGCGATTTCTATCGTCGTGGGAGTTGTCGATGTGACGCTGCTATCTCGCGCCGACTCGAGGGCCGCGACGCTGATCGGCCTCGAGCTCATCGGCGCATGGGCGATCTTCACTGGCGAGCCGATCCTCCGCTTCTGGCTCGCCAGCAGGAACCTTCCCGCGGTGCAGAGGTCCCGGATGCGTTTCCTCAGCTTTGGCTTTGCGGTCCTGATCGCGATCTCGTTCGTGAGCATCCTCGGCGGGAGCGCCTTGCAAAGTCCCGCGGCGACCATCGTGGTGGAGCTTTTCGTCCTTGCGGTCGTGCCGGCCATCTATGTCAGCTTTGCACCGCCGGCCCTTCTCCGCCGGATCTGGCGCATGGGCGAGGAGAACGAGCTTCGCGCCGCGATCCAGGACCTGCTCATCTTCACCCCGACTCGACAGGATCTCGCCGAGCGAGCGACGGTCTGGGCGGCTCGGCTTCTTGGTGGCAGCGCCGCGTTTATCACCGACGCGGACGGTAAGGTGATCGCCCACGCCGGCATCGAGCCTGCTCGCGCCGCGCACCTGATGGCGGAGCAAGTCAACGATTCGACACGCGCGCCGGACCGGGTCATCGCGGTCCCGCTGCCTCTGACTGACGGCCAGGGCTCGCTTGCGGTCGTGGCAGGCCCCTTCACGCCACTCTTTGGGAGCGAAGAGAGCTCACAGCTCCGGGCGTACGCATCCTCCGTATCGGCAGGGCTCGAGCGCGCGCGGGTGACCGAGCGGATGGCCGCGATCGAGAGCAACAAGACCCAGTTCCTGAACCTTGCCTCGCACGAGCTGCGCGGGCCGGTGACGGTGATCCGCGGTTACGTCTCGATGCTCGAAGGTGGGTTGCTTGGACACCTCAACGAGCGAGGTCGCAAGGCCGCGGTCGTGATGTCCGCCAAAGTCTCCGAGATGAACGAGCTGATCGAAGAGATGATCGAAGCCGCCAGACTCGAGGACGGCGCCCTGACACTGAGGCTCGTCGAGGCGGACCTGCGGGAAGTCGCCAGGGCCGCGGCCGCAAACGTCGCTCCCCTGGTCGATTCCGTGCACAAGCTCGAGCTCGATCTGCCGGAGCGGCGCGTGCGAGTCAACATCGACCCGGACCGGACCAGGACGATCATCGCGAACCTGCTCAGCAACGCGATCAAATACTCGCCGGCCGGCGGTTCGATCACATGCCAGGTTAGGGCAAGGGCCGGCATCGCCCGGGTATCGGTATCCGATCCCGGCCTCGGCATTGCCCCGGAAAGCATGCACACGCTCTTCACTCGTTTCGGTCGGGTGATCACTCCGGAGACCGAGCATCTGAAGGGGACCGGGCTCGGGCTGTTCCTGGGTCGCCAGCTCGCGCGTCTGGAGGACGGCGACATCACGGTGACCTCGGTTCCCGGCAAGGGGAGCACGTTCACGCTGCACCTTCCTTCGGCTTCCGCTTCGGAGGCGCCGGCAAACGGCGCGCCACCTGACGCGGCGGCAGCTACAGAAGGCCACGTGGTCGGGGCTCGCGCCCGCGCGAATCGTCGCTCGACCGATTAGTTTTAGTGTTGCGGACAGTCTCCATCATCAAGTCCACGCGTCCACGTGTTCCTCATCAGGAGTGATGCAATGAGCGGAGTTCGCCTTCTCGTCGGGACCCGCAAGGGCGCTTTCGTGATCACGTCAGACGGCGGCCGGAAGACCTGGAAGGTCGAGGGCCCGCACTTTGCGGGCTGGGAGATCTACCACGTAAAAGGGTCGCCGGCCAACCCCAAGCGGCTCTACGCCTCGCAGTCGAGCGGATGGTTTGGCCAGGTCCTGCAGCGCTCCAACGATGGAGGCAACACGTGGGAAGCCGCAGGTAACGACTTTCGTTACGAGGGCACCCCAGGCACGCACACGTGGTACGACGGCTCGCCGCATCCCTGGGAGTTCAAGCGCGTTTGGCACATCGAGCCGTCGTTGACTGACCCGGACATGATCTATGCGGGCGTCGAGGACGCGGCCCTATTCGCATCGAAAGATGCTGGGACAACATGGGCCGAGATGCCGGGTCTTCGCACGCACGAGACTGCGCCGGGCTGGGCGCCTGGGGCGGGCGGGCTGTGCCTGCACACGATCGTCATCGACCCCAAGAACCCAGACCGCATGTTCATCGCCATCTCGTCGGCGGGAGTGTTCCGTTCCGACGACGCGGGCAAGTCGTGGCGACCCGCCAACCGCGGGCTGCGCTCGAACACCATGCCCGACGAGGATGCCGAGGTGGGGCACTGCGTGCACCGCATCGCCATGCATCCCTCAAGACCCAACACGCTCTTCATGCAGAAGCATTGGGACGTTATGCGCACCGACGATGGTGCGGAATCCTGGCGCGAGATCAGCGGCAACCTGCCGACCGATTTCGGTTTCGTGATCGACGTCAACTCCAACGAGCCCGACACCGTATATGTCATCCCGATCACAAGTGACTCTCACCACTTCGTTTCCGAGGGCAAGCTCCGCGTCTACCGCAGCAAGACGGGCGGCGACGACTGGGAGGCGCTGACGAACGGACTGCCCCAGAAGGACTGCTACGTCAACGTGCTGCGCGACGCGATGTCGGTGGACCAGCTGGATCCCTGCGGCGTGTACTTCGGCACGAGTGGCGGGCAGGTCTACGCGTCGGCGAACGGCGGAGATAGCTGGGACACGATCGTGCGCGATCTTCCCCCC
>Ga0066681_10000866_pt1 | contig 11140 bp, 11 predicted proteins | sample GraSoiAngelo_130_FD_65629 | JGI IMG/M metagenome (GOLD analysis project Ga0066681, IMG submission 65629) | Grasslands soil microbial communities from the Angelo Coastal Reserve, California, USA - 14_0929_02_20cm | ecosystem: Environmental > Terrestrial > Soil > Grasslands | place: USA...
CACGACTGTCAGGACACCCGCAAAGCGCAGCGCTTTTTCGCGGAGCGCCGGATCGCCGTGCATTTCGTCGATCTCGACGAGCGCCCCGCCTCGAAGGGCGAGCTGCGGCGCTTCGCCGAACGCTTCGGGCCGGCCGCGGTCGTCGACAAGGAGAGCGCTCCCTACGTGGCGATGGGGCTGCGCGTCGCGCTCGACTCACCCCAGCGCCTGCTCGAGCGCGCGCTGACGGCGCCGCGCCTGCTGCGCACGCCGCTCATCCGCAACGGCGCGAAGGTCACGATCGGTCACACGCCGGAAGAGTGGCAGGCCTGGGTGGACGCCGAGAAATGCAAGCGCTCGACGGGCTGACCGTGCTCGACTGCGCGACGTTCGTCGCCGCGCCGTTCTGCTGCACGCTGCTCGGCGAGTTCGGCGCCTCCGTGATCAAGATCGAGCAGCCCGGGATCGGCGACGATCTGCGTCGCCTCGGCCGGCGCGCGGCGAGCGGACAGCCGGACTGGTGGCTGGTCGAGTCGCGCAACAAGCAGTCGATCACCTGCAACCTCCGCGTGCCCGAGGGCCAGGCGCTGCTGAAGCGTCTCGCCGCCTCCGCCGACGTGCTCGCCGAGAATTTCCGTCCCGGAACAATGGAGCGCTGGGGCCTCGGGTGGGACGAGCTCCACGCGGTGAACCGCGGCCTCGTGATGGTCCGCATCTCCGCATTCGGCCAGTCGGGGCCGGCGCGAGAACGCCCGGGCTTCGGCCGCATCGCCGCCGCGGTGAGCGGCGCGTCCTATCTGTCCGGCCATCCCGATCGACCACCGGTGAGCCCGGGCACCCCGACGATTCCCGACTATCTCGCGGGCGCGTTCGGGGCCTTCGGCACGCTGACGGCGCTGCGCCATCGCGACCGCACGGGCGAGGGGCAGGTGGTCGACATCGGCCTCTATGAGCCGATGCTGCGCATGCTGGACGAGCTCATCCCCGTCTACGGCGCGACCGGCTACGTGCGCGAGCGGATCGGCTCGGCCACGGAGTACGTCGTGCCCCACAATCACTACGCCACGCGCGACGCCGGCTGGATCGCGATCGCGTGCACCAACGATCGCATGTTCGAGCGGCTGGCCGTCAAGGCCATGGGTCAGCCGGCGCTCGTCACGGAGTTTCCGACGATGGCGGCACGGCTGGCGCGGCGCGACGAGGTCGACGCGACGGTCGGACGCTGGGTCGGGGCCCTCGACGCGAGCGAGGCGCTGGCGCGTCTCGACGCCGCCGAGGTGCCATGCTCGCGCGTCGCGAGCGTGCGCGACATCTTCGAGGACGCGCAGGTGCGCGCGCGCGGCAATATTCTCACACTGCCGAGCCCGCTCGGCGGCATGCTCGCCATGGTCGGCGTCGTGCCGCGCCTGTCGCTGACGCCGGGCGAGGTGCGCCACGCCGGGGCGCTCGAGGTCGGCGCCGACAACGAGGAGGTCTACTGCGGGCGGCTGGGGCTGACTCGCGACGAGCTGGCGGCCCTGCGCGCGCGCGGCGTCGTGTAGCGCGTCCTCTTCCGTCTCACGGCGCCTTCCACGCCGCGCCGCCGCGCGCGTCGAACAGGCGCACGCTCGGCTGGCCTTCACGGATGACCCCGAGCTCGAGGCGCGCGCGTCCGGTGGTGTCGTAGAGCGTGAGGCCCGGGACGCCCTGCGCCAGCGTCACGAGACCCGCGCGCGGGCGGCCCGTTTTGTCCGCGAGCACGAGCACCGCGGTCTCGTCCTCCATGCCGAGCGTGACGCGCGGCGACCCCGTCAGATCCCGAAAGCGCAGCGCGAGCTGCCTGTCGCTGTCGCTCGGGCCGAGCTCCGCACGGATGCGACCGGCGAGATCCCTGACCACGAACTTCTGCGCCTCCACCACGCGGCCCCGCGTGCCGCCGGCCGCGACGGTCGCGAGCCCGACGGCGCCCACCGCCAACACGGTGGCGACGCGGCGCCAGCGGCGCAGATCGCGCTCGACTCGCTCGACCCGCCGCACGATCGCCTCGTATCGCTCGTCCTCCATCGTGGCCTCCCCGCACGGCGCAGGCGCCGCGCCTCGTTCGAGCGTAGCAAGCGCAGCCGTGGAGTCGGAGCTTTTGCGCCGGGCCGGGCGGCGCGTGCGCTTACGCGCAGTAGGCGGGAAAGACGCGGCGCACGACGTCCGGCGGGTTGAGCGCGAGCAGGCCGGTGACGAGCCGACGGGCGGCGCCCCTCATGGCCGCGAAGGTGATCGCGGCCGTCGCGAGCGGCCGTCCCGCCTGGTCGCGCGCGTGCAGACGCGTCTCCCAGTAGCGCGGGTCGTCCGCGCGTGGCCGCGTGGCGGCGCGCTCACCGACCACGACGATGGCGCCGGCGGCGATCGGATCTCCGTGGAGCGTCACCGTCAGCTCCGTCGTCATGCCGGACTCGCCGCTGGCAAGGGCGCCGAGCCAGAACGCTGCCTCGTCGAGCAGCGTCGTGAGCGCGATCGTGGCGAGCCCGCCGTCGTGATCCCGGAACTCCGCGGGCGGCGTCCACGCGCCGCCGACGGCGCGCGCATCGAACGTCAGCCGCGCCCGCAGACCGTGGGGATTGTCGATGCCGCACGCGAAGCAGGTCAGCGAGACGGGCAGCGGGGCCGCGTCGGCTCCCGGCGCATCAGACGATTTGCCGTCGGTCCTCTCGGCGGCGCCGACGCGACCGGTCACGAGCACGGCGCCGGTGTGATCCGCGACACGGCAGCCGAGCGCATCCGCCTCGTGCGTCAGCGTGAGCACCAGCGGAACGCCGAGCGGCACGCGGCGCAGATAATGGCCGCGTACCGTGCGCGCGCCGCGTCGCGACGCGAGCGTCTCGAACAGCGCGAGCACCGAGCCGCCGTGGGCGGCGTCGGGGAGGCCCTGGAAGGCAGGATCGAGCGTGAGCGTGAGGTCGTCGCCGGCACCGGCGACGGCGCCGCGCAGCGTGGCGTCGATGGTCCTCATGCGATAATCGGCCGCGTGCCGTCGCCGATTCTCGCACACAACGCCTTCGTGCGGGCGACGCTGACCAATTTCTTCTTCAGTCTCAGCCTGAACGGCTATGTCCTGCTGCCCCTGCACATCCACGCGCTCGGCGGCACCGAGATCGCGATCGGCATCGTCATGGGGGTGTTCAGCGCGGTCGGCATCGTGTGCCAGCCGCTGGTCGGCCCGTGGGTCGACGCGCTGGGCCGGCGCGCGTTCATGATCGCCGGGACCACGCTCGTGCTCATGGCCTCCTTGCTGCCGCTGTTCTTCGACTCCATCGGCGTCTTCGCGCTCGTGCGCGCGCTGCACGGCGTCGGCTTCTCCGTGTACTTCGTCGCGATGTTCTCGTTCGTCGTCGATCTCGTGCCCGCGACGCAGCGTGGCTGGGCGCTCGGCATCTTCGGCGTCTCCGGCTTCGTGGCGACTGCGGTGGCGCCGCTCTTCGGTGAGTGGATCGTGCGCCGGCTCGGGTTCCGGACGCTGTTCGCGATCTCCGCGCTGCTGGGGGCCGTGCCGCTGGCGCTCGTCCTGCGGCTCGGCCGCGGCCGGCGCGCCGCCGCCACCGCGCCCGCGCCCGGCTGGATGCTCGCCGGGCTCGAGGACGTCGTGCAGCGGCACATGGTCGTGAGCGTGTTCTTCGGCCTCGGCTCCGGCACGATTTTCGCGTTCCTGCCGACGTTCGCCCAGAGCCTCGCCGTCACCACGCTGTCGCTCTTCTACACGGCGTACGCGGGCGCCGCCGTCGCCGTGCGCGTGTTCGGCGGGCGCCTCATCGACACGCATGGCCGACGCGCCGTCATCGTCCCGTCGATGTTCCTGCAGGCGAGCGCGCCGGCCCTGCTGGCGGTCGTCGGCATCCTGGTCACGCGGACCAGCACGGTGCCGGTGGTGCCCGTGCTGTTTCTTGCCGGCCTGCTGTCGGGCGGCGCCCACGGCTTCCTCTATCCCGGCCTCGCCGCGCTCGTGACCGACCTGGCGCCCGCGCGGCGGCGCGCGACGGCCGTCGGCGTGTTCAGCGCGATGTTCCTGGTGGGTCAGGCGGCCGGCGCGTTCACATTCGGCTGGATCGCGCACGCGCTCGGCTACGCCTCGATGTGGACGATCCTGGCCTCCTCGCTGCTCGCCGGCGCCGCCCTGTCGATGGGACTGCCGCGCCCGGCGCCCGCGCGCGCCTGAGGCGGCCGGGTATACTGGCGAGCGATGTCCAAGCTCGAAACCGACGATCTCCGCTGGGCGCTGCAGCGCCGGATCGAGGACGTCTTTGCCAAGCTCGGCGAGAAGTTCGGCGATCTCACGGGCCGCGTCGAGACCGACATCCAGCCCAGCGTGTCCTTCGACGACGTCGGCGGCCTCACGCAGGCCAAGGCCACGCTGCGGGGCTTCGCCTACGCGCTGACCAAGCCCGAGCTCTATCAGCAGTGGGGGATCACCCCGCCCAAGGGCGTCCTGCTGTACGGACCGCCCGGCACCGGCAAGTCCAAGCTCGCGCGCGCGCTCGCGGCCTCGGCGGGAGCGATCTTCTATCACGTCAAGCTCTTCAACCTGACCTCGAAGTTCGCCGCCAACACCGGCGAGCTGCTCCAGGAGATCCTGCGTATCGCCGCCGGGGAGGGCAAGGCGGTGCTCTTCCTGGACGAGGCGGAGGCGCTCTCGCTCGAGCATCTGCTGCCACCGCCCCAGGCCCGCGAGGCGAGTGCCCGACTGGTGGCCACGCTGTGCGAGCGGCTGGATGGCTTGGCCGAGAGCGCGCGCGTTCTCGTGATCGCCTCGACGAGCCGCACCGACGCCGTCGACTCGGCGCTCGTCGCGCCCGGGCGGCTCGATCATCTGGTGGAGGTGGCACTGCCGGATGCCGACGAGCAGCGCGAGATTCTCGAGCTGCTCAAGACGCGGATGGAAAAGACGGCCGGCCGCGAGCTGTTCGAGCCGATCGACTATCGCAAGGCGCTGCCGATGATGGGCGGCATGAGCGGCGCCGACATCACCGAGATCCTGCGCCGCGCGCTCGAAGAGAAGGTGCACCGCGCGGCCGACGGAGCCGAGGCCTCGCTCGTGAGCACGCAGGATCTCCTCGAGGCCATCGACCGCTACAAGCGCGTCCGCGGCGTGGTCGAGAAGATCCGCTACGGCCAGTACCTGTGATCGCCACGACGAAGATCCGGGTGCGCTACGCCGAGACCGACTGCATGAAGGTCGTCTATTACGGCAACTATCTGACGTACTTCGAGGTGGCGCGCGTGGAGTTCCTGCGTCAACAGGGCCAGGCGATGTCCGACGTCGACCAGAAGGTCCACATGCCCGTCGTCGAGGCCGTCGTGCGCTACCACAAGCCCGCGCTCCTCGACGACCTGCTCGAGGCGCGCTGCTGGATCGCCGAGCGCAAGCGGGCATCGTTCCGCTTCGGCTACGAGCTGGTGAACGAGCGCGGTGAGCGCGTGGCGTCGGGCTCGACGCTGCACGCCTGCTGGGACCCGGCGACCTCGAAGATGATCGCCGTCCCCGACTGGCTGGCGGCAATCATGCCTGTGACGTTGCTCTCGTCGCCGTCGGCGGTATAATCCCGAGTCGGCCGGATGATCGAAGTTCACAACCTCACGAAACACTACGGTCCCATCACCGCGATCCGTGACGTGTCGTTCACCGTCGCGCCGGGCGAGATCGTCGGCTTCCTCGGTCCCAACGGCGCCGGCAAGTCGACGACGATGCGGATCCTGTCCTGCTTCATGCCCGCCAGCGGTGGCACCGCCAAGGTCGCCGGCTACGACGTCTTCGCCGAGTCGCTCGAGGTGCGGCGACGCATCGGCTACCTGCCGGAGAACGTGCCGCTCTACACGGACCTGCGCGTGGGGCCGTACCTGGAATTCGTCGCGGAGATCAAAGGCGTGCCGCGCAGCGACCGCAAGAGGCGCGTGGTCGAGGCCATGGAGCGCTGCCGCATCCTCGACGTCCAGAACCGCCTGATCGGAAAGCTGTCGAAGGGCTACCGTCAGCGGGTGGGCCTGGCGCAGGCGATCGTGAGCGATCCGGCGGTGCTCATCCTGGACGAGCCGACCATCGGGCTCGATCCCAAGCAGATCACCGAGATCCGCGACCTGATCAAGTCACTGGCCGGCGACCACACGGTGATCCTGTCGACGCACATCCTGCCCGAGGTCTCGATGGTCTGCTCCTCGGTGGTCATCATCAACCAGGGTGTGATCGTCGCCCAGGGGCCGATCGACTCGCTGGTCGAGCAGTTCTTCCCAACAGCGCGCGTGGAGGTGGAGATCGCCGGCCCGTCGCCGGACGCCGTGCGCGAGGCGCTGGGCGTGATCCCCGGCGTCGTCTCGGTGACGGACGTGCCGGGCTCCGACGGGATCGGGCGGTACATCGTCGAGTCCTCGCGTGGGCGCGACGTGCGCGGTGAGGTGTTCCAGCTCGCGGCCCAGCGTCGGTGGGACCTGCGCGAGCTGCGCCGCATCGGCATGACGCTGGAGGAGGTCTTCCTGCACGTCGTGGCGGGCGAGCAGAGCCACACCGGAGAGAGCGCGTGAAGGTCTGGCCGATCTTCAAGAAGGAGATGCGGCTCTACTTCACCTCGCCCGTGGCGTGGGTGATCATGGCCGTCTTCATCTTCATCGCCGGCTACTTCTTCCACTCGATCTTCAACTATTACGCGCGCGTGTCGATGCAGTCGGCGATGAACCCGATGGGCGGCGGCCTCAACGTGACCGACGGCGTGTTGCGGCCGCTCTTCTCGAACTTCAGCGTGATCCTGCTCTTGATGATGCCGTTGCTCACCATGCGGCTGTTCGCGGAGGAGCGGCGCAGCGGAACCATCGAGCTGCTGCTGACCTATCCCGTGCGCGACGGCGCCGTGCTGCTCGGCAAGTTCCTGGCGGCCTTCGCGCTGTATGCGCTGATGATCGCCCTGACGCTGGTCTTCCCGGCCATCATCTGGTACTTCGCGCCGCTCGAGGGGGGGCCGATCCTCACGGGCTACGTCGGACTGCTGCTGATGGGCGCGACGTTCATCGCCGTCGGCGTGTTCGCCTCGTCGCTGACCGAGAACCAGATCGTCGCCGCGCTCGTGAGCTTCCTCATCCTCTTGATGTTCTGGGTGGTCGGCTGGTCGGCCGACTTCGCGGACCCGGCGCTGGGCAGGGTGCTCCAGCACCTGTCGCTGACCGAGCACAACGAGAGCTTCGCCAAGGGCGTGTTCGAGACGAAGGACATCATCTTCTACATGGACTTCACGCTCGTTGCGCTGTTTCTCGCCCTGCGCTCGCTCGAAGCGCGGCGGTGGAAGGGCTAGGCCGATGCGACGTCTCGCTGACGCGGCGTTCTATCTGGGGCTGATCGCGCTGGCCGCGGCCACCGCGCTCACGCTGACCGGGACGTACGGTCGGCAGGTGTGGGCGGTGCGCCTGACCGCAATGCTCTGGTGGCCGCTAGTCGCCGCGGGCATCGTGCTCGTCGTGCTGTCCGCGCTGCCGTGGCTGGCCGGCGCGCGGCGCAAGGTCGGTGCCCGGACGATGTCCTATGGCCTCAATGCCCTCGTGTCGATCCTGCTCGTGCTTGGCGTGGTCGGCTTCGTCGAGGCGCTGTCCGCGCGCCACAGCTATCGTGTCGACCTGACGGAGAACAAGCGGCGCAGCCTCTCGCCGCAGACCGTCTCCGTGCTGCGAGGCCTCAAGAGCGACGTGAACATGGTCGGCTTCTTCCGCGCCGATCAGCCCGGCAAGCGCGTGGCCGAGGACCTGTTCAAGCAGTACGCGGGTTATGCCGGCAAGAAGCTCACGTGGAAGATCGTCGATCCCGACAGCGATCCCGCGCTGGCGCGCCGCTACGGCATCGAGTCGTACGGCACGATCGTGCTCGAGACGAAGGCGCGCTCGGAGAAAGTGCTCGACGCCGAGGAGGAGAAGCTCACCAACGGCCTGCTGAAGGTGACCCGCGAGGGCAAGCGGTCCGTCTACGTCGTGCAGGGTCACGGCGAGCACGAGCTGGGCAACACCGAGCGCGCCGGGTTCTCCGAGGCCAAGGGCGCCCTCGAGAAGTCCAACTACGAGGTCAAGCCGCTGGTGCTCGCGCGCGCGACGACGATTCCCGCGGACGCCGCCGTCATCGTGATCGCCGGTCCACGCACGGATTTCTTCCCACCGGAGATCGACACCCTGGACGGCTACCTCGGGAAAGGCGGCAAGGTTCTCGCGATGGTGGACCCGCCGTTCCCGGCGAAGATGCAGGACGCGGCCATCAAGCGCTTCCTCGCGCGCTGGGGCGTCGACCTTGGCGACAACCTCGTCGTCGAGCTCTCGCCGATCGGCCGGCTCTTCGGCATCGGGCCGGAGGTGCCGATCATCCAGCAGTACGAGCCGCATCCGATCACGCGCGACCTGGCCGGTATCACGACGCTGTTTCCGCTCACGCGGACCGTGACGCCGGTGAAGACACTGCCGCCCGGCGTGAACGTGCAGCCGCTGGCGCGCACGAGCCCCGAGTCGTGGGGCGAGACGGACCGGCAAGCGCTCGAGCAGGGGACGGCCAAGCCGGATCCGCAAGATCCGAAGGGCCCGCTGCCCGTCGCCGCGGTCGTCACGAAAGACAAGACGCGCATCGTTGTCTACGGCACCTCGAACCTGGCCACCAACCAGTTCCTCAACGTGCAGGGCAACCGCGACTTCTTCCTGAACACGGTCAGCTGGCTCGCCGAGGAGGAAGATCAGATCACGGTACGGCCGAAGGACACCAAGCAGACGCCGATCTTCCTCAGCGCCCAGCAGGGTCGCGTCGTCGCGCTGCTGCCGCTGGTGATCCTGCCCGGTCTCGTGCTCGCGGGCGGGATCGTGGCCCTCGTCCGGCGGCGCGCCGCGAACTAGTCGCGCGATGCGCTGGCAGACCACCATCGTCCTCACCATCGCCCTGCTGCTCGTCGGCGGCTTCTACTACGTCTACGAGGTGCGCTGGGCGCCCGAGCGCGAGCGTGTGGAGACGCGCAAGGGTCGTATCTTCCAGGCCGAGCCGGCCGACGTCACGGCCGTCGAGCTCAAGCGCCGCGAGGACACCGTGCGCTTCGCGCGGGCCGGCGAGGGCTGGGAGCTGAAGGCGCCGGTGGTGGCGCGCGGCGACCGCGCACGGATCGACGAGACGCTCACGACCGTGCTCACCGCCAAGGTCGATCGCGAGATCGATCCCAAGCCGGCCGCGCCCGGCGCGTTCGGTCTCGACAAGCCGGCGGCGGAGGTGACGCTGACGCTGAAGGACGGCAAGACCGTGGGCGTGGCGTTGGGCAACAAGAGCCCGACGGGCGTCTGGGTCTACGGGCGAGAGGCGGGCAAGCCCGCGGTCATCGCGCTGCCCGACAGCGTCCTGCGCGAGGCCACCAAACCCGCGACCGATTTTCGCGATCGCACGATCCTCACGCTGGACCGTAAAGCCGTCTCGGGATTCGACATCGCCGCGGACGGGACGACGCTCACTGTCGCCCACGCCGCCGACGCGTGGCGCATCACGAAGCCGGTGGCCCTGCCCGCGGACACCGAGGCCATTGGCGACATGTTCGAGAAGCTGACGTCGGCGAAGGTCAAGGAGTTCGTCGCCGAGTCGCCGCCGTCGCGCAGCGCCTACGGCCTCGATCGGCCGTTGCGTCTCACGATCTATACCGGCAAGGACAACGAGCGAGCCGGCCGCACGCTGCTCGTGGGCCGCACGGACACGGCGAAGAAGGGCGTCTACGCCATGCGTGAGGGCGAGACGAGCGTGCTGCTCCTGCCCGAAGACGTCGTGAACACCATTCCGCGCACGGTCGCCGCCGTGCGCGACAAGCAGCTCGTCGCCGTCGACCGCGACAAGGTCACGCGCCTCGAGGTCGAAAGTCCCAAGGGCGCCGTCACCCTCGCGCGTGAGAAGGATCGCTGGGCGATCACCGCGCCGCAGGCGCTTGCCGCCGATCAGGTGGAGGCCGGCGCGCTGATCAGCCGCCTGCGGAATCTCCGCGCGCAAGGCTTCTTGAGCGACGACGCCTCTGCCGTGCCGCGCGTGCTGGCCAAGCCGACGGTGAAGGTGACCGTCACAGAGGAAGGCAAGCCCCCGACGACAATCCTGTTGTCGCCATCCGGCGAGCAGCGTGCGGGAGCAGCGAGCGCCTACGCCGCCGTGGCCGGCCGCGGTCCGGTCGTGCTGGTGGACGGCAAGGCCGTGGACGATCTTGGTCGCTCCGCCGACGACCTGCGCGATCACACGCTGTTCCGCGGTCTGGAGCCGAAAGACATCACGCGACTGCGCGTGAAATCCGGCGCGCAGACGGCCGTGCTCGAGCGCAGCGGCGACACGGACTGGAAGCTACTGGAGCCGACGAAGAGCGGGGCGAAGAGCGCGCGTGTCGAAGACCTCATCTACGGCGTGCGTGCGCTGCGCTGGAAGCAGATCGTCGCGCCCAATGGCGAGGAGCCGGCCAAGTACGGGCTCGACGCGCCGACGATGGAGGTCGTGCTCCTCAAGGGCGACGGCGGCGAGCTGGCGCGGCTGATCGTCGGCAAGCGAGAGGCGGATCGCGCCTACGTCCGGACGGGCGCCGGACCCACGATTTATGCGGTCGATCCGGGCGCGCTCGGCCCGGCGCCAAAGGTGCCCGACGACCTGAAGGGGTGATACAGCCTCCGCGAGGGGTGATACAGTCTCCACCCCATGCCCCGTGAGATCTTCATCGTGGCGCGTGACCGTCCCGACCTCTATCGTTACCTCAGCCAAACATTCGCGGATGCCGAAAACGTGCAGGTGATCTGGGACCGTCGCGCCGGCGAGCGTCGCGTGGCGAGCATCGAGGCGCGGCGTCCCGAGCGCCGTCGCAGCGACCGCCGCCGCCGCGCCAGCGTCGAGCAGGAGTTGCGCACCGTCGGCTACGCGTTCATCAGCATCGAGTAGCGTCTGTCGTTCGAGCTCGCTGCCCGCCCGGCGCTTGTGCCGCTGACCGTTGCGGATCCAATCAGCGCGGATACTGAATACATAGGCGGCGCAACGCGCGATATCCCGCCACGCCGTCGACGCTGACCGAGCTAAGCCATTGCCCTGCAATCACATCTTCGGGCTACCGGGCGAGCGCGGATATTGGATACGCTGCAGAGGGAGCGCCGCGCATGCTGCTATACAGGTCTGGATAATACGAGTTAGGCG
>Ga0066681_10000867_pt1 | contig 11132 bp, 7 predicted proteins | sample GraSoiAngelo_130_FD_65629 | JGI IMG/M metagenome (GOLD analysis project Ga0066681, IMG submission 65629) | Grasslands soil microbial communities from the Angelo Coastal Reserve, California, USA - 14_0929_02_20cm | ecosystem: Environmental > Terrestrial > Soil > Grasslands | place: USA...
CGTAATTCATGGCTTTCCTTTCCTCCGAATTGATTTGCCACGTCCCATCCCGAAATGTTAAAAGTTAAAGCCCGCTTTAAGTCAAGACTTTGTTGTGTGGCGGGAACGGTCGTGCAGATTCCTTGGTTAAGGGCGGCACGGCTGCTCCCTTCCTGCGGGGCCGTGATTTCAAGGAGTTGTCACGCTGAGCAAAGCGATCGAAGATTCCGGCTCCTGCCGGAAAGAGTCTCACCCGATCCCACATCAGATATGTTTGCCTGACATCGAAAGGGGACTCGCATGAAGATTGGTGAACTAGCCCGCCGCGCTGGCCTCCATGCCTCTGCCATCCGCTACTACGAGAAACTCGGCCTGCTCGCCCCGCCACACCGTACTGGCGGTCAGCGCCGCTATCCCCCTGACGCCCTCGACCGCGTCCTGCTTATTCGCTTCGCCGGCGAAATGGGTTTCTCCCTCGCCGAAATCAAGCTCTTTCTCAGCGGCCTCCGCGACAACGCTCCAGTCGGCCCGCGCTGGAAAAAACTCGCTGCCAAAAAACTCATCGAGGTCGAAGACCACATCGTCCGCTCGCTCCGCCTCAAAACCCTTCTCCAGAACCTTCAACATTGCCATTGCGCCTCCCTCAAGCAATGTGTCACCGCCCTCGGCCTCAGCGAAAACCTTCGCTTCATCGCGCGCCGTTCCCGTTAGATTTCTGGCAGTTGATCGCTAGCGCTGCCAGCGAATCCTCATACAAACTTGCGCAAACGAGGTGCGTCTAGGTTGCAGTAGACTGAATCGGATGTGCTTTCAGGAATTCGGACCCACAATGCCCCGTCGTCTCATCCCAACCATTCTCTTCGCCGTGCAATTTGTTTTCTGCGCCTATCCAGCTCCCGCGCAATCCTCCTCATCGTCCTCCTCTTGCCCTTGCACCCTTCAGGGTTCCGTCGTGGATTCCGTTTCCGGCCCGGCCTATCCCTCATGCCCTCGTGAAGCTCGCCACCAATTCTCCTGGTGTCACTCTCACCGACTCCGAAGGCAAATTCCAGTTTGAAGGCCTCCCCGCCGGCTCCGTCACTCTTGAAGCCGTTAAGCCCGGCTACCTTGGCAACGATGGCTTCGTCCCCTGGTCTGGCAGGGTTACCCCCTTTCAGCATGGCCCCGACGCCGCGCCTACCCTTCTCAAGCTCACGCCCGAAGGCGTCATCTCCGGCCAAGTCTCCGACGAAAACGGCGAGCCCCTCGAAGGTCTCACCGTCAGCGTCCTCTTGCCGGGGGTGGGTGTACTCCCCCTCAGCTTGTAACGCCGCGATTTTTCGTTCCTCCAGTCTTCCGTATATTCTTTCAAGTTCCGTATGCTCTAACTCCTTTGTTTCTCACTCTTACGAAAACTGCCGGCGTGTGCCCTATTCTTCCCGATTTGGAACGCGCCTCTGCGCTATCCTTAATCTTCTTCTGGACATGAGAACGGACAACTGACGACTGACCACTCAAAATGAGCCAACTCACATTCAATCTCCAGCCCACGCGCCAAATTCTTACCGTCAGTGAACTCACGGCTCGCATCCGCGACCTGCTCGCGCGCAACTTCACCGACATCTTCGTCCAGGGCGAAATCTCCAATTGCCGCGAAGCCCAGTCCGGCCACATTTACTTCACTCTGAAGGACGATCGCGCCCAGGTCCGCTGCGTCTTCTTCAAACAGCAGCAGCGCGGCATCAAGTTCCGCCCCGAAGACGGCCTGCAAGTCACCGTGCGCGGCACCATCAGCGTTTACGAGCAGCGCGGCGAATATCAGGTTTATGTCGAGAAGATCGAGCCCATCGGCCTCGGCGCGCTCCAGCTCGCCTTCGACCAATTAAAAAAACGCCTCGAAGCCGAAGGCCTCTTCGACGCCGCGCGGAAGAAGCCGCTCCCGCTGCTTCCCAGCCGCATCGGCCTTATCACTTCGTCGCGCGGCGCGGCCGTGCGCGACGTTGTGCGCATCCTCACGCGCCGCTTTCCCAACGTCCATCTCACTGTTTTTCCCGTGCGCGTGCAGGGAGAAGGCGCTGCTCAGGAAGTCGTCAAAGCGCTGAAGTTCTTCAACGCAAAAAAGTTTGTGGACGTTCTGATTCTCGCCCGTGGTGGCGGCTCGCTTGAAGATTTGTGGGCTTTCAACGAAGAAATCGTCGCGCGCGCCATTTTCGATTCGGAAATTCCGGTGATCTCCGGTGTTGGCCACGAAACCGATTTCACCATCGCCGATTTCGTCGCCGACGTTCGCGCCTCCACGCCTTCCGCCGCTGCCGAACTCGTCGTGCAAACCCGCCGCGAATTCGATAAGCACATCGCCGACCTGCGCGGCGCTCTTGCCGAGCAAATGCGTTATCGCATCCTGGTTCTCAGCCGCCGCATTCACGAGCTTTCCGGCGGTCCCGGTTTCCGCCGCCCGCTCGATTTACTTCGTCAGCAGCGCCAGCGCGCGGATGAAATGACCGCGCGGCTCGCTCTCGGCCTCCGCGCGCGCCTGGAACAATCGCGCAAGCGCTTCAACACCGCTCATTTGCGCATCGTGTCCTTTGATTTTCGTATGAAGATTGCCGCGTTTCGCTTGCGCCTCGAAAAGCGTGCCGCCGATCTCGGCGTTCGCGCCGAACGCCTGCTCCGCGCCAAGCGCGAGCGGGTCGCCCGCCTCGCCCTACAGCTCGAAGAACGGAGCCCCCTAAAAGTCCTCGAACGCGGCTACGCCATCGCCACCGACGCCTCCGGCGACGTTCTCCGCGACGCCGCCCAAGTCCAGATTGGCGACTCCGTCTTGCTGCAGCTCCACCACGGCCGCCTCACCACCGAAGTGAAGAAGAAAGAAACAACATGAACTGTTTCCTTCCTTCTAAATCAGGGCTGTGCCGCCTGTCCGGCCCTCTTCCATTTGATTTCTTTAACTCTGTCGACTAGGTAATCAGCCATCAAGAGCAGGTCGTCTCGTTCGCTGGGGCTGGCAACCGCATCCGCTTTTCGCCGGTACAAAAGATTCAGATACGCCATCGCATCATCGTAATCCGGACGCAGCGTAATCGCGTGTTTCAGGGATTCAATTCCCTCATCAATGATTGCCCCGTATTTGCGGACATATTCCTCACGAGCGTCAGGCGGGAGTGGCTCAGTGTCCTTCACTTGGTGCGCGATGTGCGCTTGGTTGTAGCGCGCTCGCAACTCGTTGTTCGCGCGAAACGACAGCGTCCAGTCAATCACGCCTACCCAGTAACAGGGTTCCGGATCCTCCGGTTTGATCTGAATGTGTTTTAGATGGAAAGACTTCGACTCTTCAAACTTCCCCGGATCATATGGCGTGCCAGCCATTTGAAAGATAAGCGAGCCGATTCCGTCGATTGCGCTCAAGTTTTGCGGATCAATATCAAGCACGCCCCGGAATTCCTCGACCGCCTTGCGCCCAAATTCCTGATTCTTCTCACTTGGCGCGCCGGGAATGTATTGCGAAGCGTATGCGGTAGCAAGATACAGCCGCGCATTCATCAGCTTCGGGTCCAGCAGTTTAGCGCGTTGGAACTCAACAATGGCTTCATCATACTGGCCGTTCTTGAAGACTTGGACACCCTGATTGAGTGCCTGGCGTGCTTGTCTCTGATCTTCCGTTTGCGGTGGTGCCTCTTGAGCAGGCAATCTCGGTGCCATCAGGTTGCTCAGAAAAACCAACCACACGATCACAACCCCGGCACAAATACCCGCCGGGAATACACTGCTTCTGAATTTGTGCATGGAAATCCCCGGTTAACCTGGGGGCAGTCTCATTCTACCCTCGGCCGCCGCCGTAGGGAACCTCGAAAACGCGGAGAGACAGATAGCACCGGAAATGACTTTGGGGCCCAAAACTTAGAACTTACAACTGATGACTTGAAACTATTCTTCGTCGGAGGAGGAAACTTTCAAAACTGCAAGGAACGCTTCCTGCGGAATATCGACTTGGCCGACGCGCTTCATGCGGCGCTTGCCTTCTTTTTGCTTTTCGAGGAGTTTGCGTTTGCGCGTGATGTCTCCGCCGTAGCACTTGGCCAACACGTTCTTGCGGATCGCCGCAACCGTTTCGCGCGCGATCACGCGGCTGCCGATGGCCGCCTGAATCGGCACTTCGAACATTTGCCGCGGAATCAGTTTCCGCAGGCGCGAGACGAGTTCGCGCCCGCGCTCGTATGCAAAATCGCGGTGAACAATGAGCGCCAGCGCATCCACCGGCTCGCCACCGACCAGCACGTCCAGCTTTACCAAGTCCGATTCGCTGTAGCCCGCAAGGTGGTAGTCGAGCGAAGCGTAGCCGCGTGAAGTCGATTTCAGCCGATCGTAGAAATCGAGCACGATTTCGTTGAGCGGCAATTCGTAAGTGAGCATCACGCGCGTCGGCGACAGGTACTCGAACCTTTTTTGCGTGCCCCGCTTCTCCTGGCAGAGCTGCAGGATTCCGCCGATCGAATCGTCGTTGGTGATGATCATGGCCTTGATGATCGGCTCTTCGATTTTTTGAATGTCGCTGGGATTCGGAAACTTCGCCGGGCTGTCGACTTCCGTCACTTCGCCGGTCACCCGCGTGATGCGGTAGCGCACGCTCGGCGCCGTGGTAATCAGGTTGAGCCCGAACTCGCGCTCCAATCGCTCCTGCACAATTTCCATGTGCAGCAGGCCAAGGAAGCCGCAGCGGAAGCCGAAGCCCAGCGCGACGGAATTCTCCGGCTCATAGAAAAACGCTGCGTCGTTCAACTGCAATTTTCCGAGGGCATCGCGCAGCGGCTCGTAATCATCGGCAAGCACGGGAAAAAGCCCAGCGAAGACCATCGGCTTGATGGCTTCGAAACCCGGCAGCGCGGGAGCCGGCCGATCGACTTCGATCACCGTGTCGCCCATGCGCGCATCGGCAACGCGCTTGATGTTCGCGACGATGAAGCCGACGTCGCCCGCTTCGAGCTCTTCAAGCGCGACGGGCTTTGGCGTGAGCGTGCCAAGCTGCTCGGCTTCGTAGGTTTGGTCGCCGGCGACGAGTTTCACTTTTAGGTGATTCGTCACGCGTCCTTCTTTGACGCGCACCAGAATCACGGCGCCACGGTAAATGTCGAACCACGAATCGAAAATCAGTGCCTGCAAAGGGTTTTCCGCGCTGCCTTTCGGGGGCGGTACACGCGCCACAATCGCTTCGATAACGTCCTCGACGCCGAGGCCGCTCTTGGCGCTGATCATCAGCGCGTCATCGGCCGGAATCGCTAGCACGCTCTCGATTTGCTCTTTCACGAAGTCCGGTTGCGCCGCAGGCAAATCAATTTTGTTGATCACCGGAAGGATGGTGAGGTTGTGTCCCGCGGCAAGAAAAGTATTCGCGACGGTTTGCGCTTCTACGCCCTGCGAAGCGTCCACCACCAGCAGCGCACCTTCGCACGCGGAGAGCGCGCGGGAAACTTCGTAGGAAAAATCCACGTGCCCCGGCGTATCGATTAAATTCAAGCGGTAGGTGTTTCCGTCTTTCGCTTTGTAGTGCAGGCGAATGCTTTTCGCTTTGATGGTGATGCCGCGCTCGCGCTCCAGGTCCATGGAGTCGAGAACCTGCTCGTGCATTTCGCGTTCGGAAAGCGCACCGGTCATTTCGAGCAAGCGGTCGGCCAGTGTGGATTTGCCGTGGTCGATGTGCGCGATGATGCAGAAATTCCGTATGAACTTTGGATCCATGTAGCTCGATTATCGCCCAGCTTTGCAATTGCTATTCGTTTTTTCAGTTACCGGCAGGAGCCGCTTCTCTTGAGGACAATGCGCCACACGCAAGCAAAAACCGTGCCGAGTAAACATTCAGTTTGCCACAATTCGGAGTTCTGCGCAGCCGCAGAGAAAAGTTGCGGAGAAGCGTTGCCCCCCATCGGAACGCGGGGGAGCAGGAGCGAAGCACTAGTCGAAATGAGATGCGACTACGCCGCTCCTCATTCTTCGCGAAGGATTCGAACGGGCTCGATCCGCGTGGCGCGATAGGCCGGAATCATAGTAGCGCAGATGCCGACCATCAAAAGAAGCAGAGCGACGGCGGCAAAAGTGAGCGGATCGGTAGCGCGGACGCCGTAAATGAGAGAAGAGACGACGCGGCTGAGGGCCAGCGCGGCGGCGAGGCCAAGCGCGACACCGAGGAGGATCGGCTTCAAGCCATCGGTGAGGATCATTCGAACGACGTCCTGGCGGGAGGCGCCGAGGGCGATGCGAATGCCGATTTCGCGCACGCGTCGGCGAACGGTATAGGAAAGAACACTGTAAATACCAACCGCGGCAAGCACCAACGCGAGCCCCGCGAAACAGGCGAGTAGAAGCATATTGAAACGTTGCGAGGAGACGGATTGAGTAATCACGTCGTTCATGCTCATCACGTCGACCACAGGAAGGTCCGGCCCGACCTGATGGATGGCGCTGGTGACCGCGGATACGGAATTCATGGGATCGGAATTTGTGCGCACCGTGAGAGTCATGCCGAAGGAGCGCCAGGGCTCACTAGGAGGAGCCGTGAGCTGCGCCAGCGCAACGTAAATCGTCGCCACCGGACGCGTCTCGTCCAGCGAATCGAGCTTTACATCACCTACAATGCCGACAACTTCGCGAACGACACCCGGGAAAAAGGTGAGAGTCAAGCGCCTGCCGAGAGGATCTTCATTGGGCCAAAAACGGCGGGCGAGAGAATCGCTGATGAGCGCCACGCCAGGCCTGCCCGCGGCATCAGAATCTGAGAAGTCGCGCCCTCTCAAGATCGGAATGTGCATTGCGCGAGCGTAGCCGGGGCTGATCAGGCGAACGTCCACTTCAGGCTGCTCAGACATGGGCAGGACGGGGCGGCTTTCGATGGAAAAAGGCTGATGCGAGCCGCCGTCGCCGAGCGGCAAGCTATCGATAACGCCCGCGGAATCGACTCCAGGAAGGGCCCGAATGCGCGTCAGAGCTTCCTGGAAAAAACCAATCTGACCAGCAGGAGAAGAATATCGGTTTGCAGAAAGCGGGACCGTCATGGTGAGCACATTGTGAGGGTCGAAACCCGGCTGGACTTTGCGCAGTTCCCAAAGGCTGCGGATCATGAGTCCCGCACCGATCAGCAACACCAGCGAAAGCGCAACTTCGGTGACGACAAGAAGGCGGCGCGTTCCGCCGCCGCGAGCATCAGAGCTGCCGCGGCTCTGGCCCTGTTTGAGGGCTTCGTTGACGTCGGCTCTTGTGAAGCGCACCGAAGGAATGAGGCCTGCCAGGACACCGGCGACAACAGAAAGAAGAAGAGTAAACGCCAGTACCTGGGCGTCCAGCGTGATGGGCATGAACTTTGGGATGCGATCGCCGAGAACCTTCACGATCAAAGTGATGCCGAAACGGGCGAGAAAGAGCCCGAGTGCTCCGCCCGCAACGGAGAGAAGCACGGTTTCGGCAAGGATCTGGCGCAGGACAACGAAACGAGAGGCGCCGAGGGCCGTTCGAATGGCGATTTCTTTGCGCCGCGCAAGAGTCTTGGCGAGGACGAGATTAGCGACGTTGGCGCAGGCAATGAGCAGAACAAACGCAACGGCCCCCAGAAGAACGAGCAGCGCGGGCCGCACATCGCCGACGAGCTGTTCGCGCAAAGGGACGATGATGGCGCCCCAGCCTTTGTCATCTTCGGGATATAGTTGTTCGAGTCGGGTGGAAATGGCGCTGAGCTCTGCTTGCGCCTGACGGATGTCGACGCCTTGCTTCAGGCGGGCGACCACCAGGTAATTGTGATTGCCGCGAACCGCGCGGGTCTCGTTGGACCACGCAAGCGGGACCCAGACCTTGGCCCAGCTTGGGAACTGGAACGTTTCCGGCATGACGCCGACGATGGAATGGGTTTCGCCATCAAGAAAGATGCTGCGGCCGACGATATCGCGATCGGAAGCGAAATGGTCGCGCCAGAAATTGTAACCGAGCAGGACGACGTGACCTTGGCCGGGGCGGTCTTCGTCAGGTGCGAACGTACGGCCCAGCAGTGGCTGGACACGGAGCAAAGGAAAAAAATCAGGAGCGACCGCCGCGGCTTGAATAGCTTCGGGACGCTCTTTTCCGCCGACGTTGAAGGACCGGAATCCGTAAGCGGCCATGTGTTCGAACGAGGAACTCTGGCTCCGCCAGTCGAGGTAGTTGGCCGGAGATACCGAAAACATGGTCAGGCCGGGGAAACTCTTGGCTGGAGGAACGTGCCAGACCTGCATGATGCGGGAAGGGTCGTCGAAGGGTAGGGGACGGAGGAGAACGGCGTTAACGACGGAGAAGATGGCGGTGTTGGCCCCGATGCCCAAAGCAAGCACTAGAGCCGCTGCGGCGGAGAAACCCGGATTGCGGCGCAGGATGCGAAGGGAAAAGCGCAGGTCAGAAAGCAGGTCTCGCATGGCCATGGATACACTCCTGATCACTTATTGCCTAGCGGCCGTGACATACATTAGAACGAGAAAAGGCGGGTAAATGTTTCTTGTGAATATTATTGCCTGAACCCAGCTTGCACAGTTCACGGCGGTGGGCTAATTTCACCAAACTGACCCAGTACCGAAACCTGTCCTGCTTGACGGTTATTGGCCCCCGACATAGAGTTCCCGGAACCGCTGACTTCATTGCGCGTCATCAACCGCAGAGAAATCGCTGACGCGGCGAACTCGGGAAGAGGGGAACTTGGGAAACCAGGCGAGCGCCGCCGAGAAATCTTTCGAGGGCAAAACGATCCGGAAGCTGCAGATCCGGCTGATTCCGTTCCTCTTTGTGCTTTACGTGGTCGCGATGATCGACCGCATCAATATAGGCTTTGCCGGGCTGACGATGAACAAGGACCTGGGCCTCAGCAGCCAGCAGTTTTCCATCGCGGCAGGAATTTTTTTCATCGGGTATTTTCTTTTCGAAGTGCCCAGCAACTTGATTCTGCACAAAATCGGAGCGCGCGTCTGGATTGCGCGGATTCTATTGACCTGGGGATTCATAGCCTCGCTGACCGGGCTGGTGCAGAGCGTCCCTCAGTTGTACATTGCGCGTGTTCTGCTCGGGTTTGCCGAAGCGGGCTATTATCCTGGAATCGTCTTGTATCTGACGTATTGGTTCCCGCAGCGGGAACAGGCGCGAGTGCTCTCCCTCTTCCTGACGGGGTTTGCCGTGAACAGCATCGTGGGATCGCCGATCTCCGGCTTTATTTTGGATCACGTGCACTGGCTGGGGGTGGCAAGCTGGCGTTGGCTCTTTATCCTCGAAGGAATTCCCGCCATCGCTCTCGGATTTCTTACCTATTCTGTGTTGCCAAACCGTCCGGGCGAAGCGAAGTTTTTGACCGGCGAGGAAAAGGAGTGGCTGCGAGCGGAGCTGGAGCGGGAAGATCAACTGAAAGTACAGCGAGGGAGGCAGTCGGCACTGGAAGGGATGACAAATCCGCGAGTATGGCACCTGGTGGCCATCTATTTCGCGATGATGATCGGGAGCTACACGCTGAGTTTCTTTGCGCCGCAACTCGTGAAGTCTTTGTCCAAGGAATATTCGAACAGTCTGACCAGCTACCTGGTGATGATTCCATACATCGTTGCGCTCGCCGGGATGGTCCTTGTCGGCCGCAGTTCGGATCGCCGGATGGAGCGCCGGTATCACGCGGCGACTTGCTTGGTGGTGGGAGGAATTGGGTTTTTGTCGCTGGGCTGGGTTCATTCTCCTTTTGTGACCGTGGCCTTGCTGTCGCTTCTGGCGCTCGGTTATTGCAGCTCCCTCAGCCCTTTCTGGGCGATGCCCAGCGAATTTCTGACGGGATTCTCTGCCGCCAGCGGAATCGCTTTAATCAATTCGGCGGGAAATTTAGGCGGGTTTTTCGGGCCGTCCTTGGTTGGCTTCATCACGCAGAAGACTGGCACGCTGTACGGTGGCCTCGCGTTCGCAGGGGTTTCTTTGCTGATGGCCGCAACGCTTGTCTTGCTCCTTCCGAAAATTGCGCCCGTCCGAGTACCAGCGGAAATGCGGTGAGGCTTTGAACTGCAATGGGAGCTCCGTCGATTAATCTCGAGCGAGGAGACACGGACAATGCTTGTGAACCGGCGTGAATTGCTCTATGGCATGGCTGTCGCGTGCGCGGGTGCTGCCATGTCTGAGTTCTCTGCGTTCCAGGAGAGACAAAACGGCCTGCGGATTAATGCCGCGCGACTGCAGAGGCGGCTTGAGGATCTCAGCGTCAACGGGCGGCCTGCCGGTGGGACATTTGCCGATGGCGTGAGCCGTGTGGCTTATTCGGATGCTGACGTTGGCGGCCGGAAATATGCGATGGCAGCGATGGGCGAGGCGGGCCTGAAGCCGCGCATCGATCCGGCTGGAAACATTTTTGGAGCACGCGCGGGGTCGGATGCATCACTACTGCGCATCCTTTTTGGTTCGCACATCGATTCGGTGCCGAACGGCGGCAACTTTGACGGTGACCTAGGCTCCATGTCCGCGATCGAGGTGATGCGGACTCTGGAAGAACATCACGTGGCCACGACGCATCCACTGGAGATGGTCATCTGGTCAAACGAGGAGAATCTGGTTGGCAGCGCGGGGGCTGGCGGAGGATTGGGTGAGGGTGTGCTCAATCGCGTGTTCAACGGCATCCGCGTGGAAGACGGCCTGCGCAGGATTGGAGGTGACCCTGCGCGGCTGGTGGAATCGCGTATCACTCCGCACTCGTTTTGTTGCTATCTGGAGTTGCACATCGAGCAGGGCGGCACGCTCGACAAGGCCAAGATTCCGATTGGCGTGGTGGAAGGCATCGTCAGCATTGACGAATACGAGGTGGAGATTCACGGATTTGCGAATCACGCCGGGACGACTCCCATGCCGGAGCGGCGCAACGCTTTGCTGGCGGCTGCCAAGCTGATCGAAGTGGTGCAGGAAGCGGTGACGCGAGAGCCAGGGCGCCAAGTGGGAACGGTTGGGCAGTTGCAGGTTTTTCCGAATGCTCACAACGTTGTGCCGGGTTTGGTGAAACATACGATTGAGTTGCGGGACCTTTCCGCGGAGAAGATCGCCCGCCTGGGCGAGGAGATTCAGCGGCGGGCGCAAGAAATTGCACGTCAGACAGGAACGGAGATTCAAATCAAGAAAGTCGATCACGATCCGCCGGCGAATGCCGATCCCGGAATTCA
>Ga0066681_10000892_pt1 | contig 11050 bp, 10 predicted proteins | sample GraSoiAngelo_130_FD_65629 | JGI IMG/M metagenome (GOLD analysis project Ga0066681, IMG submission 65629) | Grasslands soil microbial communities from the Angelo Coastal Reserve, California, USA - 14_0929_02_20cm | ecosystem: Environmental > Terrestrial > Soil > Grasslands | place: USA...
GAAGGATGGCTCCGGCCGCCTCGTCCCCGACCTGCGCAAGGACGAATTCCGCATCCTCGAAGACAACGTCGAACAAAGAATTGTTTCCTTCAGTGCAGACGCTGTTCCCCTTTCCTTGGTCGTGCTCATCGATAATGACCTGAAATCCAAGGACGCGCGCCAGGTGGCGGAGAGTCTCAATTCCATCGTCGCCGGCTTAAGTACCAGCGATGAAGCCTTTGTCTGCCGCTTCGACCAGTTTTTCCATGAAGGACACGGGTTTATCAGCGACCAGGACAAGCTGCTCACCGAACTAAAACGCACCCGCCTGGATGAAGAGCCTTCCGCCGGACCCTCCGGTTCGGTCAACGATGCTCCGACCATCAACGGCCACTCCGCTACGGGCGACGCTCCGAAAGTTCCCGAGACCACTCTGAACATCCAGAGCCAGTCCACCAAGGCACTCGATGATGCTGTCTATGCCTCGGCCCAGCTGCTCAAAGACCGCGACCCGGATCGCGGGCGGCGCAAAATCATTTTGCTCATCTCTGACGGCGTCAACAATCCCAAGGTCAATACCAACAAATACGACATCGTCATCAAGGACCTCCTTCGCTACGACATCGCCGTCTACGGCGTCGGTGTAGGGACTGCATTTTTCAACCGCAGGTTTGAGCGCCTCGCCAAGTACGCCCACGATTCCGGCGGGGACGTGTACTACGGACTGAAGCGCAAGGACATGGAAGAGTTTTACTCCCGTGTGACCGAAGAGGCGCGCAATCAGTACACCATCGCTTACACTCCCGCCGGCACGGATCGCAACACGGACTATCATTCCATTGAAGTGAGGGTGAGGCGCGAAGGTTTGACCATCCTCACGCGCGAAGGGTATTACTCCGGTATCGCGCGGTAGCTTCTTGCTCGGCTGCCAACGAGCAACCCGCACTCCCGTTTCACCTAGGTTCTGGCCTCTGATTTTGCAACTACTGCTATCCCTGCACTTTCCAGGGCGCGTTCGCGCAGATAAAGAAACAGCGGGAAACCCAGAGACACGCCGACCGTTAATGTGCCTACGATCGGCAGCCAAAGATGCCTCACGCCGAGCCTTTTCCCTTCGCGCCGGAGGAACAAGATCAACACCACGGCTGAAACCAGAACATCCATTCCGAAGAATCCGCCAATCCGGTTGGCGAAGAGTTCGTGGAAGAAGAGGCCCATCCGCAGTCCGTGCTCCAAAACCCAAGGGACGAATTGCGAATAGGGCAACACAATCCCGAGCACGCAAAAGACCAAGTAAACAGACTTGCGACTCATCGGAAGCTCTCCTTCGATAACACACTTCAGTAGCTTAGGCCTTTAGCCCGAGGCGATTCCTTTACCCGCTCAACTCCTCTTCATGCGTCGGGCAAATCGGTCTGTAGGCGCAGCTCCGGCAAACGGACGGCGAGGGACGGGGAGAGAATTGTCCCGCGCGAATGTCGGCGGCAGCTTCCTGCACCTCGTTTTGCGCTTGTAGGAGTTGTTTCGCGTCGCGCGTGGTCACCTGAACCTGGTTGTCCTGCAAATAGTGGAAAACGAGCCGCACGGGATTCCATTCAAAAATCTCCTTGGCCGCCAGCGCGTACAGGCTGAGCTGCAAATCCTTTTTCGCTAGGAAATCCTTCTTGGCCCTTCCCGTTTTGTAATCCACGATCTCCACGTCGTTGCGTCCCAGCGAATTTACCTGGTCCATCCGCCCGGTGATAATGACGTTGTTCTCCAGCGGCAATTCGAATCGTTTCTCCTGCTCGCAAATTTGCGGCGGCGCGGCCATCGTCACCGCATGAAACGCGCGCAACTGCTCGATGCCGTCTTTCTTGTATTCCGCTTCCTGGTATTCGTCTTCGAAGCCCACCGGGCGCCATTCCAATTCGAAGATCCGCTGCACTTCCTCAAAAGGCAGCTTGTTGCCCTTGCGCAGCTCGCCGAGGAACCGCTTGACCGTGTTGTGCATGATGCTGCCGAAGCTGAGCGTCGCTTTCGGTCCTTCTTTCAACGACCACAGATATCCGAACAAATACTGTTGCGGGCAGGTCCGGTATCCATTCACCGCCGAAGGGCTGAGTGTCAGCGGCTCCGGCGAAGGCGGATGAAAAGTCTCCGCCCAGTCGGCGATCCGCGAGAAAATCTTCGCTGGCCCGGAAGAAACTGCAAAGAGGTCCCCAGTCCCTGATGCCATGCCGGCCTTCGTTCCCGCATCCTTTGGAAGAGGTGGCAGCTTCGGCATCATCTGCCGCACGTCCCGGCGCCTCGCTGCTGGATCCATCAGAATGTCCTCGATAAAAACCGGCACTTTGCCTTTTTTTTCTGTTACATAGGTCAGTGTCAACCGCTCTTGTGCCCGCGTAAGCGCCACGTAAAAAAGCCGCCGCTCTTCTTGAATGTGGAATTGCTCCGCCGGCTCACCTTCCTTCATCAGTCTTGCCGGAAACTCGAACACCCGTGGCCGTTCCGTGGCCGGAAATTTCTTGTTGTTCACGCGCAGCACGAAGATGTGCGGAAATTCCAAACCCTTCGCCCCGTGCACAGTCATCAGCCTCACGGCGTCTGCGGGTGCGTCATCTTCGAGGGCGATCACTCCTCCGGCTTGTTCGAAATAGTCGAGATACTCGAGAAACTCTGGCAGGCTGCGCGTGTCGCTTTTCGGCTCCCATTCTTTCGCAAACTCTGTCAAGCGCGCCACATACTTGTAGTCTTGCTCGCTTGCGCGCTGTGGCGCTTCCAGCCATTCGAGCAACTCCGCCAAAATCTCGCGCGCCGTGCGGCGTTTCATCGTTTTGCGCCGTTCGCCAAGGAACTCGAGTAGCTCCCCAACTGCCTTCTTGGATCCGTCAAACGGCAGTTCGGATTGTGGGGCTTGCAAGGCGTCGTAGAGCGCGGTGCCGCGCTTTTTCGCCGCGCGTTCCGCCAGCCGCACCACGTCTTCCGCTTGCAAATTCCAGGCGGGCGCAGAGACCACACGCGCGCACGCGATGTCATCGTAGGGCCGCGCGATCAAACGAAGGTAAGCCAGCCCATCTTTCACCAGCGGATGATCCAGGATGGAAAGCCTGCTGATGACAAAAGGAATCTTGCGCGCCGCAAGTTCCTGGACCAGTTCGTCCCGGTGCGCGTGCTGCCGGTATAAAACCGCGAAGTCCATCCAGCGGCGGCCTGCGCCATGCATGCGCTGCAGTTCGGTCGCCACCCAGCGCGCTTCTTCCTCCTCGTTGCTGAGCTCAACGATGCGAATCTTTTCGCCTTCCGGCCGCTTGGCGCTCAGGAACTTCTTGGGAAAGTCCGCGCTCACCGTGTTCTGCCCGATCACCTGCGTGGCCACGCGCAGAATGTTCGGGGTCGAGCGGTAATTTTCCGTCAGGCTGACGCGGAATTTTCCCGAGTCCTCGCCGGCCTTCCACGCCGCGAATTTCTGGAGGAAAAGGTGAAAGCTCGCGAACGAGGCGCCACGAAAACGGTAGATCGCCTGGTCGTTGTCGCCGACGACAAGAACGTTTCGCGATTCGCCCGCCAGCAGTTCCAGCAGCCGCAGTTGCGCGATGTTGGTATCTTGAAATTCATCCACCAGGATGTAGTGAAACCGCTGCCGCAGCGATTCCCGCAGCGCCGCATCCTTTTCCAGTAACGCCACTGCCCCGGTGATCAACGAGCCAAAAGAAACGCGCTTTTTCTCTCGCAGAAGCTCTTCGCTGGCTCGATAGGCGCGCGCGATTTCCTGCTCGCGCGCCACCGTCTCCTCGCGTTCGGCAAGCGTGTCGGCATCCAATGCAGCGCGTTCCGCCAGCAGTTCGCTCGCAAGCAGGTTCGCATAGTGCTGGTAATCTTCGGCCGAAACCAGCTCGTCCTGGCAGCGCGAGAAAAACTCCACGAAATCATTCAGGAATTGCCCGGGCTCGGCCAGACGGCGGTATTGATCGAGCTTCAACCGCGCGAGATTCCGCCGCAGCAGGATCCAATGGTCCACGGTATCCAGCACCACGCGGTGTGGATCGGCATCTTTCAGCAGCGTTTCGCAGAAGGAGTGAAACGTTGCGAGCGTCACTGCTTTGCCGCGCTCGCCGGTGGCCTTCACCACCCGCGCTTTCATTTCGCCCGCTGCTTTCTTCGTGAACGTCAGCGCCAGGATGTTTTCGCCGCCAAGCTCCGGATTCGAATGCAGCAGGTGTCGGATCCGCTCGGTGATGACCCGCGTCTTTCCCGTTCCCGCCCCCGCGATGACCAGCAGCGGCCCTTCGCCGTGGGTGATCGCGCGCCGCTGCGCATCATTCAGTCTCAGCCCGCTCTCCTCGAGCGGCTCCATTTCGAACAATGTTTCCATGAATCAAGAAGGGTAGCCGAATTCAGGGTCAACAGGAAACGACAGAAGTGCTGTGAGGATTGTTGTTAGGACGCGAAATCAACGCTGTGACTTGCGGCCTGCGGCCACGTCGGCGGCAAATTGTTTCGACTGTCCGCGGGGCACGCTAAGCGATTCCCATTTTCCCGTAGCTTTTGCCGTCAAATGCTTTGCCAGAAACACGATTTGTCCAACATGATGCGAGTAGTGCGCAATCTGCCGGTTGACCGCCTGCATCACCGAATGCGGCTCCGTTCGAATCGGTACGCTGCGGGTCAGATCCGCGTCTGTCAGCGGCTCCAGCGCATCGAAAAGATACTTCCACCCGCGTTCCCACAAATCCATGAGCGTCGCCCGGGTCTTCGGCGGTTCCTCGAATTCTGTGTCCCGGTTGCGGTCCGGCTTTTCTCCATCCGACGTTAGAAAATCACTCCACCGCGACCGCATGTTCCCGGCCATGTGCTTCACGATGATGGCGATGGAATTCGACTCCGCATCAATCTTTGTGAACAATCCTTCGTCGGAGCACTGCGCCATGGCGCGCTCGCCCAGCTTTTTGTAATAGCGAAACAGGTCGATGGAATCCTTCGCGTATGAAGTTGTAAATTGATGCGCCATGACGCCATTTTGTTCTTTGCCGTCGCGCTGTCAACTCAAATTCAAATCTTCAGCGGATGACAACTTGGACTTCCAAATGGATCAACCCCTGCGCGCATGCAGCGGCGGCCTGCCGGGGAAGTTTTACGCCGTCATGCTTCCGTCATCCTTTCGAAAGAAGCTTGACAATTCGATTTTTCTTCGCCTATGATTACTCCCCTGCGAAAGCCACTTCTCGAGGTAATCGCTAAAGGAATTCACATTTCCGTTGTATAGAACGCAGGAGGAACCGCCATGACCATTGGACAATCGCTGCTGCCGGAATTTGAGCAAGAAATGCAAAACACACGCAAGTTGCTGGAACGCTGTCCCGACGACCGCTGGAACTGGAAGCCCCACGAGAAGTCCGGAACCGTCGGCTGGCTTGCGGGACACGTCGCCAACATGGTGAGCTGGCTGCCGTACACCCTCAAAACGGAAGAGCTCGACTACGCCCCCGTGGACGGCCCGAGTTTCGAACCGCCGAAGATCACCAACCGAAGAGAATTGCTCGGCGAGTTCGACAAGAACGTCGCGGAAGCCCGCACGGCACTTGCCGGCGTCAGCGATGCAGAAATGATGAAGAACTGGAAGCTGCTGGCGGGAGGCCAGGAGATTTTCACCATGCCTCGGGTAGCCTGTATTCGCGGCATGGTGCTGAATCACCACATCCATCACCGGGCGCAGCTCACGGTGTACTACCGTTTGCTGGGCATACCCGTTCCGGGGATGTACGGCCCGAGCGCCGATGAGGCGCAGCCGAACGCCGCCGCCGCAAACTAAAACTGTTCTAGTGGAGGGTGGACCCGGCGTCCACCCTTGACGTGCGCCTGCCGCAGCAGCCTCCGCCGCAACGCGCTATACTAGTGCCTGTCGCGCCTCTATAGTCACGCCTTCGGAGGATACCATGGGCACGGAAACTCCCGTCATTCTCTCCGCAGTTCGCACGCCCATCGGAAAATTCCAAGGGGGGCTCGCCGGATTCTCCGCGCCAGAACTTGGCGCAAAAGCTGTCGCCGAAGCCATTCGCCGCGCCGGCCTCGAACCGAAGCAAGTCGACGAAGCCATCATGGGCAACGTGGTGCAGGCTGGTCTCGGCCAGAATCCCGCGCGCCAGGCGGCCTTGAAAGGTGGTTGCCAGCCGCGCGTCGCCGCCATGACCATCAATAAAGTGTGCGGCTCCGGCCTGAAGGCCGTCGCTCTCGCCGCGCAAGCTGTGCAGCTTGGCGAATCGGAAATCGTTGTCGCCGGTGGGATGGAATCCATGTCGAACTGTCCTTACCTGCTGCCGCAAGCGCGCACCGGCTACCGCATCGGCGATGGAAAGCTCGTGGACTCGATGATCGCTGACGGCCTTTGGGACGCGTACGAAAATTTTCACATGGGCATGACTGGCGAACTCGTCGCGGAAAAATACGGCATCACGCGCGAAGAGCAGGACCTCTTTGCGGTCGAAAGCCATCAGAAGGCGGTTCGCGCGCGCAAGTCCTGCTTTTTCGAAGCGCAGATTCTTCCTATCGAAGTGCCGCAGAAAAAGGGCGATCCCATCGTGATCAAATACGATGAATCGCCGCGCGAAGGCACCTCGCTGGAAGCGCTCGCGAAGTTGAAGCCGGCGTTCAAGAAAGACGGCACGGTCACCGCGGGCAATGCGCCAGGCACGAACGATGGCGCGGCGGCGTTGATCGTCACGAGCGAACGCAACGCGTCGCGGCTCGGCAAGCAGCCCATCGCGCGCATCGTCGCGCAAGCCGTCAGCGGCGTCGAGCCCAAGTGGGTGATGATGGCGCCGGTGGACGCGGTCGAAAAGCTGCTTGCGAAAACCGGCTGGGACCGCGACAAGGACGTGGACCTCGTCGAGTTGAACGAAGCCTTTGCGGTGGCCGCGATTGCCGTGACGCGCGAGCTCAAGCTCAATCCTGAAAGAGTCAACGTAAACGGCGGCGCGGTTGCCCTCGGCCATCCCATCGGCGCGAGCGGCGCGCGCATCCTGGTTACGCTGCTCTACGAATTGCAGCGCCGCAACTTGAAGCGCGGCATCGCTGCCCTTTGCCTCGGGGGCGGAAACGCTGTAGCCCTTGCCGTCGAGCGCTGCTGACCTGGTGACAAAGTTGTTTCCTTCTTTCGGTGCCTACTCCATAGGTTTACGAATCTTGCTGGTGTAAATTAATCCCTCGCTGAATTCCTGTGAGGTGTAGTCGGTATGGACGGCCAATCGTTGTGCGCGCGCGCGGGAGTGGTCGGCTCACTCCAAGGTTCGGTCTCGATGAAACTTCCCCAACGGGAGGGCTTTCGTACAGGTTCCTCCCATTCCGATTGGAGTTTGCCTAGGTGAACAACATGGCCAAGAGCCGCGTTCACGACTTGTTCGGTCACACGAGCAACAGCCTTCTATTCACACTCACGATCGACTATCGTGCCAAACATCCGCAATCTTCCGCTCCATCGTCGAAATGGTCTCGAATACGGTGCTAGTCTCATGATGCACACGCGACCCATCATGCCGTGAATCTCTGGAAACATCCTCTGCAGGTTGCCCCAAGAGGTGAACCGAAACTAACTGGCCGGACTGGGGCTCTGCTCGACTCTGTCATGGGCCAGCTGTCAGGTCGTTTCCACAGTAGGGGCAGAACTTGTCGAGTTCGGCGACTTCGCGCTTGCATTGCGGGCAAGATGGTTGCAGGTTGCATTTGCAGTTGGGACAGAAATTAAATCGTGCGCTGACCGACGCGCTGCACTGCGGGCAAGGATAAGGCAAGGGCTCACGCATCAGAAAATAGATGACGAACCCGATGAGCCCCCACGTTGGCAAGAAAATCAGGATCAGAATGGTCCACAGCGCCGAGTTCATGCCACGTCGGCTCGCATCGCGATTGACGTACGCCGTCAGAAAGATGAAGCTCGCAAAGAAAATGCTGGCCAACGTGACAAGGCCGGCCAAAGCGAACGAAGCCAGCACTGGCTGGTCCCGTAGCTCGGGCGGAAACATGTCATTCCCATACGGGTTGTAACGCTGCGCCAGGTTGAAAGGAATGGCGATCCCCAGTGCGAGCGCGTAGAGAAAAGCCACGAGGCCCATGAGCCACTTGGGAATGATCAGGAACTCGCTCCAGAAACGAAGCTTCTCTTTTCTCCGGCGCAGGCGGTTGAGCCTCATCCGTTCATTGAAAGAACCCGTCACTTTTTGTGAGTAATCCGACATTTTTTCTCTTTCTTACCTCTCAAAGCGTTTGAATCCGGGCTTCGTTTTCCAAACCTTCTCAGCGGCTTGGTTTCATCCACTCCGGCTCTTCAGTTTGCCGCGCGCTCTCCAGGAGCAACACGATCACCGCGAACAGCGCGGGAATTGTCCACCAGAGGCCGAAACCGATTTCCAAGAGAAGCTTCGGAGCGCCGGTTACGTGCCCAAACCATTCGAATATTCGCCACACATAAGGCGCGCTGGCAATTCCAAAAATCCACGAAGCCGCGCAAGCCAGCCACAGCATGCGTCGCTTCGGTTCGCGCTCGCGCAATTCCATGGCGCGGAGCCGCACACGGAATTGTGTGCGCGACGCAAGGTCAGCGGGGACGGGAATCGCTGCCGTGCGCAGTGAGCGCAAGGCGCAATCGATTTGCTGCGCATGCTCGTTGCAAAAGTCGCAGTCTTGCAAATGCACGGTGAGCCACTCGCGCTCGGAATCTGCCAAGCCTTCCACCCGCGCTTTGGCGACAAGCTGCAGGGCGCGCTCGTGCAGGTTTTCGCTCATGCTGCACCTTTCTGAAGCGCACCGCGCAGCGCATCGAGCCCGCGATACAGCCGCGACTTCACGGTGGAAACAGGAATGCTCAGTACGCCCGCCATCTCTTCGATTTGCAATTCTTCCTGGAACCGCAAAACCAGCACTTCACGGTAAATCGCCGGAATTCTTTGCAACGAAGACTGCACGTTTTCTTCTGTCTCCTGCGCCAGCACCTGGTGCAACGGCGAGGGCTCGATTTCGTTGGCAATCTGCAACGGATTTTCCTGCCCGGGATCGGTGAGCGCATCCAAGCTTTGCGCTTTCTTCGTGCGCTGCCAATCAATCACCAGATGCCGCGCGATGGCGAAGAGCCACGCTTCAAATTTCGATTTGCCGTCGTATTGGTGGCCGCGTTCGAGCACGCGGATCCAAGTTTCCTGGAAAAAATCCTCCGCGCGCGCTTTGTCGCCGGTGACATACATGAGGTAGCGGAACAGCCGGTATTGATACTGCTCGATCAAACGGTCCAGCAGGTCCGGGTCGCGCCGTTGCAAGCCGCGCGCGATGCTTTTGGCTTCATCGCGCATCAGCGTGGAAAACGACAGCGCTTGCCCAAAGAGGTTCGGGCCAAAGTACAAACCAGCTTGCCGGGCAGTCGGGCATGAAGTCGTGGCGTTCATTCTAGCTGGTATACGGGCGCGCGCCACGAAAAGACGCAAAGGAATGGCCGAGCCTTATTTCGGTGCTAAGTATTGTGTCATGGCGAAGTTACGGAGGCTTCGAAGGTGTGCCCGACAGGTCATGGACCTCACGCGGTTATCCGTGACCCGGGTTTCGAAGACTCCGGTGTAAACTTCTTGCTGCCATGTTTTGCCCGCAATGCCGCGCCGAGTACCGGCCCGGGTTCACGCACTGCACCGACTGCGACGTGGATTTGGTTGACAGGGATTTGCCAGCTACGGAATACGGTCGGGTTCGAAGAAATGAACTCCCTGACAAATTATCCGTGCTGCTCTGGCAAGGCGCCGATCCGCACTTCTATCTGGCCTTGATTGGTTCTCTGGGAAGCAAGAAGGTTCCTTGCTTTGGAAGACCGGTGAATCCTCCGATGTATGACTCGTTCAAAGAGCAGCCGGTGGGCTCGTACGCGGAGGGGGAATTTGAGGTGCGGGTCTCGGAAGAGAATCTTCCTTTCGGGCAATGGGTTCTTTCTTCTCTGGAAGAAGCGCTGAAAGAGGAGGAAGTCGATTCGAAAGAGTCTAGGCAGGAAGCAGAAGAGCAAGATGTGTCACCCGATGTTACGGGTGTCTGCCCACTATGCTTTGCACAATTCACTGCCGCGTATTCTGTGTGTCCAAATTGTGGAGTGCCCTTGCGTCCGCCTCAAAGGGCTTCTCTCAAAAACAATCCAGCGAAGTTGTTGTGCGATCTTGCGCATCCGCAATTTCTCGCAGACCTCAGGGTGGCGTTGCATCGCGTGGGAATTCCGTTCAATAACGCGAACTTTCCCGGAGGCCCGGACACATGGAGAAGTGATGTGGTCGTGCTGGATTCAGACTTCGAGCGGGCCACAAAAGTTCTGGCGCAAGTTTTGCAATACTGGGAGTTCGAGCGCAGTATTAACCTCGGGCCGTCCCACGATCCACGAGAATCCTATTGGCCCGACCGAGCCAAGCGTAACGGCTGGTATCCCGAAGACCTGGAATCACTCCTTTGGACAGGCACCAATCTCAACGTGCTCGACGGTGTTGGAATGGCCCTTCGCGAGCAAGAAATTGCTTACCGTGTCGAGTCCGCTGTACCAGGCAGTGCGAAGGTCTTCGTTCATCCCGAAGACCAAACGCCAGCGCGAGAGATCTTGCGAGATGTGCTAGAAGGGGTGCCACCAGAGTGAGAGAAAGTTTGTGTGGAGTCGGTGCTTGGCCAAGAGTAAAGCTGGATAGGAGCGAGGCGTGAAGCAGGCGGCGCTTGGGTTTCGCGTGCATTCGGGCTGGGCGGCGGTGGTTGCGGTGTCGCTGGAAAAAAGTGCGCCGGTGGTGCTGGAGCGGAAGCGCGTTCACCTCATCAACACGTTCACGTACACGTTCCGCCAGCCGTATCACACGGCCAAGAAGATGCCCCTTGCGGAGGCGCGGCAATTCATCGCGCAGGTCGAGAAGGAAGCGAAGCAACTTGCGCATCGCATGATTCACGGAATGCAGTGCGAGTTCGAGAAACTGGAAATCAAACTCACGCGGGGAGGCTTGTTGCTGGCTTCCGGAAGGCCGCTCCCTGGTTTCGAAGACATTCTTGCGTCGCATGCGCTGATTCACACGGCGGATGGGGGACTTTTTCGCGATGC
>Ga0066681_10000896_pt1 | contig 11045 bp, 11 predicted proteins | sample GraSoiAngelo_130_FD_65629 | JGI IMG/M metagenome (GOLD analysis project Ga0066681, IMG submission 65629) | Grasslands soil microbial communities from the Angelo Coastal Reserve, California, USA - 14_0929_02_20cm | ecosystem: Environmental > Terrestrial > Soil > Grasslands | place: USA...
TATTTGATTTGATTGTCGGCTCCAAATCCAAGGTTATGCATGCCGTGGAACCGGCTGTTTGTGGGTTGCATTGGTTCGTGGACGGAACTGAAAACTGAAGACTGAAGACTGAAGACTGAAGACTGAAGACTGAGAACTGGGGACTGTGTTTTCTCCCCTGTCCCTTCGCCGGGTACCTCGCACAGCACACTTCCGCGCTGCCGCCCTTGCCCCCGATAAAATGGAATTATGAAGTACAAGCTCATCCCTCTGACGGTTTTGTTCCTGCGGCTCTTCGGATGCAACCAGCATCTGCTCACCGATTACCGCCCGCTCGATCAGTCCGGCATGTGGTCGAGCAGCGTCGAGCAGCTCAAGGCGCTGAATACTTCGGACACCGAAGTGGGGCAGCTTACGAAAATGAAGCAGGCAGGAGTCAGCGACGACGCTTGCGTGACGGTGATTTCGGATGCGCACAATCATCAGCATCCGTTTGCGAGCGCCGACTCCGCCGTGAATTTGATGCGTGCCGGGTACAGCGAATCGATCATCCTGGAAATGACGAAAGTGGATGAGCTCGACAAGCTCAGCACCGACGCCGTGATGCTTCGCCTCGTTGGATTATCGGATCCCGCCGTGAATTCGATCTTGCACCGGAGAATGAAAGGTCAGCGCACGCTAAGCAGCGCGGAAATCGGGCGGCTGAAAAATACCGGGCTTACCGAGAGCCAAATCATGGAGCGCATCAACCGGGGCATGACCGATGCGGAAGCGGATAAGGAAGCGGCCCTGCGGGAAGCCACGCGGAATCATGCGAATACGGGGTTTACGCGCGTACGCGGTCGCAAGCGCTAAGATTTTTGCGCGGGCCCAGCCTCCACGAAGTCCCTCCATTCGAATGAAGCGCTCTTCGAAGCAGCGCTGAGACTTATGAGACTTGCACACGGCTTTTTCTTCCGAGTTTTCCTCGCTACAATTGTCGGGCTGTGAAAGCCCGACTCTGTTCACGCTTCCCGCTGGCCGTGCTTGCCGTTGCAGTTTCCTTTTGGGCAGCCTCGTGTGCGGTGGCGCTGGGGCCCGGCTACACGATTGAAAAACAAGAAATCCGCGTGCGGTTCGCGGACAAGCCAGAGCCGCGCATTGAAGTCGCAGCAGACTATCACGTGAAAAACACGGGCACGCGGCCGCTGCGGGAATTGGAATTGCGTTTGCCGGGAAGACGTTTTCATTCGAATGAACTGCGCGCGACCTGGGACGCCAAAGCGCTGACTCTTACGCAGGATCCCGACAATCCGCGGAGCACTCGCACAGCACTCGCAGAACCGTGGAAAGTAGCAGCGCGACACACGCTGCACCTTACGAGGGAATTTTCGCCTGCTCAAGAAGCGGAGACTTCGCTGAGTTTCTCGAGCGATGCGTTTTTTCTGCCTGCGGCTGCGTGGAGCGTCGAACTGCTTCCACCCGACGGACTTTTTGCCACCGGCGGCGTGCCGGCAAAGAAGTGGAATCTCCTGGTTTCCGTGCCGGACGGATTTCAGTTGCACACCAGCGGCATCCAGAAGAAAAATTCGCGAAAAGGCAGAGAGACGATTGTCATGGCGGAGCAAGGGACAGAGGACCCCTATCCGTTTGTGATAGCGGGGCGATACAGCGCAGCGGAAATCGGCAGAGGCAACGAGAAAGTCCATCTGTGGACGAGCAAGCAGCAAGATACCGCCAAGCTGCGGGACGTGAGTGATGGGCTGGCACGTGTCTTCACAGCGTACGATGCCGCTTTTGGGGAACGAAGCAAAGGGTCTTTGCAAACCTGGATCGTAGAATGCCCGGTAGCCGCGGGATGCTTCACGAACCTCAATCCGCTGCGGGCAAAGCTTCTGGGGCAGGATGAAAACGAGCGCCCCACGGCGGAAATGATTTCGCAAGACACGATGGTGGTGGATCTCAGCGGCGGCACACCCGCGCTGGCTGCGGGAGCTGCACCTTCGCTAGCCGCGAGCTGGCTGGGTTATGCGCAGAACCCGGCCTTTTTTGAGCAAAGAGCGCCCCTAACCATGCTTCCGGCGTTTGCCGCGGCGATTGGGCGCGATGCCGCGGAAGGCGGGGACTCGCGCGCAGAAACCATTCGGCGGGCGCTTCGCCTGATTCCTCCCGTTGGCGAGAAGCCGCAGAAGGAGGAAGATCCGCGCGTTCTTCGCGTGAAGAGTTTCTTATTCTTTTATGCGTTGCAGGACCGCTACGGACAGCAGACATTTCGAAAAGCCATCCAGTATATGCTGTACGCGCGGCGGGAACGCGACTTCGAGCTCAGCGACTTGATCGCCGCATTCGAACAGGAAACCCACCAAAACGTCGCGGAATTTGTGAGAATGTGGATGAAACGCCCGGGAGTACCGGAAAAATTTCGCGCGCGGTACGAAAGAAATACCGCGGCCACGAACAAGGAGAGCACGCCATGAGAGACGTCGTACTGACGGACCGCAGCCCAAAGCCCATCGGACCGTATTCGCAAGCCATCCGCACAAATGGATTCTTATATGTGTCGGGACAAGTGGCGCTCGATCCGAAGACCGGCGAGTTCGTGGGAACCGATATCCGGCAGCAGACGGAACGAACGCTCGAAAACATCAAGGGAATCCTGGAGGCGGCGGGGTCGAATCTGCACCATGTGGTGAAGACGACGGTCTTCCTGAAAGACATGAATGATTTCGCGGCGATGAATGAAGCCTACGCCAAGTACTTCAACTTAGCGCCGCCTGCGCGCTCGACGGTCCAGGTGGCGCGTCTGCCGAAGGATGCCCTGGTGGAGATCGAGGTGATTGCCGCTAGTTAAGAGCGTTGCGACAAGCAATTGCCAACTTGCAGGCCCGAGCTAAACCGGTGAGCTGTCTTGAGCGTCGAATCCCACCGATTGGTGTTCTTCTTCTTGAAAGTCCGGATGGCTTTGCAGGAGCCGCACGCAACGGTTCCAGCGCAGGATGGCGTCGTCGTTTCCTGCGGGACGAATCTTCTCGGCTTCGGCGAAGCAGCTCATGGCTTCCTCGAAAAGCGGCGTCAGCGTATGGCGCAAGCGGCCTGCGCGCAATTGCGCTTTAGCCCGGCGTTCGTGCAGGAGGCCAGTGTAGTAAGTGCGTTCATAGGGATCGCTGAGTTTGTCGAAACTTTCCTGCGCCTCTCCCCAGCGTTCCGTAACGTCTCCACAGAATTGGTCGGTGATGGTCAAGCCGAGAAGCCGGAGCGCCAACTGGTGCGCGGGCTCGACGGCCAAAATGTCGCGGCAGATGGACTCGGCCTCTTCCGGCTCGTTCAACGAGCGGTAGAGATCGACTTTCGCGATGGCTTCGGGGATGCCAGCCTTCGAGATGGGTTTCAGATGGAGCGGCATTTGGGAACCTCCTCGTGCACTAATCCTGCGACTGCTTCACGCCACGGATCTTGCGGACCAACATGAGGAGCGGGTCGTAAAATTCGTCTACGACGCGCTCTTTGAGCGGAATGATGGCATTGTCCGTGATGTGAATGTCTTCCGGGCAAACCTCAGTGCAGCATTTGGTGATGTTGCACAGGCCGATGCCCAATTCCTTTCGGAGCAGCCCCGCGCGCGATGCGCCGTCCATGGGGTGCATTTCCAACCCCGCTACGCGCACAAAAAAGCGCGGCCCACCAAACTCTTCTTTTTTGTCATGTTCCCGAAGGACGTGGCAAACGTTCTGGCAGAGAAAGCATTCGATGCACTTGCGGAACTCTTGCACGCGGTCCACGTCTTTTTGCTCGATTTTCCAGTCAGCTCCGGGGCGCGGTTGGAAGGGTGGAATCTTCTTGTTGATGCGAAAATTCCAGGAGACATCGGTGACCAAATCCTTGATGACGGGAAACGATTTCATTGGGAAGATCGTGATGGGCTTGTCGAGAGGCAGGGCGTCCATGCGGGTCTTGCAGGTGAGCCGCGGACGGCCATTCACTTCGGCGGAGCACGAACCGCACTTGCCAGCTTTGCAGTTCCAGCGTACGGCCAGGTCCGGGATTTGGTGCGCCTGGACATAATGAAGCGCGTCGAGCACGACCATTCCGGGAGCCATCGGCACGCGGCACTCCTTGGCTGCGCCGCCCTTCGCGTCGCCCCTGAAGATTTGCAAGATCGCTTCGGCCATCGAGTGCCCCCGCTATTTTCCCTCGGCAAGAATCTGCTTCAATTCGCCCGGCGTTTCCAGAACTTTTTCCTGGCGCAGGCGCATGGCCTCGCCTTCGCGCCCGATGATGTTGTTTCTCGCTCCCCACGCCGGATCGAGATTCTGAAAATCGATGCGGCTGTGAGCACCACGGCTCTCCTCACGAGCCAACGCGCTCAGGGCGACCGCCTCAGAAACAGTCAGCATGGACTTCAGATCCAGGGCGAGGTGCCATCCGGGATTATAGAGTCGTGAGCCTTCCACGCTTATGCGCTTAAGCCTCTGTTTCAGCTTATCGATCTCGCCGAGCGAACGTTGGAGGTCTTCTTTGTTGCGGAAGATGCCGACCAGTTTCTGCATCGAGTCTTGCAAGTCGCGGTGAACGGCGTAAGGACTCTCACCGTCTTTTCGTTGGAACGGTTCGAGCGCATCGCGCTCCGCCTGGTCGATTTGCGCGGAATCGACCGATGGGGCTGGGGTGCTGCTTGCATGTTTCGCGGCGGCTAAGCCTGCGCGGCGGCCGAAAACCAGGAGGTCCGACAGCGAATTACCCCCGAGCCGGTTGGCGCCGTGCAATCCTGCGGCTGCTTCGCCTGCAGCAAACAGGCCAGAGAGTGTGCTTTGTGCGGTTTCCGCATCAACACGGATGCCCCCCATCATGTAATGGCACGTGGGACCAACTTCCATCGGCCGCTTGGTAATGTCCACGTCGGCGAGCTCGAGGAATTGATGATACATGCTGGGCAGTTTTCGCTTCACGTATTCGGCGGGCTTGTGCGAAATGTCCAGGTAAGCGCCGCCATGCTCGGTGCCGCGGCCTTCGCGCACTTCGGTGTAAATGGCGCGGGCGACCACGTCGCGGGTGGAAAGCTCCATCCGTTGCGGGTCGTAACGCTCCATGAAGCGCTCGCCGGTTTTGTTGCGGAGGATGCCGCCTTCGCCGCGAACCGCTTCCGTGACGAGAATGCCTTGCACGCCGGGAGGCCAAACCATGCCCGTGGGATGGAATTGGACAAATTCCATGTCCATCAACTCGGCTCCCGCTTCGTAAGCGAGCGCCATCCCGTCGCCCGTGTATTCCCAGGAATTCGATGTGATGGGCCAGGCTTTGCCGATGCCGCCGGTAGCAAGGACCACGGACTTGGCTTTGAAAACCACGAAGCGGCCCTGCTCGCGCCAGTAGCCAAAGGCGCCGGCGACGCGATCTCCATCTTTGAGCAGCCGCGTGACCGTGCATTCCATGTACACGTCGAAGCCCATTTGCACGCCGCGATCCTGAAGCGTTCGAATCATCTCGAGACCGGTGCGGTCGCCCACGTGGCACAGCCGTTTGTAGGTGTGTCCGCCGAAAGCGCGCTGCAGAATCTGCCCGTTATCGGTGCGATCGAAGAGCGCGCCCCAGTGTTCGAGCTCGCGCACGCAGTCGGGGGCTTCTTGCGCGTGAATCTGCGCCATGCGCCAGTTGTTGAGCATCTTCCCGCCACGCATGGTGTCGCGGAAATGGGTGCGCCAATCGTCCGCGGCATCCACGTTGGCCATGGCCGCGGCAATGCCGCCTTCGGCCATTACCGTATGTGCTTTGCCGAGCAGCGATTTGCACACCACGCCTACGGAAGCGCCCTGGCCCAGCGCCTCGATCGCCGCGCGCAGGCCCGCGCCGCCCGCGCCGATGATCAAGACGTCATGCTCGTGGGTTTCGAAGCGATCGCTCAAAGCAGCCTCACGTCGCGTATGGCGCCACAGGATACGAGCCGCACATACAAATCCGCGAAGCCGACGGAAAGAAGGCTGGCCCAGGCGAACAGCATGTGGCGTTGGTTCAAGACGCTGAGCCATTGCCAGGTTTTGTAGTGTGGGGCGCCCAAAGCAGCGCAGGAAAAGCAGTCGAGTTTGCCACCGGCCAGATGCCGCAGGGAGTGACAGGAGAGCGTGTAAAGAGTCAGGAGAATCACGTTGCCGAGTAAGACAAGCGTGCCAACACCGACTCCCACGCTGGCGCCGAAGGAGAAGGCGTGAATGGCGTCGCGCCAGAGAAATACGAGAAAGAGCACAGCCACATAGAGAAAGTAGCGATGCACATTTTGCAGGATGAAGGGAAATGCCGTTTCACCGCGATAGGTCTTGCGGCCCTCGCCAACTGCGCATGCGGGTGGATCCGCAAAGAATGCACGATAGTAGGCTTTGCGGTAGTAGTAGCAGGTCGCGCGGAATCCCAGCGGGCCGGCAAGGATCAGTAACGCGGGAGAAAACGCCCACCAATGATGATTGGGGTCAATCAGCGGAGAGTAAAAAGGGGAAAGGTAGGGTCCCCATTCGTAGAAGCGGCCCTCAAAAGCTCGCAAAGTGGCGTAAGCGCCGAACCCTCCCAAAAGCACAACAACGGGGATAATCTCAACCCACCACGAATCGCGCCGCTGGGTTTCACCGAAGCTCCGCCCAGCGGCGGAGGGATTCACGAGTTCGGCCATGTCCACCCCCTCGCGACTGCTTAGACTAGACAGAAAATCACTTTTTGGAAACTAAATTTCTCGAGCGAGCCCTGCACCGCGCGTTCGGTGGTGGTCCCTGAAGGCAGCCGATTCGATAGAAGATACGTACAAGATGAGGAATGGCCGCCTTGAAGAGGGAGCGCTTTTATAGCGAGAATATTGCGGGGATTTGGGTGTATACTCCCGCTACTTAGACGAACAAGTGGAGATTCCCATGCCGTATTTTTTCCTCGGGACTCCGACTCATCCTTCGAGCCATGCCCGGAGCTTGCGCTTTCCTGTACCGGCTGGCTTTCAACCAAAGAGGGTGCCATGAAACAGACCTTTGCGATTGCCATTGGAGGCGCGGCTGGCCAAGGTGTGGCTACGCCGGGCGACATTTTTGCCAAGATCTTCAGCCGGAGGGGCCTCAGCCTGAATGCCTACAACGCCTATCAATCCATTATTCGGGGTGGGCATACGCTGCTGACGATTCGAACCGGGCCGGAACATGTGAGCAACATGGGTGACCGGATCGATCTGTTGATTCCGCTCAATCAGGACACCATGGATCGGCACTTGAAGCTGCTCACCAGCGGAGCTGCGTGCATCTATAACGCGGAGACCATTAAGCCCGGCTCCGCGGCCGACGGCGTGCAGCTGTGCCCCCTTCCCGTTTCTGAGCTTGCGGACATCAGCAGAAATAAGGTGGCACAGAACACGCTGGCCATCGGCGCAGGCCTGCACATGATGGGCATCGGCTTCGCGGCTCTGGAAGAAGCTCTGCGCGAGCAGTTCAAAAAAAAGGGCGAGTCCGTAGTGGTGGAAAACGTTGGCGTGGCTCGAGCGGGCTACGATTATGCGGCAGCCCATTTCACCGCGTTCTCGAATCCGCTTCCCAAGACAGAGAAACGCTACGCGGTTTTGAGTGGCAACACCGCGATGGCCATGGGAGGAGCCGCGGCGGGAGTGAAGTTCTATTGCGCTTACCCCATGAGTCCTTCGACGGGCGTGCTGCACTGGATGGCGGCGCACGCGCGCAAAGCCGGGATTATGGTCAGGCAGGTTGAGGACGAAATCGGCGTGATCAACATGGCGATTGGCGCGGCGCACGCGGGCGTACGCTCCATGTGTGCCACCTCAGGAGGCGGGTTCGCGTTGATGAGCGAGGGCCTGGGCATGTCCGCCATGATCGAAACTCCTGTGCTGGTCATTGATTGCCAGCGCGCAGGACCATCGACAGGCGTTCCCACGAAGACCGAGCAAGGCGACCTCTGGCAAATGCTGGGAGCTGCTTTTGGCGATTATCCGCGTTTGATTGCAGCGCCTCTGGACATCGCCGATTGTTTCAAGGTGATTCCCGAGATGTTCAACCTTGTGGATCGTTTCCAGTGCCCGGGGCTGGTGCTTTGCGACCTGCTCTTGTCCGAAGGCCGGCTTGGTGTCGACCCGAAAGATTTAGATTTCAACCCGGCCATCGACCGCGGTGAACTGATTACCGGCGTTAATGGAAATGGGAACGGGGCGAGCGCCGCGATTGCCACGAACGGTGGCTACAAACGCTACAAGATTACCGAAAGCGGAATATCGCCTCGTGCGGTTCCCGGCGTACCAGGCCACATTCACACGGTGGCTACGGACGAGCACATGGAAGACGGCGTGTTGATCAGCGACGAGTTCACCAATCCCATCAAGCGCCGCGCCATGATGGAAAAGCGCATGCGCAAAGTGGTGGGCATTGAGGCTGCGGTTCCGCCGTCAACGCTTTGGGGGCCGCGCGATGCCGAGGTGACTTTGATTGGCTGGGGCTCAACAAAAGGAGTCATCGAAGAAGCCTGCGAGATGCTCAATGAGGAGGGCATCTCGGCCAACCAATTACAGATTCGCTGGCTCGTGCCTTTGCACGGAGAGGTGATCCTTGAACTCCTCAAGGACGCTCGGCAAACGATCATCGTGGAAAACAACTACAGCGGGCAGTTTGCACGGTACTTACGCAGCGAAACCAGTTTTGTTCCGGATGGGAACATTCGCAAGTACGACGGCGAACCCTTCATGCCGCACCACATCGTGGAGGCGGTGAAGGAACAGCTCGCCGGGAAAACGAAACTCTCCGTTCCCATGCACGAAATTATGGTCTGAAGAGGAGACGCACATGGCCACAAGCGTACAGCGGGCAAGTCAATTAACGATGGCCGACTTGAAGGGCAGGGTCGATCCTGATTGGTGTCCGGGTTGCGGCGATTTCGGAGTGCTGGCGGCGATTCAAAAAGCGCTGGTGGAACTGCAAATTCCAAGCCACAACGTGGTCGCCATTAGCGGCATCGGCTGTTCCTCGAATCTTCCCGGATTCATCAACACGTATGGCATGCACACCTTGCATGGCCGTGCGCTCGCGGTAGCCACGGGCCTGAAGCTCGCCAATCACGAGCTGACGGTGTTGGTCACGGGCGGCGACGGGGACGGCTTCGGCATCGGCGGGAATCATTTCGTGCATACGATGCGCCGCAACGTGGACCTGCTGTACATAGTGATGGACAATCAGATCTATGGGCTCACCACGGGCCAGACTTCGCCGACCAGCCGCGTTGGCATGAAGACGAAAAGCATGCCGTTCGGAAATATCGAGGCGCCCGTCAATCCGATTTCCCTGGCGCTGGCCGCGGGCGCTACGTTTGTGGCGCGCGGTTTCAGCGGCGATCAAAAGCATCTCACTGAGCTCATCAAGCAGGGCATCGGGCACAAGGGTTTCTCGTTCCTCGATGTGTTCAGCCCGTGCGTGACCTACAATCACGACAACACCTACCAATGGTACCGCCCGCGCGTGAAGAAGCTCGAAGACGATGCTGCCTACGATGCGGCGGACTGGACCGCAGCGATGGAGAAGTCGCTGCTCTGGGGCGAGGAGATCCCCATTGGGAAATTCTTCGCGCGCACCGACTTGCCCAGCCTCCACGCGGCTGAACCGGTGTTGAACGAAGGCCCGCTCGTGCATCTCGATCCACGCGTGCCCCCGGATGTGGCCCGCGGCTTTATTGAAGAATTGATGTAAGAACCCGCTGGATATTGGTTACATTCAAGACGCTGGTGCAATTTTTGCCCGGCCCTTCGATTCGTCTCCCCTTAGAATCGGTGTGTTCTCATTTTCGAACCACGTTGAGGAGGTTCGCTTATGAAGGCAGTTGTTCCCGTTTGCGTGTTGCTCGGTGCGTGCGCAGTTTGGGGCACGGCCCAAAAACCCGCGAAAACGAATGGGGAAGAAGGAAGGATCATCGCGCTGGAATCGGCCTGGGACCAGGCGGAGCAAAACAAGGACGCCAACGCGCTGGCAAATCTACTGGCAGAGAATGTCGTTTATGTAGATTATGACGGGTCGATCAGCACCAAGCAGCAGTTTTTGGCCAGCGTGAAGAACCCGGATATCGCAGGAGAACAGATTAACAACGAGGGTGTGACCGTGCGTTTGTATAACAACAATGTGGCGGTAAGCACCGGCATTTACCGGGATAAGGGCATTGAAAAAGGCAAGCGCTTCCTGCGCCGTGGACGCTTTACGAACGTTTGGCTCAATCAAAACGGAAAATGGGAATGCATTTCCAGTCAGTCGACTTTGATTACGCACTAGCGTCGAAAGTCATACGCGCGCGAAAACAGTCCCTTGAGACTGAGCCGGGGTTCCTAGGAGGCTGTCGGAAGGAATGACCTACGGCTTGTCGGCGCTTTCGAGGGCTTCATGGAGGACCAAAACCGTAACCCCCGCAGTAATCGCGACCGCGTACCAGAGGAACCTGCTTTTGGCTGCCTTGATGGGAGGGCCACCAATGCCCTTCGTCCCGGCGCCGCGCGGGCCTTGCGGGTCGGGAGCATTCGGGTCTAGAACGATTCGGTAAGCAGCCCCTTCCGGGATTTCACGCACGTCATCTTCAACCGCGATTTGCAGGGAGCCGCGGACACTCTTCACAACGAGTTCCTTGGCGCTCAATACAGTTACTTTTCCGATCGTGGGTTGGTCTGTGTTTGGGCGAATGACCGCGGAGGCCACACGAAGGGCAAAAGCTTTCGAATTGGCCGTAGAAAAAGTGGCCGTGCCGGCAGTCAGAGTGGCCGCGGGGCTAGTTTCCTCTTGGGCCAAGGTAGCAGCGCTCGCATTGGCGAGAAGTAAACGCGCCGCGCCAGCACGTACCTGGACGCTCCCAACTTCGTCCGTGCTGAGGCGATCGCCGCTAAACAGAGTCGCACCCGCGGATGCATTGGCACCACCTACACGGGCGCGATTGGCAAAAACTACAGTTCCAAACGCAGCGGAGGGGGTGGCCCAGAGAGGGGAAATCAAAAGCGTCAGCGAGAGCAAAATGGCGACCAGAATGCGGGTTATTGCAAAGCTATCAAGCACGCGTGTGCGCGCCATCAATGCCTCCAAGAGGGCCATGGAAAG
>Ga0066681_10000914_pt1 | contig 10983 bp, 9 predicted proteins | sample GraSoiAngelo_130_FD_65629 | JGI IMG/M metagenome (GOLD analysis project Ga0066681, IMG submission 65629) | Grasslands soil microbial communities from the Angelo Coastal Reserve, California, USA - 14_0929_02_20cm | ecosystem: Environmental > Terrestrial > Soil > Grasslands | place: USA...
GACTTGACCAGGCCAGGAATCCGTCAACGGGTTGCCGCTGGGAGCTGCGACGAGACTTCTCGGAAAGAGAAATGTGTCTGCAGGTTCTTTGCCGGCTGGCCGTTCACCTCCCCGTAAGGATAGATAAAATAATTCAAGGGCTCACCCTTCTGATCCGGTGACAGCCGGATATCGCGGCCGTAGGTGAAAAAAACGCGATTGGCGTCGTGCGCGCCGAAGAAGAAGTCGCGTTTGGCGGGATTCTTCCAGGCTTCCGAAGCATCCACAGGAACCCAGCCGACACCCGAGAGATAGAACTCAGCCCAGCAATGGTAACCAGCGATGTCGCCTTCGGTCTTGTTTTCGGGCAGCGGGAAGCCGATTTCAAACCGCGCGGGGATTCCGGAGGAACGCATCATGCCGATGAAAAGGGAGTGAAAATCCGTGCAGTTACCGCGTTTTGAAGTGCAGGCCCAGAGGGCATCGCCACGGCCCCAGTCTTCGCCGGATTTGTCATAGCGCATGGTGGCGAGCACGTAATCGTAGATGTGCCGGGCCTTTTGGATTGGAGTCGTATCACCGGCGGTGTGTTCTCTGGCAAGCTCGGCGATTGGGCCGTTCAGCGGGACGAGTTTGTCAGGTTCGAGGTAACGTTGCAGATCCGGATCGCGGGGCGCAAGGGCAGCGCCGTTCTGCAGTGCAGCTGCGTCCAGAACAACCCTGTGCTCACGCCGAACGGCAGTGAATCGCAACACTACATCAAATCCAGCAGCCGATTGCTGCATTGTCGGCGTGAAGGCCGCAAAGGCATTCCCGTATTCGGGATCGTGGCCCCAGACGTGGCTCGCGGCGCTACCGACACGCAAGCCGCGAATGTCCTGGTAGCCATCGGCCTGTGGCAATGGAATCCAAAGATGGGTTGGGCCACCGGAATCTGCATTAGCGGGAACATGCACCTGATACGTGAATGCAAACGAACGCGCGGGCACCGCTCCGCTCGGTTCCGCGGCAGTCGCATGGCCCCGATGGACTGCAACAACGGCAAGCACCACTAAACTGAGAATCAGCGAGAGCGCGAGGCGGAAGCGAGTCATGTCAGGACTCCTGCATGGAAGGTAAGGCCCGGAATAGCGCCCATACGATTATACTGGATTGAGAAATTAAGCAACTGCCATGCCCGGGGGCGAAGGAATTGCTGAATCACAAAATGATCCTTTTGTTTGCGCTGGCAACCAGCATGTGGGCGGAGAGAGTCTCCGCTCAGGCGCCCGAGACTGAAGGGCAAACACCAACGTCAACCGTTGTCGCTCCCGGAGGCAAGAGTCAGACCGAGGAACGAATGCAGCAGCACCGCTTCTGGGACAGGAAGAATGCCTGGTTGTTTGCCGGCGTCGGAGCGGCGCGGACGTTTGATTATTTTTCAACGTTGAATTTGAGGCGGCGAGGGGACCAGGAAATCCTGGTGACCAACGATCTGGTGGATAATCACGCGGCGTTTGCAGTGGTCGAAGCCGCGGGGACTGGCGTTTCGATCGGAGCGTCATATTTGTTCCATCATTACGGCCATCACAAACTGGAGCGCTGGACTTCCATCGTGCACTTTGGACTGGCGACATCGGGCGCGGTGCGAAACTACTGCCTCAAGACGACTCATCCGAGAAGCACTCCGTAGCTGCATGCATCGCGCGCGCAGAAGAAACGCAGCGCTGTACCATCCGTCTAACTCAATGTGATGAAATCTTGCAGTGCGAATAACTGTCCGGCACACACGCGCCGCGTGAGCTTGGCAGAGACTGCGCGGAAAGTAGCGTTTACAAGTTGGCGAGGTGCTCTTGTGCGACGGCGGCTGTCCCGTTTCGCGCTGATCCTTTGCGCGAGTCTGTGTTTCGTGGCGGCGTCGCGCGGCTCTTCAGTACCCACGCCTTCTGCGCATGCGGAAACGCAGGCGGCATTGAAGTCGCCGCAGCAAACCGGTTCATCGCAGAGTTTGCCTTCGGGATCGAAGACTGCGGAACAGACCAGGACCGAACAATACACGCTTTCGCATGAGCGACAGGCCAAGGCTGTGGCGTACTCGCGGGCGGGCTACACGCTTTACTTCCTATCGTATTTTCTTGGCGGGCTTTTCCTTTTTCTGATCCTCCGGCTGGGCTGGGCCGCAAAGTTTCGGGACATCGCGGAAAGGGCCAGCGACAAGAAATGGATCCAAGCATTCGTTTTCGTGCCGCTTCTCTTCGTGACGCTCGACGTTCTGGACCTGCCTGTGCACGCGTATTGGCATTCGCTTTCGTTGCATTACGAACAGTCCATTCAAGGCTGGGGCTCGTGGTTTTGGGATTGGACCAAGGGAGAGTGCCTAAGTTTGGCATTTGGAATCGTTCTGGTCTTGATCCTGTTTGCCGTAATGCGGCGCAGCCCCCGGCGCTGGTGGCTGTATTTCTGGTTTCCTGCCGTCCTGATTCTTCTCGGACTCATCGTGATCACTCCCTTGGTCATCGATCCGCTGTTCAACAAATTTGAGCCACTGAGCAAAGAGCATCCAGATCTGGTCGCCGCTATTGAGAAACTCACGAAACATGCGGGCGTTCCCATTCCGCCGGACCGCGTGTTCCTGATGGCAGCGAGCAAGAAAACGAATGCTATTAACGCATATGTGACAGGATTGGGAGCGTCGAAGCGGGTGGTGATTTGGGATACCACGATTCAAAAGACTTCCAACGATGAATGCCTGTTCATTGTGGGACATGAGCTCGGCCACTACGTCCTAGGACACGTTCGCCAGGGCTTTTTGACGGGAGCAGCCGGGTTGCTATTGGCGCTCTACTTCCTCTTTCGAGGCCTGCATTGGGCGCTGCATCGCTGGGGCAAGGATTGGAAGCTCTACGGGCAGGAAGATTGGGCTTCGCTAGCGGTGCTGCTCTTGCTTCTGCAAGTGCTGCTGTTCGTTTCTTCGCCGATCATCAACGGGTATAGCCGCATGCAGGAACATGCCGCGGACGTTTACGGACTGGAAGTGATCCACCGACTGGTCCCGAATTCGGCTGAGGTGGCCGCGCACGCGTTCCAGGTTCTTGGAGAGCTGGATCTTGCGGATCCCAATCCGCCGCCGCTTATCACCTTCTGGCTCTATTCGCATCCGCCGTTGGCGGACCGCTTGGTGTTCGCGCATGCGTACGATCCCTGGTCAAAAGGGGAATCGCCGAAGTACGTGAAGTAGCCGTGAGGAAGGCAGGACCCAGCTTAATTGGAAGCGTGGCGCGCCGATGGGTGATTGCGCGCAAAAGCAGCTACTTTGCTGCGGTTGCCACAAACGGCCATGGAACACCAGCGCCGGCGCCGGGTGCGCGAATTATCGTAGAAGAACATGCCGCAACCCGGATTGGCGCAGACTCGAAGGCGTGCGCGTGCGCCTTCGGCGACAATCTCTGCCCCGGACCGGGCCACGGCGGCGAGCAGCCAGTCGAGCCCGCCCTCTCTGGCCACAAATTCGATTTTCCAGGAATTGTCCTGACCGACGAGTTCGTCGTGCCCCTCAGTGATACGCAAGATTTCGTTTATGGGGGCGATCCATTCCGCGAGTATCCTTTGCTTGCGGATCATGGCCGCGAATACTTTGCGCAGGGCGCTTCCGAGCCGCCAGGCCTTCTGGAGTAGGGCTTGCGCAGCTTGCAGGTCGGACTGTGGCAGGCTCAGAAGGTGTGCTCCGCGCTCGGATGAGACTATATCGGTCGACTCCAGAAAGAGGATTAAACGTTCCCAGGACAGGTTTGCGTTTAAAGGAGTTGCGTTGGCAAAATCGACGGAGAGCCGCCCACCCAGCAACGGCAGCCGAGAGTCAGTGGAAGGCATTGGGGGCCTCGTTAAGGGAAACGCGCAAGCCGAGCCGGTTTAACCTTGGATAACCGCTGAAGACTATCATAACGGTTAGAACGTGAAAAGGCCTCCCTGCTCATGACTAGCCAGTAACTTTTTCCGGGCAGAAGGATCAGATATGATGGCGGTAGGGATATGACACTCATGAAACGGCTTCCGGAAGGCATCGTCCTCATTACGTTTACCCTAGTGTCCGCGCTGGTCCTGGTTCGTTCGCAGGCGAAGGCTTCTTCTGGGACCTCGGAGACGGCCCGCACGCCGGTAGTCGTCGAGCTATTCACATCTGAAGGATGCTCCAGTTGTCCACCAGCGGACGCTTTGCTGGCGCGACTGGACGGGGCCCAGCTAAACGGGAACGTGCAGTTGATCGCGCTGGAAGAACACGTCGACTATTGGAACGATTTGGGTTGGACCGACCCTTTCTCTTCGCGAGACTGGACGTCGCGGCAAAATGCTTACGCCGGTGTTCTCGCCAACCGCAACCCTTACACACCGCAAATGGTTGTGGACGGGACCTTGGAATTCCTTGGCAGTCATCCGCAGAAAGCGCGGCAGGCGATTATGGAAGCCGCGGGCAAGCCAAAAGTGCCGGTGACCCTGGAGCAGCGTCCCGCAGGCAAAACCGGCGCGGAAGATTTTTCTGTGAAGGTGGGAAAACTCGAGGGAACCGCAAAACACGATGCAGCGGAAGTCTGGCTGGCCATTACGGAAACCGGATTGCACTCCGCGGTGACGCGGGGCGAGAACGCCGGCGAAGAGCTTCGCCATGCCTCCGTGGTGCGCACGATGCGCAAGATCGGCGAAGCGAAGGGTGACGGTGAGACTTCTTTCGCTGGAGACACCAGCGTTTCTCTGCAGAAGGAATGGAAGCGTGAGAATTTGAAGGCCGTTCTCCTTGTGCAAGAAAAAAAGAGCCGGCGGATTCTTGGCGCTGCGGAGATCCACATCGGACAACCAATCTAAGAGAGATTCGCCTCAATTTTGTGCCTTGCTCCCGGTGATCAGCGTTATCCCAGGAATCCAACCTTTTCAGGTACTATCTAGTCCGCTTGCGAGAGCGATTTGATCCAGATTGAGACTCTTTCCTTCGGTAAAATCTGTCTCAGCTGAGAGTCAAATCTGCTTACGGCGAATCAGCAAGCCCGTCAGACAGCATACGGGCTTGGATATTTTCTCGAGGTGATTGTTGGATTTCGAACCATTGGCACAACCTTCTTCCGCTCCCCCTCTTCAGGCTCCGCCTCCTGAAAGAATCCTCAGCAAAATCTTCCTGAACGAAAAGGGATTGCGCGGCGGCTGGCGCCTGCTGATTTATGCGGCCTTCGTGGCTGCGCTCGGATTCGGCGGTGGAACCGTCCTACAGCATTTTATTCATCCGATGCGCGGCGTCTTTTCTTTCGGCTATTCGCTTACCTATGAAGTGTTTTCTTTCTTGGTCATTTTTGGCGCCGCCTTGATCATGTCCAAAATCGAGGGGCGCCCTCCCGGCGTTTACGGTTTGCCGATGAAAGGAGCGTTCGGGAATTTATTCTGGCAAGGCTGTCTCATCGGGCTGATCGAAGTGTCAGCATTAATTGGATTGATCGCTGCGTTTGGCGGGTATTCCTTTGGAGTATTAGCTCTACACGGCAAAGATTTGCTGCGCTGGGGAATGCTGTGGGCAGTCTTCTTTGTTTTTGTGGGCCTGTTTGAGGAATTCTTGTTTCGGGGATACACGCAATACACGCTCGCGGACAGCATTGGTTTCTGGCCCGCGGCTATTGTGCTTTCGTGCTCGTTTGGAGCCGTTCACTTGGGGAATCCTGGCGAAGGCTGGGTGGGCGCGGCAGGCGTTGTAATGATCGGATTGGTTTTTGCTTTTGCTCTGCGGCGCGCCGGCAATCTTTGGCTGGTGGTTGGGTGGCACGCGAGTTTTGATTTCGGCGAGACATTCCTTTACTCCGTGCCGAACAGCGGCATCGTCTTCGAAGGGCACCTGTCGAATGCATCCTTGATGCAGGGCAAGGCGTGGCTTACAGGCGGAACGGTCGGCCCTGAAGGAAGCGTGTTCAGTTTTCTGACCATGGGAATTCTTGCGCTCGCGATTCATTTTCTTTATCCGATGAAGAAAACAGAGCCTGCACCGACCCAAGAAAACCAAGCTGCTTAGTGTGTGAGTTCCGAGGCGGGTACCAAGCGAACGCCTTGCGCCTGAGCTTGCGGCAGGACTTCGCGAAGAGCCTGCAGCGTCGCAACATGAGGATGTCCGATGGCCACGGCTTCGCCCTTCTCTCGCGCGCCGCGCAGCGCCAGTTCGAGTTGCTTGCGGACGGCAGCTACTTGGGTGACGTCGTCGAGGAAAGGAACGTTGCGGAAGGCGGAGCGAACTCCGAAGTCCTGCGCTGTATCATAGGCCACCGTTGCGGCGGTTGTGCGGCTGTCCAAATAGAAGAGGTGACGATCGCGCAATACCGGCATCAGTTCGTCCATCAGCGCGGCATCGGCGGTCGCCTGCGACCCTTGATGATTGTTGACGCCGGCGGCGTCCGGAACATTTTGCAGGAATCGATCGACCATCGCGGCAACTTCGGGCGCGGGCATGCCGGAACGCAGTTCCTGGGCCTCCGGCGTTTCGTTGGCGACCGATTGCATCGGCAGGTGAAGCATGACCTGGAACCCGCGGCGATGCGCTTCCTGCGCGATGTCTGGGGAGTGCTCGTGGTTTGGCAAAATGGAAATAGTGAGCGGATAACCGAGAGCGAAGACGGCTTCGGCCGCCGCGCGGTCGCTGCCTAAGTCGTCGATAATGATGGCGAGCCGGGCAGAATTCTTCGCCGCTACATCGGGCCTGGCCGCCGCGCGCGTCACAATTTCGATTTCGACTGCCGGAACACCCGCATGTCGAAACTTAAATTGAAGGACATCTCCAGTTTCCGTCGGAGAATCTTGCGTCAGATGATTTCGAGTCGCGACCGCGCTCAGACTCTGAACGATCTTTGCGACCGCGGCACGATTCGCGTCCGCCGGCGACCCGTTCTTCAATACGATACGCAAGTAATCGGTGCTTTCAGGTTGCTGGGCGGAAGCTGTCTGGAGGAGTTTAATGGCTGTCCCTGCGGGGGCCGCAAATGAGGCTGCAGTCGCTAGACCACGCGTGATTTGATGAATTTGCGCGGGTGCGAGGCGGTTTCCTTCCTTTTTCTTGCAGCCAACAAAGAGAATTGCGAGCAAGAAGGAAATTCCGAGCAGTGCAAAACGCGCCGCGCAGCTTATTTTGACTGAAAAGCAATGCAGGATTGGTTGAACCGAGTCACGCTGCCGGACCACAGAAAACTTAAGCAGCCTTTTTCACGGGTTCCTTCAACAGGTCAAGTGCTCGGTGAAAAATGGGGTCTTCCGGAGACAGGGGACGCGGTCCGAGCCCTGGTTCCTTTTGAGTCTGCGGAGCGGGAGCTGCACCTTTCTCGGGAACCGACGCGGGCGCTGTATCTTCCTCGGCCGTATCCGAATCATCTTCCGGTACGGCACGCACCACTTCCGTCGGCGTGACGCCTTCCTCAAGGATCGATTTCCCGCCGGGATTGTAATAGTTCGCGACCGTAAGGATCAGCGCAGCGCCATCATCCAGGGTGATGAGCTTCTGCTCGGACGCGAGACCGAAAGTCCGCTCTCCCACCACGTCTCCGCGATGGTTTGCGGCTATTGCGGAAGCCATGACTTCCGCTGCTCCCGAAGTGGTGGCGTCAATCAAGACCGCGACGGGATTCTTCCAGACCACCTGCTTGGGCTCGGCGGAAAAAACCTGTGTCGAAACCGTTTGGCCGCGCAGCGTTGTCAGCATGCCCGACGGAACGAAAAGACGCGCGGTCGAAATCGCTTCGGAAACCGGACCACGGCCGCACTCGCGCACGTCGAGTATGACCTTGTGAATGCCCTGTTTTTCCGCGTCGAGAAGACGATTGCGAATTTCATCCGCCCGGCCAGCGTCGAGGGTCGGCAGGCGCAGAACCAGGATATCGGGGTCGGCTTTCTGGACGATAATCTTCGGCGTGGCCACCTTGGCGCGGACAAGATCGACTTCCTCCGGCGTAGCCTTCCCGCGCCGGATCACTCCAACCTTGATTCCCGTGCCGGGTTGGCCGTTGAGAAGATTCATGGCCTGGCCAACGGACATGTCGCGCGTAGTGAACCCGCCGATGGACTCGAAAATGTCGCCGCTGCGAATGCCCGCCTGCGTGCCCGGACTATCCGGCAGCACGGAAAGCACGATGACGTAGCCATACCGCTTGCTCAGTGTCAGGCCGGTTTCGCCAGTGCCGGTATTGGCGAGCTTCTTTTTGTACTCGTCGTATTCGCGGGGAGTGAGGTAGCTGGATTGCGCGTCGAGGGACTCCAGCATCCCGTGCAGGGAGCCGGCTGTGACCGTGCGCATGTTGGGATCGTCGACATAGTCCTGCTGAATTTTCTGCAGAACTTCGCCGTACACCGTGAGCGACTTGTACGCTTTGTCGTCCGTCGTGCGGCCCAGGACGTGCCCGATGCCTGCGTAACAAAAGATCGCTATTGACGCGCAAAGAATGCCGATGCGAGCTGCTCGACTCATGCCTCACCCTTCCACAAAAAAAACTACAAGAGTCTATTGTACCACCGCAAGAGATTGGGACGCGCTTGGAATCGAAAAGGAAGCCTGAGAGGCAATGGTAAATGACGGACGCAATTCTCCGATGAGACACGTCGAAGCCGCGAAATGTTGCGCAAATACCACACCATGTGATTTGTGTCCTTGTATATAACTCGTAAACCGTTGATAATAAAGCACAACCAAGCGTGGCGTTGGTGAACAACATGCTACAATACTCGTGGGGAAAATGTTCCAAACTACTATCGCAAGAGAATCGTTCGCCGAGGGTGTGGGCCTCCACACGGGAGTGTACGGCCACATCCGTCTGGTACCCGCGCCTGCGGAAACAGGCATCGTGTTTCGCCGCGTTGACTTGGACAATTTTCATGTCGAAGCGCAGGGCCATAACGTCGCCCGCGTCAGCTATGCCACCAGCCTCATGAAGCAGGGCGTTTTGCTCTCCACGACAGAGCACGTGCTTGCCGCCATCTATTCCTGTGGCATCGACAACATCTACATCGACGTCGACTCCATCGAAGTGCCCATTCTTGACGGCTCCGCGGAGCCTTTCATGCAGATGCTGGAGCACGCCGGCGTTCGCAAACTGCGCCGGAAGCGGCGCTATCTGAAAATACTCAGGCCGCTGGAGGTCACCGAAGGAGACCGCCGGATCGGCATCTACCCTGCCGACGAGTTTCGGGTGCGCTGCTACGTGGACTTTCCGCACCCGCTCGTGGGCCAGCAGGAAGTGGAAATGCTTGTGGGGCCTGACACTTTCCGGCACCTCTTGGCGCGGGCGCGGACCTTCTGTTTCGAGCGCGACATCGAGCCGCTCAAGGCCATGGGTCTCATTCGCGGGGGCTCACTTGAGAACGCCATCGTTCTCACCAATAACGGCGTCATGAATGGGCCGTTGCGCTTTCCTGACGAGTTTGGGCGGCACAAGGCGCTGGATCTGATCGGCGACCTGGCCTTGGCAGGCCTGCCTCTCCTGGCTCGGGTCGTGGCTCACAAAGCCGGCCATGCCCTGCACACCCAGCTTGTCAGCCGCCTGCTGGACGACCCCTCGCTCTGGGCCATCACGACGGGCGAAGCTGTCCTCCCCGAAAGCGAAGCCTACCTAACCGCCCTCTCCCCCGTTGCCGCTGCTGATTAGCGATTCGCTGCGTCAAGGTTAACCCTACGTTGCGAAATAGCCGCCGCTCCCGCAGAATGACTCGAACTATGTCCAACAATGATCTTGCCATTGTCATTCTCGCGGCCGGCAAAGGAACCCGGTTGAAGTCCAGCCTGGCGAAAGTGCTGCACCGCGCCGGTGGTCGGACGCTCGTCGAACAAATCGTACGCGCATGTGAACCGCTGAAGGCGCGGGAAACTGTGGTCGTAGTCGGCTACCAGGCCGAACAGGTCGCCGCGGTTGTCGAACCGCGCGGAGCGCTCACCGTATTGCAGCAGCCGCAGAACGGCACCGGTCACGCCATGCAAGTCGCCAAACGCGCCTTGGGGCGAGCGAGGTTTGCGGTTGTGCTGCCGGGCGACGCCCCCCTCGTTCGTACGGAGACTCTGAAGGCTCTGATTGCCGCGCATCACACCGGGAACGCGGCGGCAACAATTCTTTCCGCGGTGCTTGCCGATCCTTCCGGCTACGGCCGCGTCGTTCGCAAGACCGAAACGGCTGTCTCCGCCATCGTCGAGGAGTCGCAGCTCACTGACGAGCAGCGCGAAATCAATGAAATCAATTCGGCGATTTACTGCTTCACATTGGGAAAAATCTGGCCCGCGCTGGCGCAGGTGAAGCCCAACAACAAGCATCGCGAACTTTATCTGACTGATGCCATCGGCGTACTGAGCGCCAAAGGCGAAACGGTGCTGGCGCAAGTGGCCGCCGATTCGCGCGAAGTGCTTGGTTGCAACACGCGCGCGGATCTCGCGGAAGTCGACCGCATATTCCGTGAGCGGAAACGGAATGAGCTGATGGATGCTGGCATCACCATCCAGTTGCCCGAAACCGTGCTGATCGATCCGGACGTGAGCGCGGGCGAAGACACCATCATCGAACCCGGAGTTCAGTTGCTGGGCAAAACCAAAATCGGCGCGCAGTGCACTATTCGAACCGGAAGCGTATTGGCCGACTCAATTCTCGGCGAAGGCGTGACCGTCGAGCCGCATTGCGTGGTGGCTGAGAGCCGCCTCGACGATGGCGTCATTATCGGTCCGTTTGCGCGGCTGCGCCCGAACAATCACTTGAAGGCCGGCGCGCGCATTGGCAATTTCGTCGAACTGAAGAAAAGCACCATCGGCGAAGGTACCAAAGCGATGCACCTCTCGTACCTGGGTGACGCCAAGATCGGAACGAAAAGCAACATCGGCGCGGGCACGATTACCTGCAATTACGACGGCTTCCACAAGTATCCGACCTCGATTGGGAACAAGGTTTTTATCGGCAGCGATACGGCCCTGGTCGCGCCCGTGCGCGTCGGTGACGGCGCGTACGTCGGCGCAGGTTCAACGATCACGGACAACGTCCCCTC
>Ga0066681_10000920_pt1 | contig 10957 bp, 7 predicted proteins | sample GraSoiAngelo_130_FD_65629 | JGI IMG/M metagenome (GOLD analysis project Ga0066681, IMG submission 65629) | Grasslands soil microbial communities from the Angelo Coastal Reserve, California, USA - 14_0929_02_20cm | ecosystem: Environmental > Terrestrial > Soil > Grasslands | place: USA...
CCCTAAACCCGCGAACTCATAGGAACAAGGGCCGGAGGCACGGGGTTCTGATAACGACGGCCGGTTCCTATGGGTTGGGGTCTATCGGGATAGTGAGGCCCGTCCGCCAACCGCTTCATCCTGTTTAAGTATCGAGGCGTATACGGAAGGGCCCGGAGTGGCTGGCAAGACCGCGCATGCCCGGTAGACCCTGTAGCTCAGCGAGAAGCCGAGAGCGTGTGCAGCTTCTCCTTGGACTCCACTTCGGCGCGGCATGCCTGCAGCACGTCCAGGGTGTTTTGCCTGGATTTGCCTTCATAGTCATCGTGATCCGGGGGCAACAGGTCGATAACGTGCCCGAATTCATGCAGAAGCGCGACGACCTGCGCGCGGAATGTGCCGCCGGCGTAAGGCCCGACCTGGATCGGGCGTGCCCCGCGGAAACTCAAAGGTCCGCCTTCCAATCGATCTTCGACCACACCTGCCATCGGGAAAAAGAAGGCGCCGTGCAAGTTGATGCTCACGGTGGAGTTGAGTCCTCCGCCTTGCATAACGCGCGCAACGTAAGGATTGCGGATGAGTTCGATTCCGCCCGATTCCAGGATTTTTCGGACATAGCTTTCTCCATCGCGGTCGAGCGCGAAAGTGAGGGTTCGAAAGGCGGAAGCGGGATCAGGTTCTTTGGTGCGATACCAGGCGGTGCAGGCGTTTCCCGTTTGCAGGATCTCGAGCACCTTGTCGCGCGCGCGAAGGATTGATTGGCCCTGCTTTCCCATGGTGTTCAGGTCATCGCGCACCGCGTCACTGGAAGCTGAGCACGGGATGGTCGCCGGAGTTGATGGATTGCAGGGAGCTACGGTGACAGGCATCTCGCGTATCGCACTGGAAATAGGGCGATCACATGGAAAGAGCGGGCTATTATCCTTGGAAGCGTCACCGGGCACCCCAACCACAAAACGATTCGAATTGTGCAAGCAAGGATTGGTGGATGCGGAAAGCCTCAAGGCATGGAGGGAACGCGCCTCCACCCTTGAAAACTGCGCCGACTGCGAAAACGCGGGTAGGCTGACAACACTGGACACGACGAGAACAGCAGCGACGGCCTGAACGCTCCTGCGAGCGGTAAACATCAGGATCTCCCGCCCGGACGTGTAACTCACCACAGACCGCTCTTGAGACTCTCCTGATGGCCGTCAACCGGAGGCTGCTCAAGGAGCGGTGGAACCTCGATCCGGGACTAATTGGGAAGACGAAGCCCCGAAACAAAAATCACCTCAAACATTTCTGGAAAGATTCTCAGCAGGACGTTAAGTGACAACAGAACCGCTTGAACGCGCGGATGCGCTTGTTCTACGGATAGCCTGTGACGGTAACTTTGTTAAATTTAGAAAACCTCCAGCCAACCGGCTTGGCGAACATTCCACGGACCTTGAGTTCATCTTGACAGAGCGGGAGAGACAACCTAGGCTCCAAAACTTGCCGTGAACAATCGAGAGTACGCAGGGGGCAACGCATGAAGGGAACATCGAGAGGGATTTCTCGCTTGGCAAGCCAGGCAATTCTGGCTGCTTTCTTTTTCACGGTTGCTGCGTCGCAGTTCGCGCCTGTGAACCGCGCCGACACCGGGAAATATGAAGTGACCGTGCAACGAAACGTCGCGGCTAAGATGCGCGACGGAGCGACCCTGCGGGCGGATATCTACCGGCCGAAGGCTGAGGGGAAATTCCCCGTGTTGCTGGTGCGCACGCCGTATGACAAGACAGGAACGATTAACTTCGGGTTGCGGGCCGCGGCGCGTGGTTACGTCGTCATTGCGCAGGATGTCCGCGGACGGTTCACTTCGGAAGGGGAATGGTACCCCTTCAAGAATGAATCGCTGGACGGCTACGACACCGTGGAATGGGCGGCGACGTTGCCCTATTCGAACGGGAAGGTGGGAATGTTTGGCGGGTCCTATGTGGGCGCGACGCAGTACCTGGCCGCCATTAGCAAGCCCCCGCACCTCGCGGGGATTTGTCCCACGGTGACCGCGTCGAATTATCACGATGGGTGGACTTACCAGGGTGGTGCGTTCGAACAGTGGTTCAATGAGTCGTGGTCCACGGGATTGGCAATGGACACCATGCGCCGGCGCGTGGAAACAAACAACAGCGCGCTCGCATGGACAAAGATTTTGCCCTTGCGGGGATATCCGGTGCTCGAGGGGCCAGAGACAGAAGGAGTTGCGCCGTATTTCACTGATTGGCTGGCGCACCCGAGTTTTGATGATTACTGGAAGCGTTGGTCGATCGAAGACCACTACACGGACATCCAGGTGCCGGTCTTCGGAGTGGGCGCATGGTACGACATTTTTCTGGGCGGAACACTGCGCAACTACGTGCGGTTGAAGAAAGAGGCAGGCACGGAAGCGGCGCGAAACGGCCAAAGGTTGGCGGTCACGGTCGGAGGACACGCGGGCGGCGGCAGAAAAATCGGCGCGGTGGACTTCGGGGAAAAATTGCCGGCGGATGATGAAGACGTGATGCTGCGGTGGTACGACTGGCTGCTGAAGGGCGAGGCCAACGGTGTTGAGAAAGAGAAGCCGGTCAGGATTTTCGTCATGGGAAAAAACGAGTGGCGCGACGAAGACGACTGGCCGCTGGCCCGCGCCAAGAGCACGCGCTATTACCTCCATTCTGGTGGTTCGGCGAATAGCTTGAGCGGAAATGGCGCGCTCAATCCCACGGCGCCAGCAGAGGAAAAGGCCGACCAGTATGTCTACGATCCGAGCGATGCGGTGCCGACCATTGGTGGGCCGCTCTGTTGTGGGCCGCTGCCAACGGGAATCGGACCGGAGGATCAGCGGCCGGCTGAGGCGCGCAATGACGTCCTGGTATACACCACGGCAGCGTTCTCCAAAGATACGGAAGTGACCGGCCCCGTTTCGCTGGATCTCTATGTAAGCAGCTCGGCCGTGGACACGGATTTCACCGGAAAGCTGGTGGACGTTTGGCCCAATGGATTCGCCCAGAATCTGACCGAAGGAATCCTGCGGCTGCGCTACCGCAATTCGCAAGAGAAACCGGAGCTGGCTAATCCCGGCGAAACGTATCACATCACGGTGGATCTGTGGGCTACCAGCAATGTGTTTCTTGCAGGGCATAAGCTGCGGCTGGAGGTTTCCAGCAGCAATTTCCCGCGCTTCGACCGCAACCTGAACACCGGCGAGGAACAGGCCCGCGCCACGCGCATGGTCAAAGCCACGAACGTGATTTATCACGACAGGGCCCATCCCTCGGCGATGGTTCTTCCGGTCGTGCCCTGAAGTGTCACCGCTCCGAGCCTCGCCTATCGCGGCTCCTGCAATTGTCCGTTTTGGCCGACTCATCGGGCATTGACTCAGCTGCGTCGTCGGACAAAGGAATCGAGACGGACAGAGGCCGCCCATTGCAGGGAGTGCAACAGCAGGAAGCCCATGAAAATTGGCGTATCAAAGTAGAAAAGGAATGTGAGTCCCTGAATGTACTGAGCAACAGGCAACGTCTTAGCGAGTCCAAGAGTCACGAATGCGTTGGGGACATTGAACGTAAAGCAGAATCCGAATAAATAAAGGGTGAAGAGATGAAGCTGCCGCAGATTCGCGAGGCGTCTCGTCAAGACGTCGACAGAGGGCCCTTCGGCCTTTGCATTTTCCGTCTTAAGCTGACCCTTAAGAGAGCGTACGTGAAAGAGCACATATGAGCAAAGCGAGAGCGTATAAACCAAGACGCCGCAGAAATACAAGAAAAATACTTTGTTGCTCGGGGAAAGGGACTACCAAAGTGATCTAAGGTCGATGTCTCTAATTGGCATGAGCCGGACCTAATTGTTAGACACTGACACACAGAAGATGGTGCCTTCTGGTAAACACTCGAAGCCGCCTTCCGAAATAGGTTTATGATTGCCGGACTGTCATGTCGGAGTGAGTGAGGCTTAGGGGTCCTAACGGAATGAATTCAGAAAGTAAGAAGTCGGGCCTTTTCAGCGCCCTGCTGGCTGTCCTGCTGCTGGCATTCATGGCGGTGCTGGCGGGCGGCGCCGCGCGGCGAGAGTCCGTCACCGTCGATGAGGTGTCCCACATCGGCGCGGGCGTCAGCTACCTGCAAAGGCTCGATCTGCGCATGAATCCCGAGCACCCACCGCTGGCGAAGGTTCTGGCGGCCATTCCCCTGGTACTCCGTGGCGTCCGCGCGGACTATAACCACATTTCGTGGACCATCAGCGACAAATTTTTCCCGGCGTACATGGGGCAGTGGGTGTTCGGGGAATGGCTGCTCGACAAATGGAACGACCCGAAAGCTGTGCTCATGTGGGCGCGGTTGCCCATGCTGCTGCTAACGCTGGTGCTGGGATGCGCGATACACGTGTTCGCGAAGCGGTTTGGAGGCGCGGGGGGCGGCCTGCTCTGCCTTGCTGCGTACGCCAGCATGCCCGCGTTTCTGACTTTCGGGCCTCTGGTGCACACAGACATAGCCATGGCGCTGTTCTCGCTGTTCGCACTGTGGACATTTGCTGAAGTGTGGTGGGAGCCGAGCAGAAAGAGTGTGCTGTTCTTCGGGTTGAGCCTTGCAGGAGCGTTGTTATCGAAGTTTACGGCAGGGGTTTTGTTCTTTGCGTTCGTGGCGTTTGCCCTGAGCCTCCGGTTGCGCGCCGTGCCTGGGCAGCCCGAAGGCAAAGCCGAGGCGCGTGCGTGGCGGCGAACGCGCTGGCGGGCAACGCTCATGGGCATCTTGTGCGCGGCCCTGATTGTGTACGTCTTCTACGCCGTCTTCTCCTGGCATCAGCCCACCACCGCGCTCTACCGGCTGGGAACCGGCCCGGTGGCGCTCTTCTTTCGCCGATTGCTTTTGCCTCCGGTGCTGTATCTGCGCGGAGTGTTTTGGGTGCTGCTGACGGGGAGGCGGCCAACATTTATTCTCGGGCAGTCTTATCCGCACGGCGTGTGGTTCTACTTTCCAGTGGTGTTTGCGTTGAAATCGACGCTGGCGTTTTTGATTTTGCTGCTCTTGTCTCTGTTGATTGCACTTGGCTCGAAGTGGCGCGGCGGAACAAGCGTTCCTGCAATCCCTTCGCAACAAGCGACGCACTGGCGGCTCCTCTGGGTGAGTATGCTTGTGTTTACAGGCGTGTGCATGCTCAGCCCGCTCGATATCAGCATCCGCCATTTCAGTGTTCCCCTGGTGCTGCTGATCTTGCTGCTCGCCCCGGTGCCGCGGATGCTTGGCGGGTTGTCGATGGGAAGCGTAGCGGTGGCCGCTCTTGCTGCCGGTTGCCTCGTCACGGCGGTGCGTGCGTATCCTTACTACTTTCCCTTCATCAACTCATTAAGCATGGGACGCCCTGCCTACACTCTGGTCAACGATTCCAATGTGGATTGGAACCAATCGCTCCCGGAAGTGAAGCGCTTTGCGGAACAACATGGACTCCAGAGAATTGCCCTGGATGAGTATGGCTTCTCAGATCCCACCGTGTTTGTGCCACAAGCGCAAGTCTGGAATTGTCAGACGCCCGGCCCGGACGATGCGGGACACTGGGTGGCGCTTTCCGCGGGCATGATTCTGGACGGGCACAACTGCGGGTGGCTGATGCAATATCCGCACGAGGCTTTGGCCGGAGGAAGCATGTACGCGGTGCACTTGCACGCGCGCATTCCTGCGCCCGGCAGCCCCGGCGGACCTCCGCTGCCTTCGGCGTTTCGCGAGTTTGGCGGCGCCCCCTTCGACATGCGAGGCTTCTTCGCGCACTTGAACCAGCATCCTGACGACATTCCGCGAGCCCTCGAATGGATGCAAACGGCCTTCCGCAGTTTTGAGAAGCCGCAAGGGCCACCTCCCAAGCCCCCCTGGGAACACTAAAGGCCCTTCACCTACGGCTTTTCTCGTCGGTTGATTGCGGGTAGCGAAATCAAGGAAAGAGCTGGAGATTGACGCTTGCGCCTTCGAGGGCCAGGAGTTTGAATTTGGTCGCGCGCCCGCCGTGCGCAGAAAATCCGCCGGGCTTGCCACCCGCAGCTGCGACGCGATGACACGGGACGATGATGGGGACGGGATTCTTTGACAGGGCCTGTCCCACTTCCTGAGCCGCTTTCGGCTGGCCCACAATATTCGCAATTTCGCCATAGGTTCGCGTTTGTCCCGCGGGGATTTTCCGGGCGGCTTCGTACACCAGCCGCGCAAACGGAGCTACGCCGTCCAACTCCACTGCGATGTATCGAAAGTCCTGAACTTCCCCTTGAAGATGCTTGCGAATTTTCCCGATAATTTCAGCAATTCCCTGGGGAGGCACGCTTGGCTGCTTTGAGCCAGCCTTGCGCGCGATACGAGATTCAGTCGCTTGCGCCGTTGCTTCAGGAAGCTGAACCAGAACCACGACAGGCGGCGAACCAGAGTCCGCAGCTTCGAGCCAGGCAATGCCACATGCGCCGATCGGCGTTTCAAACAAACAGTAGGCTTTTGGGCTCATGCACTAACTCTTTCTCAAGGTCCACATATTCGTCAGTATATTCATCGATGCCCGTACCATTCCATCGGTTATTGAACAACAAACCCGACGTGGCAGAATCAGAGGCCTAAGGTCATCTCCCGCAACCCGCGCCTTGACAGAAGGACCTTCGCGTTGTTAACTCAGCCCCCGCGAGGAGGTTCCCGATGACATCGAAAGCGCGCTTGATTCCTACTCTGACTGCGGCCAGTCCTTTTTTTGCTTCATTGATCCTTGGCCTTACTCCGTCAATGCGAGCGCAGGACGCTTCGCACAAGCTCACGGCCATGGATGAGTTTCAAATCCAAACCCCCGCGGACCCGCAAATTTCCGCCGACGGAAAGAAAATCGTCTACGTGCGTCGGTTTGCGGACGCCTCGACGGACAAACGCTATTCGAATCTCTGGATTATCAATTCCGACGGCTCCGACCATCGCCCCCTGACCACCGGTAACCGCAGCGACTCGTCTCCTCGCTGGTCGCCGGACGGGACGCGCCTCGCTTACCTCTCCGACGCGGACGGCAAGCCGCAGATTTACATCCGCTGGATGGACACGGGCCAGACCGCGCGCATCACCAATCTCGAGAACTCGCCGGACGCCATCAATTGGTCGCCCGATGGAAGAATGCTTTCTTTCTCGGCACTGGTTCCTGGCAAAGGTCCACATCTCGCCGATCTTCCCAGTCCACCTGCAGGCGCGAAGTGGGCCGATCCTCCGACGGCCTATGACCGCCTAGTTTATCGCTTCAATGGCGCGGGCTACCTGAAGCCGGGCTACATGCAAGTATTTGTCGTCAGCGCGGATGGCGGAGCGCCGCGCCAAGTCACCAACGGCAATTTCCCGAATGGCGGCAATGAATGGGGACCGGTGCGCGCGGATTGGACTCCCGACAGCAAGTTTCTGATCATTTCCGCAAACCGCCATCCGGAATCGGACCACGCCTACTTCGACACGGAAGTTTACGAATTCAGCGTCGCTGATGGGGCACTCCGTGCGCTCACCAATCGCAAGGGCCCCGACAATGCGCCGGCCGTCTCTCCCAATGGAAAATGGATCGCCTACACGGGCTTCGACGACCGCCTGCAGGGCCACCAAACCACCAAGCTTTACCTGATGAACCGCGATGGCACGGGGTCCCACTCCATTTCCGAGAAACTCGACCGCGACATTCAGGGGCCGCAGTGGGCGCCCGACAATAGCGGGGTGTATTTCCAATATGCCGATCAAGGCGACACGAAGATTGGCTTCTGCTCCCCCGACGGGAATTGCAAGAAAACTACCGATCACGTTTCTTCCAGCACCAGCGCCTACGGCGGCGGCTCCATCTCCCTCGCGCGCACCGGCCTTATCGCCATGACCTATGGCCGTACCGATGATCCCGGCAACATCGCCATCGTCAACAACGGCGCAATGAAAGTGCTCACCTCGATGAATGAAGACCTGTTCGCGCAGAAAAAGCCCGGCCACGTGGACGAATTCTGGTATGAGTCCTCAAAAGACAAGCGCAAGATCCAGGGCTGGATTGTTCATCCCCCGGATTTCGACGCTTCGAAAAAATATCCGCTGATCCTGGAGATTCACGGCGGGCCCTTCGGCGATTACGGCGACCGCTTCGATTTTGAAAAACAGGTCTGGGCGTCGATGGGTTACGTCGTGCTCTACACCAATCCCCGCGGCAGCACGAGTTACGGCGAAGAATTCGCCAACTTGATTCATCACGCCTACCCGGGCGATGATTACGATGACTTGAACAGCGGCGTGGACGCAGTGGTGGCGAAAGGTTACATCGACACCAACAATCTCTTTGTGACCGGCGGCAGCGGCGGTGGCGTGCTTACTTGCTGGACCATCGAACACACCGAGCGCTTCCGCGCCGCGGCTTCGCTCTATCCAGTCATCAACTGGTACAGCTTTGTGCTGACGTCCGACATTCCTTTTGTCGCGCAATACTGGTTCCCCGGCAATCCCTGGGACAACACCGAGCAGTACATGCAGCGGTCGCTCACGAATCTCGTCGCCAAAGTGAAAACTCCCACGCTAGTGATGACCGGCGAAGCCGACTATCGCACGCCGATTTCCGAAGCGGAGCAGTTCTACGAAGCTCTCAAGCTGCTGAATATCGACACGGTACTTGTCCGAGTTCCGGAAGAACCGCACGGCATCGGGCGCCGCCCGAGCCACCACATTGCCAAGATGCTGTATGTCGCGGGATGGTTCGAGCAGCACAAAGCGAAATCGTAGTTTCGCGTGGGAGAAGCGCGCAAGGCCGAAACCACCTCGCGGCCATTTATGTTGTGTTTATGTTCTAAGGTTTAGAACTAGTCTGGCTTTGCAGCCTACGACAAGGATTGCAAACTCATTGAGGGATCAAATGATGCGCAATAGACTGAATTTTCTTGGACTGACCGGTTTAGTTTTTCTTGCGACTCTTTTCGGAGTCGCATCGCACTCACTCTCCGCCGCGCCATCGCCCGGCGCTTCCGGCTACAAGGTGATTAAAACCGTTCCACTCGGCGGTGAAGGCGGATGGGATTACGTGTACGTGGACAGCGGCGCCCGCCGCGTATACATCTCCCGCGGAACCCACACCGTGGTGATGGATGCGGACACCTACGCTGTGGTTGGCGATATTCCCGATACGCAAGGCGTGCACGGTATCGCCATCGCCACCGACCTCGGCCGTGGATTCACCAGCAACGGCCGCAGCGACAGTGTCACCATCTTCGATCTGAAGACACTGAAAGCGATCGGCACCGTCAAGACGGATGCGAACCCTGACGCGATTCTCTACGAACCGGTCACCAAACGCGTTTTCACGTTCAACGGCCGCGGAAAAAATGCCACCGCCATCAACGCCGCGGACGGCACCGTCGCTGGAACAATTCCTCTGGGAGGCAAGCCTGAATTCGCGGCCGCAGATGGCAAGGGCACGATCTATGTGAACAACGAAGACACCTCCGAGCTCCATCATCTTGATGCGCAGAGTCTCAAAGAACTCCACAAATGGCCGCTGGCACCGTGCAAATCACCTTCCGGGCTCGCCATGGACGTGAAGAACCGCCGGCTGTACGCCGTATGCGACGACAAAGTTTCTGTCGTGGTGAATGCCGACACGGGCAAGGTTGTGGCCACGCCGGAAATTGGCAATGGCCCGGACGCCGCCGCGTTCGACGCGGCAACAGATACCTTCTTCGCTTCTTGCGGCGAAGGCGTTCTCACCGTTATCCATGAAGATTCGCCCGACAAATATACGATCGTGGAAAACGTTCCCACCAAGCGAAGCGCGCGTACCATGGGCCTGGATTTGAAGACCCACAACATCTTCATGCCTGCCGCGGATTTTGATCCTCCGGCTCCCGGGGAGCGCCGCGGCAAAATGAAGCCCGATTCGTTCGTCATCGTCGTTGTGGGCAAGTAAGTTTCTTGCGCCGAGGGTGGCAGGAATACTGCAACCCGCTCTGTTTTAGGCACTTCTGAAACAGGTGTTTCACTTGACTGTTTCTTGTTTCGCGCCGGTTACCCCGCAAGTCTCATCGCCAGTTGTGTTTGCAGCTTGATCTTACCTTGCAAACGCTTCCGCGCTGCGCTCGCCGGGCCAACAAACGTTTCCATTCTTTCGATGCAACAAATTAGTTGTTGACAGCCATCCGTTTCTCGGTGTATTGCACACCCACAGTTTGCACGAGTGGGTCTGCGAGTGAAACAAAAGCACGGTCTCTCCGCGGCTGCAAGTCTCTCCATGTGTCCAATCTGGGTGTGTGTTTCAGGCGGATTCGTTCCGCTTGTGCCGCGGGAGACTCTCGTTGCCTTTGCCTCACGCAGGTCCTGCGCATTCAGGGCGCAGGCCTGTTAGAGCATTATCCCGCTCCGCCAACTCGTCTAGTGGGTGGAGGCATCATGAAAATGTTTAAGAACGTTGTGGTTACGTTTGTCTTGCTGGTCGCATTTTTTTCCGCTGCGCCAGCCTGGGCTCAGACTGCCAGCACAGCCCTGGTTCTAGGAACGGTCACCGACCCCGGTGGCGCCGTCGTCCCGGACGCAAACGTTGAATTGACGAACACGGCCACCAACGAAACCAAAACGGTGACTACGAATTCTGCGGGGCAATACGTTTTCCCCAACACCGCCCCGGGCACCTATACACTTAAGATCTCGAAAGCTGGCTTTGCTACGACAACCTTTTCCAATATCAAGTTGGACGTCAGCAAAAGCTACACCTACGACGCGAAGCTCGAAGTTAGCTCGGGCAAGGAAACCGTCGAAGTTTCGGCGGGTGCCGTCGCTGAGCTCCAAACCGCCGATGCCACGATTGGAAACGTAATTGGCGGCACACAGATGACCCGTCTCCCGACCCTGGGCCGCGATGCCAGCGAACTTTTGACCCTTCAGCCCGGCTCCACTCCCTATGACAGCAGCCAGGTTGGCTTTGGCAATAACGGCGGCACGATTGCCGGTGCCCGCAGCGACCAGAACAGTAT
>Ga0066681_10000922_pt1 | contig 10943 bp, 10 predicted proteins | sample GraSoiAngelo_130_FD_65629 | JGI IMG/M metagenome (GOLD analysis project Ga0066681, IMG submission 65629) | Grasslands soil microbial communities from the Angelo Coastal Reserve, California, USA - 14_0929_02_20cm | ecosystem: Environmental > Terrestrial > Soil > Grasslands | place: USA...
TCCCTTAAATCCAGAGATGCCGGCCACTAATACGCTCGTATCAACGACCACTCGCCTCTTGCCGTTCTTCTTTTTAGGCTTCGGCGGCAACCGTGATCTCCGGCGTAGGCCTCTCTCTGCGATAAGTCCGAACCGTCCTCAAGATTTCTTCTTCCGGGATCTCCCCGATGTCCTTTGCCGCTTCCCTTAGTGATCCCAAAAACTCTTTTTTCCATCCTTGACGCTTGCGGCCACGCGGCAGGTCTTTGTAGAGTTCAGCGCGTCTCAATCGTTCCTCAATTTGTTTCCCTAACGACCGAAAAGGCACTCCCAGCTTGAGTGGTTCTTGTTCGGCAAAAAGCCGGAATTTGAAAACCACATAGGTCGGATTCTCTGACTTGAGCTCTTCTTCAGACGCCGAAAAAGCATCCATGAGTTTGGAAAGCACGCTGCTGCGGGTGCCAAGAGAGTCTTTCAGGTAGAGCGCCACCTTGGCTGTCAGCAGGGCGTTTGCGTCGAAAACGTACGTTCCCTCAAAGCGCTTAGGTTTCACGACGCCGAATTGAACCAGATTCTGTAGGTCCTTTGGCGGAACCTGTAGCACGGCGCTTGCCTGCTTCAGTTTTAGACTCTGGGCTTTCATGAGTGTTCCAATTAGCGTCTAAATATTAGACTGTTTTAGCCGTTATGTCAAGACGTGCCTGGAGCGGCTGGCGCGGCAAGGGATCTCCCTTCGTTCCTCCGAACTCACTGCCCTAAAAACGTGGGCACCGTTTCCTAACCCGGCCATCCGGCACTCATATTAGGATTGTATGAACCAATGTCCCGGCAGACTCGTCTCCTTGGCAAATCCTCGTGACTCCGCAACACTTACAAAGAACCAGGGGGGTAGCCGCAGCCGAGAATCGTGTCACGACCTGAAGCCAACAACTGCGATGGGTCAGTTTCCAATAATCCGACTGGGTTCAAATCGAAAACCAATTCACGATTCTTTCCCAGAGCGCATAAAGGAGTGCTAGGAGGAGCGAGACTGCGAACCACCAACCTGATTCCCAACCGACGATGTGGTGGTTGAGAGCCAGCGCCAGTCCAGCCAGAGCAACACCTAAAAACGTTAGAACTTTGGGCTGCGGGTCATCAGACAGTGCTCGGAGGACTAGTGCCCCGAACACTCCCATGGTAACCATGAAATCAGACTGCGCCCCGGCAAAGAATAGGTCTACCAACAGGCAAATCGCTAGCACGGCCAGTACGGCGTTCGTCGGCCTCTCTCAAATGGTTCGCAAATCCAATGACTGGCCTTCTCTGACTGAGAAACTGAAAACTGACGACTGAAAAACCGCCTTATTTCGCCGGCGCTGCCGCCGTCGCCAATCCCAGCGCCTGCATCACCGCATCGTGCAGCTCGACGCGCACTTTCTGGATCTTCGTGTTCTCCCGCGTCGGATGCACGCGGTTCGTCAGCAGCACCACAAAAAGCTGCCGGTCGGGATCAATCCAGATCGAAGTGCCCGTAAACCCGGTATGCCCAAAGCTGTGCGCCGAGAAATAATGCCCGCTCGACCCGCCCTCGGTCGGCGCAGCCCAGCCTAGCGTCCGCGTCCCGCCGGAAAGCTGCTGCGGCGTCGTGAATTGTGCGATCGTGGCGCGCCGCAAAATTCTCTGGTGTGTGTAAACGCCGCCGTTCAGCAGCATCTGGCAAAACGCCGCCAGGTCCGGCGCCGTGCTGAAAACTCCGGCGTGCCCTGAAACTCCGCCGATGGCAAACGCGTTTTCGTCGTGAACTTCGCCCTGCACCAGCCGGTGGCGCAAATTGTTGTCGATTTCCGTGGGCGCAATCTGCGGCCACAGTTTTTTCGGCGGCCGGTACATCGTGTTATTCATTCCTAGCGGCGAAAAAATATAATTTTTTGCTAAATCGTCGAGCGTTCTTCCCGTCAACCGCTCGATAATTTCGGCCATCAAAATAATTCCCAGGTCCGAATAAATTTCCTTCGTTCCTGGTTCGTAGTCCAGCGGTTCGGCAAAAATCTTAGTGAGCGTGTCCTGCTTATTTTTCGATGTTCGCCAATATTCCTTGAACGGAGGCAATCCCGAGGTGTGCGTAAGCAAGTGCCGCACGGTAACTCGATGCCGCCACTCCGCGTTTGGCCCGCCCGCCCACTCCGGCAAGTACCGTTCGATTTTTGCGTCGAGATCCAGCGGAACGGCAAAATCGCCCTCGGCCAGTTTCGCAACCAGCGTTGTCGTCGCCACCACTTTCGTCAGCGAAGCAATGTCGTACATCGTCGACGCAACAGTCGCCGCGGACTTCGCGTCGTAGCTCAATTTTCCGAACGCATGCACGGAAACTTTTCCGCGATAGCCCACCGCCAGGGTCGCTCCCGGAAATGCTTTATTCGCAATCGCTTTTTCAATCACATCGAAGGCCGGTTGCAGCTGCGCTTCGCTGCGCGCATCCATCGGCTGCAGCGCCATTGGATTCGCTTGCAGCTCCATCCCAAAACCTGCTTTGAGATTCACGCCGGGAATCGTCACCGGCAATTTCCCGCGCACGGGAATTTCTCCAAACAGCGCGCGCGCCGCGGAAATTTGCGCGACGTCGCTGATTCCAAACGCACCCAGCCACGTTTCCGCTTGCGGAAATCTTTCAATCAAATACGGACTTCCAAATCCGAGCGTGATTACTGGTTTTCCGGTTTTGTAGATTTGTTCTGCCAGCGCGGCTTGCTCCGCTGGCACATCCACGTTTCCCTTGCGGTCGCTCACGCGCACAAAAAGCGCGAGAATCGCAACGTCGTAGGAATCCGGCGGCGGCAATTTCAAAATGGAAGCATTCACAAAACGCGTGTCCGCGCGCAGCGTCGTGACGGAATCGAATCGCGAACGCAATTCGCGTTCCAAATCTTCTCCCGGATACGGTTCCGGATCGGCGTAAAACGCCAGCAGCAGCGCGCGCGATGGTTTTGTTCCATCGAGGGGGAGACGGTGCGGCGTGTCGCGAAAAAGAGTCACGCCGCGGTCGGAAATGTCCTGGGCTTCTTTTTGCCACGCAGCGCTGCCGAATTTTTTGTTGATGGCGTTTACGTCGACGAGGCGATTCGCGTTCAAGCCGAGCCGGGCTTTCGCCTGAAGAATTCGCCGGACGGATGCGTCGAGGCGTTCTTTCGAAATTCGTCCGGACTTCACCGCGGCCTGCAGCGCTTCGAACGCGGCGTCCGGCACCGGCGGCATGAGCAGACAATCCACTCCCGCCGCGATTGCGCGCACAGCCGCCTCTCCAGGTGCATAGCGCACGGTGATTCCGCCCATGTCCATCGCATCCGTGACGATGAGGCCCTGATAGCCAAGCTGTTTGCGCAGCAGATCCGTGAGGATGTTGTGCGAAAGCGTGGCAGGCGTGTTGGGATCGGGCTCAAGAGCCGGAACATTCAGGTGTCCGGTCATGACGCTGTCAACCTGTGACGAAATCGCAGCGCGGAAGGGAATTAGCTCCAGTGAATCAAGCCGAGCGCGGTCGGCGCGAATCACCGGCAGATCAATGTGCGAGTCCGCGGCGGTGTCGCCGTGTCCAGGGAAATGTTTAGCGGTTGCCAATCCGCCATTTTCGCGGACGCCGCGAACAAACTCGCTTACAAATTGCGCGACACGCTCCGGATTTTCCCCGAAGGACCGCGTGTTGATGATGGGATTGCCGGGATTGTTGTTTACATCCGCGTCGGGAGCATAGATCCAGTGAACGCCGACGGCGCGTGCTTCGAGCGCGGTGATTTTGCCCATGGTGTAGGCGTCTTTAAGATTTCCGCCAGCGGCGAGCGCCATGGCCGTTGGAAAAGAAGTGCCTTCATCCAAGCGCATCGCTGTCCCGCGCTCGAAATCCGCGCCGACGAGTAGCGGCAGCTTGGACTTGGCCTGGAGCTGATTGTTCAGCACCGCAGTGGGATAAGCCTGGCTCTTCACGACGCCCAGCGGCGAACCATGCGTGATGTTGATGAAACCTCCGACGTGGAGGTCGTTCACGTCATGCATGATTTGCTGGTAAGCCGCCGTGTCCGTGGCCGTCAAACTTCCGTGATAAGTTGCGAAAAGAAGCTGACCGATTTTTTCGTCCACGGTCATTCTGCGCAGTGTGGTTTCCACCCACGCTGTTGCAGCGGGCGATAATTTCTTCATCGCGCTCTTTGGGGGAACTGTGCTTTTCCCGGCGGCGGATTTTTCTGCTGAAGTGCTGCTCTGACTGCGCGCGTTATGTGCCATAAGAAAGATGATCGAAACGGAAATCAGAAGCGAAAAACGGACGCGGCGTCCCTCCATCAGTTAGAATCCCCCTGTGGCCGCCAGCAGTCTGCATTAATTCATAGCACACGCACATCGTGCTCTCAACGCGGCTTCGGCCAGCGCGTTCCAGAATATCATTGTATTGTTGGATGGTTGCTGCAAAGGGGGACCATTTGAACAGGCTCGCGGGCGTGTTGTCGAAAGTTTTCCGATTCACCATTGTTTTGGCGGCGCTCGCGGCGATTGGCCCGGCGTCGTTCGCGGCAGGGAAGCGCTCGGGACGAGTCGCTCGCGTACAGACCGGGCTGGACATTCTCGCAGCGCAAAAGTTCGCCCCCCTTCGCGGGAAGCACGTTGGGCTGATCACCAATCACACCGGTGTCGATTCGCAAGGCAAAAGCACAGCGGACCTTTTGTCACACGCGCCTTCCGTGCAGTTAGTCGCCTTGTTTAGCCCGGAGCACGGGCTGGCCGGACGCAAAGACGAAAGAGTGTCTTCCTCGAAAGATCCTACAACGGGTTTGCCGGTTTACAGCCTGTATGGCGAGACGCTGCGCCCCACCGACGAAATGTTCAATGGCATCGACACGCTGGTATTCGATGTCCAGGACGCGGGCGTGCGGTTTTATACCTACACGGTGACCATGGCGTATTGCATGGAGGAGGCCGCGAAACGAAAGATCGCTTTCTTCGTGCTGGACCGGCCGGATCTCCTGGGTGGAGAGATTATCGAAGGGCCGATGCTCGACGCGGACAAGACCAATTTCGTCGCGTACTATCCACTGCCGGTGCGCTACGCGCTGACGATCGGCGAACTCGCGCAATTGTTCAACGCCGAAAATCATATCGGCGCCGATCTGCACGTCATCACAATGAGAAACTGGCATCGCAACTATTTTTTTGAGAGCACCGGCATCAAGTGGATTCCGCCGTCGCCGAATCTCCGGACGATCAAGGGATCGATCCTTTATCCCGGGATCGAAATCCTGCAGAGCGCGGGAGTCTCCGTAGGGCGCGGGACGCAAACTCCGTTCGAGGAATTTGGAGCGCCGTGGATGAACGGCGATGAAGTGGCGGCGGCGCTGAATGTCCGGAATCTTCCTGGCGTGCGTTTCGCCGGGCAGCCGTTCATTCCCATTGCCGGATTGTACAGCGGGCAACGTTGCGGCGGCGTTTCCATCAAGATTACAGATCGCTTCAAAGTGCGTTCGATGCGTATGGGATTGGAAATCGCCGCCATTTTGCAAAAACTCTACCCGAAACAATTTGAAATTTCGAAAATGATCGAGCTCGTTGGAAACGGGGATACCATGCAGCAGTTGCAGTCCGGCGTACCGCCGGAAAAGATCGTTGCGAGCTGGTCGGAGTCTATTACGGCTTTCGACCAAGTCCGCCGCAAGTATTTTCTCTACAAATAATTTGCGCATGGAGGAGGTCCGATTTTGGTCAGTTGACGTTGAGAGACTTGGCCGTTTTAATTAGGCACAGAGCTTTGGAAACTGCATGGAATGATATGATGAAGCGTTGGGTTAAGGACAGCAAGATGGGTGGCGGAACGGGGAATCGGAGGACCTACGGGGCGCGCATCATTCGCGATCCCGGAACATGTGGAGGGGAGCCTGTCTTTAAGGGCACGCGAGTGACTCTGCGTACTGTGCTCGCGAGCCCCGCTGATGGAGATTCCCCCGAAGAAATTCTCGTCGATTTCCCGAGCCTGAAAATGGAGGATGTCCAAGCGGCCATTGCGTTTGCCGCATCATCCGCAGGAGAGGATTTGCCCGTTCCAGTGGTTCCGCCCATTCGATGAAGATCAAGCTGGATGAAAATCTACCCCTCCAGGTTGCGGCATTTCTGAAAAGCGTTGGTCACGACGTGCACACCCCACATGACGAGGGACTCATTGGGTGCGCGGATGAAGAAATTTGGGACGCGGCGCAGAAGGAATCAAGATTTCTGATTACCCAGGACTTGGACTTCTCAGACTTGCGGCGGTTTGCCCCTGGATCGCACCATGGCATCCTGCTTGTACGCCTTCGTTCGCCCAACCGAAGAAGCCTAGCGGCACGGATCAAAGAACTGTTCTAAGAAGAGAACGTCGGCGAATGGGCTGAGAGTTTTGTCGTAGCGACAGAGCTCAAGACGCGAGTGCGGAAGCCTGGGGCGAGGTAGTTTTTTCTCGGAATAGGATCCTTCTGCATCCATTGCTCATAGCCTTCTCACGCGCGAATGAGAGTGGTAGAGTCCTCCCATGCGAATTGTGTCGCTGCTGCCGTCGGCTACGGAAATTCTCTTCGCGCTCGGTCTCGACCGCGAAATCGTGGGCGTAAGCCACGAGTGCGCCTACCCACCTCAAGCCAAGACGAAACGCGCGGTGATTCATTCGCGGCTGCCGCACGGTGCATCGCCGGCAGAAATTGACCGGCTCGTGAGCGAGTATGTACACCGCGGCGAAAGTTTGTACGCCGTGGATGTCGAGACGCTGGAAGCATTGGCGCCGGACCTGATCGTCACCCAGGACTTGTGCCATGTTTGCGCGGCGTCTCCCGATGATCTAGCTACGGCGCTGACGCGGTTCGAGCGGCGGCCCGAAGTTCTTTGCCTCAATCCTCAGGATCTGGGCGACGTCTGGCGCGACATACTCTGGGTGGGAGAAGAATCCCGCCGCGGTTCTCAGGCGGAAGCGCTGGTGAAAGAGATCGGCGCGCGTGTCGGGGCCTTGGAGAAGCAGTTGCCGCAGACGGAGAAGCGTCCTCGCGTGGCGTTCCTCGAATGGCTGCAGCCGTTTTACGTGGGCGGACACTGGGTTCCGGAAATGATCCAAGTGGCCGGCGGGGAGGACGTTCTGGGCAAAGTGCGCACCCCTTCTTCCCGCGTTCATTTGCAAGACATCGTGGAGGCGGAGCCAGAGATTCTGCTGATCGCGCCTTGCGGCTACGGCGTCCAGCAAGCGAGCAAGGAATACCTTCCCATGGAGCTTGCCGAGCAGTGGAATGCCATGCCCGCCGTTAGAAACGGACGCGTGTACGCGCTGGAAGCCAATAGTTACTTTTCGCGCCCCGGTCCGCGCCTGGTTACCGGCATTGAGGCGCTTGCCAAACTTTTCCATACGGCCATCGAAGTGACGCGCGAAGCCGAATCCGCCGTCTTGCCAATCCATGGGGGCGCGCACGCACGTGCAGCCTCGATATAGCTCCACATTTCTTGCAAAGACTTCAGAGATGCCAGCAACTCGTCTTGGCGCGACGGTCTTGCCGAGCAGGGGCGCAGCAATGCTGCGCCCCTGCAACCGCGTAACGATCCGAATTATGGACACCTGCTCCAAAGACCAGTTGACAATTCACGGCTTATATATAAGAATCTTACATGTAAGGGAGCGACTTATGATCGGACCAGGAATCAAGCGCGGTACGGCGGAACTCGCGATCCTCAGCGTTCTGGAGGAAGGCCCGCTGCACGGCTATGAAATGGCGCGGCGCATCGAGAAGCAAACCAAGGGCGCGCTGCGCTTCACCCTCGCCGCTCTCTACCCGATGCTTTACCGCATGGAACAGCGCGGCTGGATTCGCGGCGCGTGGGAAACCAGCCAGTCGGGGCGGCGCAAGCGTTGTTACCGCCTCACTCCGGCAGGGAGGAAGAAACTGTCGCCCTTGCGGAAGGAATGGGAGGAACTTTTCGGCGCCCTGAAGCGGCTAACGAAGGTGGCCCATGCCTGATTGGAGAGAAATCGTTAGCAAGGGGCTGTCTGGCCTGAAGCTTGGTGCTGACGAGAAGGAAGAAGTGCATGCAGAACTCGCGGAGCACTTGGAAGAAACCTACGAAGCTTTGCTCAGGGAAGGCATGTCTGAGTCCGCAGCGATTCGCCGCACGCTTTCGCTGGCCGAGGATTGGAACGATCTGCGCCGAAAAATTCACTGGGCACGGAAAGGAAAGGAGACTATGACAGACCGCATGAAGCAGTTATGGCTGCCTGGGATCCTGGCCTTTGCCTTGTCTACTGGAATGCTCGTGCTCATCCAAACCTACGGTCCCAAACTCTGGGTCGCATCATGGATGGGCGTCCTTCCTTTCGGGAAGCTTTACATCCCTTGGTTGCTACTCCTACCGATCGTTGGCGCGATGGGTGCTTATTTTTCTCGCCGCGGTGTCGGCTCTAGAAGGTTGATGCTCTCTTCCGCAGTTTTTCCCGTGTTGCCATTTCTGGCATCGATTCTGTTGGTTCCTGTCAGCCTAATGTTCGGAGATTTCATCGGTCAAAACGTAGGGCTCATGTCTCTTGTTATGGCTTTGCTTGGGTGGGTGGTGGTTCCCGGAGCGGCTCTTCTCGCCGGTGCGCTACCCGTGCTGTTTTTCTTCTCTCGGCAGAAAGATCCGCAGCAGACGGCATTCTAATAATTATGGTGGTGCATGCCTGATTGGCGAGAACTGGTTGGCAAAGGACTCTCTGACCTGAAGCTTGGCGCGGGCGAGAAGGAAGAAGTGCATGCGGAACTCGCGGAGCACCTGGAAGAAACTTACAAAGCTCTGCGAGCAAGAGGTCTACCGGAACAAACAGCCACGCAGCAAACACTTGCACAAGTCACCGATTGGCAGGATTTGCGCCGAAGGATTCAGACCGCCAGGGCAAAGGAGAACATCATGAACGACCGTGTCAGGCAAATCTGGCTCCCCGGATTTGTGGCACTTGTGCTTACGACGTGTCTTTTTGCGCTGAACGAGATTTTTGGTCCCAAGCCCTGGGTTTTCATGAAGGTGGGCCAGCTTCCGATGGTAGTGCTCTTCATTCCCGTGTTGCTTTCATTGCCGCTCGTCGGAGCCTTGGGCGCTTATCTCTCCTATCGCGCAGGCGGTTCCCGGCGCGCGATATTTTCTGCGATTGTCTTTCCGGTCTTGCCATTTCTTGCCTCGATTGTGGTGGTGCTTCCTGTCAGTCTGGTCTTCGACCGCTTTATTGGTCACAACAGGGCGCCAATGGAACTTCTTATGGCTCTGCAGGGGTGGGTGTTAGCTCCCGTGGTTGCTCTTCTGGCAGGCGGCTTACCGGCACAATTCTTTCTTTCGCGGCGGCTACGTGCTCAAGGCATCTCCGGCCACTAAGCTCGCGCGGCTCCAGTAGCGATAGAAGGGAAGGCCGGCGAGAATCAAGAGCAAGCCGACCGAGGAGCGGCCGGGGCGGTCGATCCAGATATTAATGGTGAGGGCCAGCGCGCCGGCGACAAAAATGCCAGGCACCCACGGATAGCCCCAGCAGCGATAGGGGCGCGGCAAATCGGGCTCGGTCTTGCGCATGCGAAACAGCGCCACGACGGCGGAAGCGTAGAAAATCCACGCAGCAAAAATAAAAAGATTGGTCAATTCTTCGAAAGTGCCCGTCAACGCCATCAAACTTGCCAGCACGCCTTGAAAAATCAGCGAACGGCCGGGGGTGCGGAATTTAGGATGGATACCTCCGACGATCTTGAAAAAGATTCCGTCGCGGGCCATGGCATAGCCTACTCGCGCTCCGCTGAGCACGGATGAATTCATCGAGCCCAGGGCGGAGATGACCATTGCAAAAGTGATCCAGCTGGCGGCAGTCGCGCCTTTAATGTGCGCAACCACATCGGAGGCGATGTGCTGCGATGCGGCTACGGTTTCAAACGGCAGCACATTCAAGCAAGCCCAGGTAAAAAGCAGGTAAATCACGGCGACAAATCCGACTCCACCGACCAGCGCGCGCGGGAAATTCTTCTGTGGATTTTCGACTTCGGAGCCGACGAGATTTAGGTCTTCCCAACCGTCATACGCCCACAAAGCCGCTGCCAGCGCGGCAAGGAATGCGCTGAAAATCGCGCTAGCTCCCATTCCCGTCGCGGGCCAGAAAGGTTGGGGTCCGCCGGTCTGAGCGCTCGCGGGCGCGAAAAATGCCACGCCAATCACGATGACAACGGAAGTGATCTTGATGGTGGTCAAAAAAACTTGGACTGCTCCGCCTAGACGTACGCCGAGATAGTTGATGCCGGTCATGATAAGGAGCCATACGACCGCCAGCGGTTGCGCCCAGGTGAAAACGAAATTATACGGCTTGATCCAGCCGGTAAGACCGGGAATGGCAATGTGAACAGTGAATAGCGGCACGGCGATAACCGGGAGGAGAAAGCTGAGGAAGCGCATCATGCCGGCGGAAATCGAGGCGAGCGAACTGGGGCGGCCGACGATGGAATGCATCCAACCGAAGATGAAGCCGTAAACGGGACCGAAGCCGCGGCGGAGATAAGCGTATTCGCCGCCGGCTTCCGGAATCATGGAACCCAGCTCGGCAAAAGAAAACGCGCCGAAGATGGAAAGAATCGCGCCGACGATCCAGGCTGCGAAGACGACGGAGACGCTGCGGCCTTCGCGCGCCATTTCCGCGGGCTTGAGAAAAATTCCCGTGCCGATCATCGTGCCGACGACGATGGCAGCGGACGCCCACGCGCCCAGCCCGCGCACTAAGTCCGGACGCTTTTCGTTCAATTTTTCCTCACCTTCACGTGCCCAAGGTGCCTTGATTGCGCGGCTGTGAGATTCGGCTCGCGATCGAGCCGACGACAAACGTGACGATCGACCCAATCATAAAGAACCATGTAAACGCCACGTTCGTAAATCGAAATATGCATAGAATTGCGGCCAAGCCAACAATCATTCCAGCCAAGGCGCCGCGCGCATTG
>Ga0066681_10000923_pt1 | contig 10941 bp, 5 predicted proteins | sample GraSoiAngelo_130_FD_65629 | JGI IMG/M metagenome (GOLD analysis project Ga0066681, IMG submission 65629) | Grasslands soil microbial communities from the Angelo Coastal Reserve, California, USA - 14_0929_02_20cm | ecosystem: Environmental > Terrestrial > Soil > Grasslands | place: USA...
CCCCAAGGATTGCCAGAAGTTGATAGTCTTGTATACCCTCGGCGTTGGCGGCTCGCGTCACGCGGATCGCTCCTGCAAGGTTTCCAGTAAATAGATTTTCCTGCGCAACCGCAAGGTATTCGATCTCGGAGCGCGGAGCCAGCCGCGCTGCTAGCTCGAAGTCCCCCTTCGCGCCGTCAACATCATCGAGCAGTGAAAGCAGGTAGCCCCGCTCATAGTGCAGTCGCGCAGAGTTCGGAAGATGCCGGAGTCCGAGGTCAACGACTTGTAAGCTGAGAGAATAGGATTGGCGGTTCTGGAAGGCAGCCGCGACAAACAGGTAGAGCTTTTCGTCATTTGGAGCCAAACGTTGCGCTTTATAAAGGGCATCGAAGGCTTGATCCACTTGATCGTTGCCGGCATACGCTTGGGCGAGCAGGTTCTCGACACCGGCTCCTTCATTGCCACTTTCGCGCAAGTCGGTCAAGACCGGTATGGCGCTCCGGAATTGTCCGGTGCCAATAAGACAAAGGGCAAGGTTGAATTCGACCACATAGTCATCTGCGACGTGTCCTCGCGCTGCCAGAAAATGCGGAATCGCCTCCGCGAAATGGCCGCTACGCGTCAACCCTATCCCCGTCTGCATCTCTTCCTCAGCTTGCGCCACGCCACTTGTTGCCGTCTGATCCGCATCCATCGGTTTTCCGGCAGACTCCGATTGAATTTTGCTTATCCCCAGCCGGCTGAACATCACGACTGCCATCGCAAGCAGAGTCGCTGAACGGCGCACCATGCCCATACATTCACCGAGTGCAGCCAGGCGGGAGGATGCCTGCCGGATACTTGCCCGCCTTGAACTCGGCCAGGTTCTTTTGTTGCTGGTCGAGCGATGGAACACAGAAATCCGCCCTCAGATGGTCTGGAATTAGAGTGCGATTATACGGCTCCTGTGTGACCGGAGAGTCGTCTTTCGAATGGTATTGCGTGCCGAAAACTTGTGACTGACTAATAGAGTTTAGGTACCTGTCGAGCGTCGCTGCGGAAATCCAAAGACTTTTGGAGTCGCCCTTCTGCACCGCGACTGTCGCCACAACATGCGCGAGGAGGTAATCGTCCGGCGTTTGGCCATGCTGATAAATAAAAGCTGCGTCGTGAAAGTCTTCCGCGGTTTGCAAGGCGCCAGCCGATAACAACTCGTGGATACGCGTGCGGCGGGTGAGATCCCGCTGTTCGATTTTGTCCCACGGCAGCGACTCTCCGCCGACACCACGGTCCTTTTGGTCTTCAAGATAGAGTTCGTGGACTTCGCGGGAGATTGCGGAATTCTGTCGAGCAAAGGCTCCTACAGCAGCATTGGCGGCAAGAAAACAGATCCATATCGTGGCTTTCATTGGATCTCCTGAATCTCAGTACAGTGTAGCCCTTGTCTCCATGGCGAAAGGGATCGTCAAGTCCATTTCCCTTGCCCTTCTACAATTGTAATGTAGCGATCGATGGGCAGATCGGTGAATCGCTCAGTCTTCCCGCTTGGATTTGGCCACTTCACTTCCATCCAGTCAATCTTGGTTCGTTGGCCCAGCCCCAGAACGATTCGAGGGTCATGGGCAGAGAGGTAGCTACCCCCACCTACCTTCCAGTGACGGCGAAGAAGATCGCCGGACTGATAAACCACTCTTGCCCCAATGGCGTCTATGTTTGCTTTGCGGCCGGTCAATCGCACACCGAGCCAATGATTCCGCCGGCCCGCGTAGTTGCGCAGCAGCAGAGGCGCTCCGTCATTCTGTGCCACGAGCACGTCAACCGAACCATCGTTATCGAAGTCTCCGAGAGCCAATCCGCGGCCCGCCAATTTCTTTGAAAAAATTAATCCGCTCTCGGCGCTTACATTCTTAAGGCCCGATCCGCTGTTTCGAATCAAAACCATTGGCTCCCGATAAGTCACATCCTCCATTCGCTTTTCCACCATAGTATCGGGGTGCCCGTTGCATAACAGCAAGTCCAAATTACCGTCGTTGTCATAATCGAAAAACTTCAGTCCCCAGCCACTGAGCCGGCTGGTCCAGGCATCGATGCCAGTCCGAATCGCCACGTCAGTAAACGACTCATCTCTGTTGTTGTGAAAGAGTGCGAAAGACTCGTGATCCACATTTGCGACGAATAGATCGAGGCAACCATCCTGATCATAGTCCCCTGCATCGACTCCCATGCCCGATCGAGCGAGGCCAAACGAGTTGTATCCCACTCCCGCGAGCGCGCCAATCTCTTCAAACCGGCCACTGCCGCGATTGGCGAACAGAAAATTTGCAACCGTGTCATTGCTGACGAAAAGATCCATCCACCCATCGTTATTGATGTCCGCCGCGACCACGCCCCAACCTTTTGCCGGCGAGCTGGCGATGCCGGATTCCTTGCTAACATCCGTGAATGTGCCGTCGCCGTTGTTGTGGAAGAGCCAGCAAGGCATCGCTTTGTACGGTGTCGGCTTGCAGTACCACCGCGCGTTGGTTGGTCCATAACCGCAGAAAATGTTCTTTGATTTGTCGAAGTCCACGAAGCGGCAGACAAATAGGTCCAGGCGTCCATCGTTGTCGTAATCGAACCACACCGAACTCGTGCCCCAGCCCTGCGCTCCGACGCCGGCTTTCGCGGTGACATCGGTGAACGTGCCGTCCCCATTGTTATGGTAGAGGATGCTGCGCGGATACTGCGTCACGTAGAGATCCGGCCAGCCGTCGCCATCGTAGTCACCGACCGCGACACCCATGCCGTAGGCATTCCCCGGCACGCCGGCTTTTTGCGTCACGTCTGTAAATGTGCCGTCGCGGTTGTTGCGATAGAGCGCGTTGCGGATTGGAGTGGCCGGTTTATAGAAATCGCACGCTCCGCTATTCACAAGGTAGATGTCCATCCAACCGTCGTTGTCGTAGTCGAGAAACCCGCAGCCAGGGCCTACGGTCTCCGGTAAGTACATTTCCGGCGACTGACCACTCACATGAACCCAGGAGATACCACTGGCCGCGGGCGGAACTTCTTCAAACGCGGCAAAGGAATCCATGCCAGCTGCGCCGCCCGGTCCCAGGTTCATGCGGGCGAGTGCGGCACTCATCCCCGTCCCCCCGAGAATCTGAAAGGTTCGCCGCCGAGAAAGGATCTGACTCAATCGCAGTTGCTCCGTGGTTTACGTTTGCGGTACAGGGCCGCAGGCACGCTTCGACTATGGCCGGACCCCGCCCGGATTCTTTTCGGAGATTTGCTGTTGAATGGCCATCTCGCGCGCAGCGTCCTCTTTACGCCCCGTGCGTGCATACGCCATGGAAAGTTGGTAGTGGCCCGCGGCATCCGCCTCCACCATCTTCACGTAGCGTTCGAGAGGGGCAACGGCCTCCGGAAAGCGTTCGGCCGAATTCAGGGACATGCCGAGCGCGAGATAGGCTTCGGCAAAACCCGAATCCAGCTTGGACGCATTCGTGAAATGAGAAATCGCTTGATTCCACTCTCCCACTCGCCGCGCAATCTCCCCGAGCCAGAATTCGGAGGCAGCGTTGTTTGGATCGATCTTGAGTTCCTCTTGAAATTCTTTTCGGGCTTCCTCGGTATTGGACGGAGACTCCACCTTTGACAGCGCGACACGACCCATCCGGAAATGAATCCCCGGCAGGTTGGGGTTCTGTTCGAGGATCTTTCGATACTCATTTGCGGCGGCGTCCCAGTTCTCCCGCGACTCGAGGGATTCCGCCTCAAGTTCGTGGGCCTGGTAGGAAGTAGGAGCGACGGCAGCCATTTCCTGAGCCGCGCGCGTGGCAAGCTGCGAGAAGTAGTGCGTCATAATGTACAGAACTTCAGGGTCTTTCGGAAAATCGCGCTTCAGGATCCACAGCGCGTTGACGGCCGTCTGCGCTTGATCGAGGCTCATCGCGCAACGCGCCGTAGCCATCGCCACCCGGTATTCCAATGGTTTGTCCGATGCTTGCGCCAGCGATTTCTTCAACACCGGGAGGGCTTCCTGGCAGCGTCCTTTGGCAGCCAGATCAATGGCATGCTCAACGGCAGTAGAAGAAGCCGTAGTCGGCGATGATTTCGCGGGAACTTGGCCGAAGAGAGGGGCCGCAGCGAGAATTGCTCCCAACGGACCCGCAAAGCGAAGATAAAGTCTCTTGGACATGAAGACGCATCACCATAAATCTGCGAGAAGAATGAAGTATAGCGCGATCCAAAGTCAGAGAATTGGGTTTCGCCAAAGAGTCGCCCGAATTGATTCTCATCTCCTTCGACTAGGACGAACGCCTCCGCAAATCCGTGCCAAAAGCGTCCAATTCTCACAGACGTCCGCTACGTTCACGCCGTTAATCCAATTGTTCACTCCACCAGACGCAGACAACCGCCTCGCTTTTTTCTCTTGACGAACCCGTATTTCCGTGGTACACTACTTTTAGGTACAATTGCAGCTAATTCCTGCTTCCCGCCTGTACCCATCTACTCCTTGCGCTCTCAAAGTATCCACAATTTTGGTGCCAGGTAAGTCGTTTAGATGCAACATTTACGCCCCCCCCCTCGTATGTGCTGCAAAACAAAGGACTTGCGCAATACTTAAGTCCCTTAGATGCAACACATACAAAAAACGGGGGCAGCGGGACAGCCACGCTTGCCTGTCTCTTATGAAGGTGGCTTCCCAGTAGAATCAATAGTTTACGAATTGCCCATTTTGTAAGCCCTTTATTTTGATATTCATGCATGCAATGGGGGGTACCCCCCGACTCTTCTTCTGGGAGAGCTCGAGCCACAGCCTTGCGGTGAATAGCGCACGCGAATCAACGCACGAAAAAGACAAAGGAGGCATTCACTCGCATCCCCGGGGTGTGGGGGATAACGTCGCCTAGTGAATGCCTCCTGGGTAAAGCTGCCGATTAGAACTCGAGATTCAAACGCAGCTCAATTTGACGTGCGGTACTGATGGTGCCCGCTCTCCCAAAACTCGTGCTGCGGATGCTCGGAGCAACCGTGCCAGCGGTAAGCCCAAAGTTCGGATGGTTAAAGGCGTTTAGGAATTCCGATTGGAATTTGAGTTTGAACCTCTCCGTGAGAGCGGTGTTTTTGGTGATGGCTACGTCAAAGTTGATGAAATGAGGGCCATAAAGCCAGGGATGGAAACCAAGTACTCCCGGCGTGGTGCTGGACTGAATGGCGGCATTTGTTGTGCCCAAGGTCTTGAGAATCTTGGGATCAATGATGTCCACGAAGGTGGCACCGACGTGGTAAACACCAACCGAGTTTTGCAATTGCGACATGGTGATCCCATTTAGGACGACTCCGCCGTCGCCATAATCGTTAAAAGGGCGGAATCGGCCGAGCAACTGAAAAGGAGTTCCAGTGTGATACGTGACGATGGTGCCGGTTGTCCAACCGCCCAAGACTTTATCGACTGGCCCACCGTAGTTCAGGAATTCCTTGCCTTTTCCGACGGGCAGATCGTAGGTCCCGTTGACATGAACGGTGTGGCGAACGTCAAAGAGAGTCGGACCGTAGCTTTGGCGTAAATCGCGAACAGTGAATTGGTTGATGACGCCTTGCCACTGGTTTGCGGTGGCGGTTCCCAGGGTATGACTCCACGCGTAATTGGCGTCGAATTGCAGACCGTGCCACGCGCGCTGGCGGAAATCGACTTGAAGGGCATGGTAGTTTGACCAACCAGCCGCCTGCATGTAGCCCTCGGTAAAACTACTGCCAATACCGATCTGCGAACCGGACTGGAACGGGTTTGCTTGGAAGAAGTTGATAGGGTATCCGGCGCCCGGGTTGGTCGAGGGGAAATTCGCGTTGGTCACGCAAGGCGTAAACGAGGCACCCACGAGGTTGCAAAAGTAATTCGCCGTTCCACTCGTTGTGGTCAGAACGGACGCGAGAGTTCCTGCCTGCCCGGTGTTTAGATCAGTTATGAAACCCGTGTTGCGATAGTCCGCGAATGTGCCGGGTGCGCCGCTCTCTCCGGCAAAGGCAGCGTCAAAGATGGGCAACCCGACCTGACCGGCCAAACCCGAGTTCCCAAAGCTGGGATTTTGGGCACAGGTTGGGTTTGCCATACAGATTTTCAGGTTTGACTGGGCACTGATGAATTGCTGCAGGAAGCTTGGTTGCCCGGGGAGTGCCGCAAGAACATTGACCTCGTTAATATCGGTCGAGATCCACTGGTGTGGTGAACGGCTGCCTACATAGCGAACTTCGACCGCGCTGCTGCGTCCCAGGGACCTCTGCACTCCCAGGTTCCACGACATCGTATACGGCTGCTGGATATGAGGATCCATGCCATTTACCGGGACGCTGTCGAGGAAAGTGAATTCGGACTGATGAGCGACTTTCTCATAGGACGTGGGAGACAGGAGATAGTTTGGCAGCGTGTCCCCAAGCGAGATGCTGCCCGGTGTGAATGTACCAGGTTGACCGGTGTTGCTGGGATTAAGATTAAAGTTTTGGTAGAAGAAATTGCCGTAATCGGAAGCGTTGTTCCAGAAATATTGATAGGGTTCAGTGAATCTTCTGAGTGAGAAACCCGCCCGGATCACCGTCTGGCCAGCGCCGGTCACGCGGCCCATGATCCCGTTCTGGAGTTGCGGATTCCAAGCAAAGCCAATAGCGGGTTGCGGGCTAACATTCCACGGGGCGTACTGATGGCCGCGTGCTGCTATTACTGGGTCCATCGTGCCTTTTAATGAGCCGGGGTTGAAGAGATTGCCCACGCCAGATGGGCCGAAAAGGTCCTGCGGAGTAGCACCATGGTACGCGCCGGTTAGATCGTGGTCATCACCTGTAAAATCCCACCGTAGACCATAATTCAAGGTGAAAGTGGGCTTGATTCGATAGGAGTCCTGAAAAAAGAGTCCCCAGGCTTTCTGTAGTTCATCGAGGTTGTAGGCGCCAACGCGCGCGGGATAGGTACCCGTCTTCGGGTCGTATGCATATTGTCCCCCGACATCGTGCACGCGCCCTGTCAATATTGCGTAGATTTGTCCAGCCTGGGTGATCGCTGTTGCGTCGGCATTGGGAAGCGAAGAAGGCGAAAAAGCCTGGATTGCAGGATCGCCAGTTGCCAGACCTAGGCCGTAGTTCGGGAACCCTGCGGGCGGGTTCCAGTAGTGATCTTGCTCGCGATAAAAGGAAAAACCCATGCTCATTGTATGCGCGGCGTGCTGCCAGGTTGCGGTGTCGGAAGCATTAATCAGGGGATAGTAGGTGGACACTGGCAGATTGAACTGCTGACCGGACATGTTTCCATCGTAGGGATAAAAACCGCCTGTAGGTGCGAAATAGTTCCAGGCAATCGCGGGATTGGTCGCATAGGACTTGGCCGCATTGTAGGCGAAGGCAGTGTTGTTGTAGAGCATGCCGCCGTGAAACTGATTGATCAGCGTGGGGCTAATGGACCAGTCGAAACCGAAGGAAGCGGTGTAGTTTTTGGACTTGTTGCCGGCAACTTGATTGGCAAAGTTGGGCCCAGGAAGATACGCGGGTTGTACGGCCGGCTGGGATAGTTTGGTTTCGTTCCAGGCGAAATTTACGCGGAACTTTTGCGAAATATTGTAATCCACCCGCACCGTCGGGTAGTAAAACGTTGTGGGCGAAGCTTGCTGCCAGCTAAGGAACTCGAGGTTGGGGTCACCATTTCCGTTTGGCGAGAGAACACCCGATTTTGCCGCATCGTTAACGGCCTGCAACTCAGGGGCGATCACCGCAGCGTTGACGACGGTTGGAAGATTCGTTCCCGGATGCGCGGCGTTATAGCTGCTGGCGAGCTGCAGAACATTAGCGGTCTGAGCGTTACCGTTTATATCGACATACGTGAACCCCCCGGATTGAGTGGCAGGCGTCAACACATAATTTTGCCCGGTAAGAGCGCCCGGCTGCTTGCTCATGGCAAAACTGCCAAAAAAGAACAGCTTGTCTTTCAGGATTGGCCCACCCACGCTCCCGCCGAAGTCGTTCAAAATGATTTTATTCCGTGGAACAGGATTGGTGGGCGTACTTTGGGCATTGTTGCGCCAACTATTCGCATTCAACACGGTATTTCGAAAATCTTCGTAGGCGCGGCCGTGATAGGTATTTGTCCCCCTGCGCGTGACGAAGTTGACCTGCATGTTGGCCTGACCATATCCTGATCCCAAATCAAGCTGATCGGTTTGGACGGTCATCTCCTGAATATCTTCGAGCCGGGCGGATACGGCAGGTCGAGAATTGCCCGTAAACTTCATTCGACTGGTGCTTCCATTTATGCCGTCGATGTTATTGCCTTCCGCGATGGACGGAAGACCGCTGAACGCCCCCGTATACCCGGTTACCAAATGAGAGAGATTCGTGAGGTCGCGACCGCCCAACGGCAGGTCATCGATCTGCTTCATGTCGATGTTGGTGCTGATGGCATTCGAGGTCGTCTCGACCAGCGGACCGGTGTTCTCATTGACTTCAACGACGTCCGTGGTGACGCCTACATCGAGGGTTGCGCTCAAGTCGGTTACTTGCGCCGCGTGAACGATAATTTGCTGAAAAGCACGCGTTTTGAAACCGGCCTTGGAAACCGAGAGTGAATAGGTACCAACCGGGAGGTTCACAAAGCTATAGGTTCCCTTTTCCTGGGTAGCGGCGGTCCGCAAGTCGTTTGTTGAAAGGTCACGTAGCTCGAGTTGAGCACCGGCCACGACGGCATTGCTGGAATCAAGGACCAGAACATTTACGGTTCCCTGCGAGCCGATTTGCCCCCAGGCGTTGGGAGCTCCGAAGATGAGAGCCAACAAGAACAACCCGAGGAAACGGCACACAAATTCATGAACACCCCGATTAGCCGCCATCACACCCTCCTGAAACGGAGCCATGTATAAATTATACAAACCTACTCCGTTGAGGCTTTTTACTCCTTATCTCGAAGGCATGTCAAGCACTTTCTGCAAGCGCTTACACAACAACCCTCACAATGGCCCAATCTCTGACGCAGGATGATTATAGCTGACCCTGAGAACCCACAAATGCCCAGAAATGTGCTCGCCAAAAGCGCATTCGCTGGCCGTCGGTTGAGCCAGCGAATGCGCAACTACACGGGGGTGGGGGTGGGGTGAGCGGTCATACTCGCTCGAAGCTCCGGGGCACGTCTCGGACACTAAGTCTGTCTCAGAACGGCCCTCCTTGTCTCAGTTGTACGCAGAAGGGACAAACACGAACGTCCCGAAGAAGTTGTCCACAAAGATGTCGAACTCGGTAGCCTCACCATAAGTCTGCGGGTTTGGCGGATAAACCGGGTTGCATGGGTTGCCGTTGCATGCAGGTGGAACGATGTTTGCGATACCCGTAAAAGTATTACTAGTTGTAGTTTGGTTGTTTACTTCCTGTTTAGTTGTCAAAGTCGTTGATACACTGACACTTGCTCCAAGGCCATTGAGAAAGCTAGTTCCCTTAAACGCGTCCTCGATGCCGTACATCTGCGAATGAGTGGTCATGCTTTCTTGGCCCTGTGTTGTCGAGCTCGTAGTGCTGACCGTCCAGGTATTTCCTGTGCCTCCCTGCCGATAGGGAACGTTCATTTGGTCCGAAAGCGTGAACTCCGGCGGTAGAAGGACAAACCCGGGCGACGAATAAGTTGGGCAGGCGCTTGACCCTATCAGCGAGGTCGGTGTGCATTGTCCCCAAACATCCGCTGCCAGGATATTGTTGAGGTCCGTCTGCGTGAGCCCGGGGCCCTCACCCGAGGGCCAATTCTCGTTGGCTGCCCAGGTACGCTGAAACTCTCCAAGGGGAGGCGCACACCTGGAATCAGTTGGGGCTATGTCGCCATTCAGGCAAGCCACGAGGATTGGCACGATGTGGATTGGGGCCGTCGTGTCCAACGAGCTGTAACCGTAGCCGTTCCAATCTACCTCGAGATTTGGGGTGCCGGTGCTGACGAGCGTTAAGGTCATGACGGGATTGACCCACACCAATATTTGATCACAATCGTGGTCCACTCCTATATAGTCGCTAGCCAGGGGCCCACAATTGTTGCTCGCACCGGGTCCATAGAGCCTCAGAGCGTTGGTATTTGTGTAGCTGGCCGTAACGGACTTTGAGTCCTGAGACTGCTGGGTTAAGGTGTAGGACTGCGTATTGGTTCTGGTGCCCCCAAGAAAGCCGAAGATTCCGCCCGGCCCGGTCAGATTGACGGTCTTAGTTACGCTGCTGATGAATGTATCGGTTATGGTGTGGGTGCTACTGACCAACGTGCTGTTTGTATAGTCGACGTAGCTGCTGGACCCTGGTGGTGCGTAGACTACTCCGACGACCAGATACTTCGGATTAATGTATCCGGGTACCCAGATGGTCGCCTGACCGTCGCCGCTAGACGACGTTGGGTTAAACGAAATCGTGTAGGCCGACTGGTAAAACGTAAGAGTCCCCGTAGGGCCGTTTGGAGGGCAATTTGGATCATCAGGGCTTCCAGAGATATAGTCCACCGCGTCCGTTCCCAGCGACTGCCCCGAACCTTGGTACGGCGTATATGTGAAGTTACTGAACCTTGTATCTCTTACATTATGAAAAATCCCGTTGCTGTCAACGCAGCCGTACGATGGATAGCTAACAGTCCAAGTCAGCTCACCAAGGTTCATGCCGAAAGTCCAAGATCCGACAGCCTGAGCTGTTCGGGCCATCAGAAGTGCCAGCACAAGCCCAAAGACATGCAGTAATTTCACTCGTCCCCTCGTACGGAATACACCTCGCAATAGTTCCATCGTGAATTTACCTCCTCCGAATGAATGACACAGCTATGGTTCGATGGGCTGGTTCGATGGGCTGGTTCGATGGGCTGGTTCGATGGGCTGGTTGGATGGGCTGGTTGGATAGGCTGGTTGGATAGGCTGGCAGGGCATAATTAAAGCATTCGTGGATACCCTACTGTCAACAAGAATCGTAGAAATCGTATCCAGCACAGGGTATTGGGGAGGGAGGGAG
>Ga0066681_10000926_pt1 | contig 10929 bp, 6 predicted proteins | sample GraSoiAngelo_130_FD_65629 | JGI IMG/M metagenome (GOLD analysis project Ga0066681, IMG submission 65629) | Grasslands soil microbial communities from the Angelo Coastal Reserve, California, USA - 14_0929_02_20cm | ecosystem: Environmental > Terrestrial > Soil > Grasslands | place: USA...
GGGATCCTTCGAAAAATGCGCCATGATGCGCAGTTCGATCTGCGAGTAATCCGCGGACAGCAGTATCTTTCCTGTTTCGGCCACGAACGCGGCGCGAATCTCGCGGCCCAGCTCGGTGCGGATCGGAATGTTCTGCAGGTTGGGGTCACTCGAGCTTAGCCGGCCAGTCGCAGTCCCGGTCTGCGAAAAGCTGGTGTGCAAGCGTCCCGTTTCCGGATGGATCAGTTTCGGAAGGGCGTCCAAGTAGGTCGACTTAAGCTTGGCAATTTCCCGGTACTCGATGATCTTCGCGGGAAGCGGATGCTGCGCGGACAATTCTTCCAGAACGTCAGCGGCGGTGGACCGCGCTTTCGCTTTTCCGCGTCGGGCATTGGGCTGGAGGTTCAACTTGTCAAAAAGAATTTCAGCTAGCTGCGTCGGGGAGTTGACGTTGAATTCTGAGCCCGCCAGTTTCCAGATCTCCTTTTCCAGGCGGCGGACTTCCTTTTCCATCGACCGCGACATCTTCTCGAGTTCTTTGGGGTCCACGCGGATGCCGGTCCGCTCCATCTCCGCGATCACCGGCGCGAGCGGCAAGTCTATTTTTTCGTAGACGGCTTCCAGCTTTTGCTCCTGTATTTGCGCCTCAAGAGCTGGTGCAAGCCGCTGTAGGTAATCGGCGCGCTCGCCCGCCCCCCCGCCCAACATCGCGTTGAATTGCCGCATCACCACGTCCACGAAATTGTGGTTCGCGGTCGTGGGCCGCAACAAATACGAGTAGAGCTGCGTCGCGTGCCGGATGCCCACCGCCCGCCCAGTAAGCAGTTGAAAGAGTTTTGGGTCGTGGACGATCTTTTGCCGCTTCGAATCGGCCAGCGGCGGCACGAGCGCTTTTAAAGCTTCACCCTTCTCGTCCATCCAAACCGCGCGTCCCTCGCCGGCTTTGGAGGAAACTTCGATCGACGCGATGCGCGTTCCAAATCCTTCCGCTTCGCGCTCCCCTGTTTCAAGGTTCAGCCAGATCGCCAGCGGCTCTTTTGGTGGGAGTTTGGACAAGTACTCGTGGAACTCGGCGGCGCTGGCAATCTGCGCATAGTCCGCTTTCACAGCCGGTTCGGAATCCGCCGTGCTCGGGGCCGGTACCGCTACTGCTTCGGTGCCCAGCTCTTTCAACAAGGAACTAAAGCCGAGCTCGCGATAGAGCGTCGCAAGAGCACTGACATCTGGCTCGCGGAGCGCAAGCGCTGGAAGATTGATCTCAAAAGGGACATGCGTGCTTATCTTGGCGAGTTCTTTGCTCAAAAGGACAAACTTCCCGTATTTTTGAAGAGCGTCGCGATAGCTTGCTCTTTTAACTTCCCCCGCTCTTCGTAACGTCTCTTCAACGGACCCGAATTGCTGGATTAACTCTCGAGCGCCAACTTCCCCAATACCAGGCTTCCGACGCTCCCCTTCGGCTAGCCGCTCATTTGGATCTTTCGCGCCCGGAATGTTGTCCACAGCGTCGCCCATCAACGCCATTACGTCGATTACCTTCTCCGGCGGTACCCCTAGAATCTCTTTCACCTTCTCCTTGTCCACGATGACGTCTGACTTCGCTCCGCCCGAACCGGTTCGCAAAATGCGCACCCCGCCATTGACCAGCTGCATCATGTCCTTGTCGTTTGAAATAATCAGCACTTCGACATTTTGCTTGGCAGCCTGTGTTGCTATCGCGCCAATCACGTCATCGGCCTCGTATCCTTGAAGCTCCAGAATGGGCAGGCGCATCGCTTTGCACAACCGTCGAACAAAGGGAAGCTGTACGCGCATTTCGTCGGGCATGGGCTGCCGCTGCGCTTTGTATTTTTCGAACAGCTTGTCGCGGAAAGTTGCTCCCGGAGGATCAAAAACAATTCCGATGTAGTCCGGCTGATAATCCTTGATCAGCCGCTTCACGATGTTTCCAAACAGAAAGGGGATGTTCGTGGGGATGCCGCCGGGACCCGTGAGGCGCTGCGGCATGGGCGCAAAAAAAGCGCGGTAAACGTGCGCCATCGCATCCACGAGAAACAGTTTTTTCGGAGGAGCAGGCATGCGGGCGAGTATAGCAAACGCCGAATGTGGATTGCCGGAGCGCCCTCACACCTTCGTGGTCACGCCTGCGATGTGACCTAAATGAGAAAAGGCCGCATAGGAGAGAATTCCTATGCGGCCTCTCACGTAAGAACCAAGTCTTATTGTTTGTTCGGCTTGTTGGGTTCAGACTTCGGCTCGGATTTTGGTTCCGGCTTATTCGCCGAGGGCTGCTTGGACGCGCTCTGTCCGCCGGCCTGCGTCTGCGAAACCAGCAACATCCGCGTCCCGCTGTCTAGGTGCACGTTTTTCCCCGCAGAAGTGATGACCGAACCTTGTGTGGAGGTGGAAGCCGCCGCGTTCAGGTTCAGGCCGTTCAGCCCAAACACGCCTTGGCTATTGGAAGTGAGCTGACCTGCGGCATTCAAGCCGCCGACGGCTCCCCTCGAAGCACCCGCGATGCTCCCGCCTGCATTTGCAGCGGAATTCACCGCTCCGCCGGCAGCTCCACCGACATTAGCTGCAGTGTTCGTCACCGCGCCAGCCGCGCCGCCGGCAGCGGATGTCACTCCGCCAAGTGCGCCGCGCCCTGATCCCGCCGCCGAAGCACCCGCGCCGCCAAAGGCGTCAAGGTCCGATCCCGCCGCCGAAGCACTGCTTTGCGCCGCGGCAATCGCTTGGATCCCGACGCTCAGCGGAATCTCCTCACCGTTTTTCAGAATCGCTTTGTCGAACACGATCCCCAGAGCCGATTCCGACTCGCCCTTGGTGCGGGCCGAAGCTTGCGTGACGTGCCCGACCATTTTCGCGCCCTTCGGGATTACGGTTCTTCCCTCGGACTTCACCGCTTCCGTGGTGCGCGCGTTTACCGGGTCACCCGGCTTGCATTTTTTCGAATCGACTGGCGAACTCAGCGCGGCGTTGAACGCCGTGCCGGCCGCCAGTGAACCATTCGCCTGGCCGTTCTGCGCTGACGCCGAAGTGGACGCCGAGGCGTTGCCCGATGCCTGTGCCTGGCCAGCTCGCACCGACGTCTGGCTGCTGCCTTGTGTACTGGCTTGAGCCCCGGTCTGGGCCTGTGCCGCAGCGGCGATGCAGGAAAATGCCCCCACAACAATTGCCATCCCTGCCCGATTCATAGTCTTAAGACCTCCTTAAACAAGCTTTCGCGATGAGCTGGATTTTCTAGTTTCAGTCAAAAGGGTATTCATGGGACGATTTTGATAGGCGCAAGCCTTATGCCAATGCGTAAAGGGCTTGTTTTCCGCTAGTTACGCCATGTGGTCGAGCATCTTGACCCCCGGAAAAAGCAGGAGTACTACGCAGGATTTACAGGGTAGGCGGCCAAGCGTGCCAGTCCACCCTAATTCAGCAACGCTTCTCAGGAAACAATTCCCAGCGGCTTTGCCACGTCCGCCAAAATGTCAGCTGCGCGCAGGAGTTGATCGCGCTTGTGCGTCGCGCTCACCATGGCACGCAGCCGCGCCTTTCCTTCCGCCACCGTCGGGTATCCCACCGCCGGAGCAAACACGCCCGCTTCAAACAGTTTCTTCGAGAATTCAAACGCCTTCGCCGCGTCACCAACGTGGATCGGAATAATCGGCGTCTCGCTCACCTTGAACTGAAAACCGCGCTTCTTCAATTCGCGCTTGAACATTTTCGTGTTGGCCCACAATTTCTTCACCAGCTTTTCGCCCTCCGGTGAATCGAGCAGCGCAAAAGCCGCCTGGCATGCCGCGGCAGTAGCCGGCGGATGCGAAGTCGAAAAAAGAAACGGCCGCGCGCGCAAGTACAGAAAGTTGATCAGGTCGCGCGAGCCGCAAACGTACCCGCCCATCGCGCCAATCGCCTTGCTCAGCGTTCCCACTTGGATGTGCACGCGCCCGTGGCACTGGTGATGGTCGACCGTCCCGCGCCCGCCTCGCCCCAACACGCCAGAAGCATGTGCGTCGTCCACCATCATGATGCAGTTATACTTTTCCGCCAGGTCGCAAAGCTGCGGCACCGGCGCGATATCGCCGTCCATCGAAAAAACGCCGTCCGTAATGATGAGCTTCTTCCCCGGAAAATTCGCGTTCTCCTGCAGGATGCGCTCGCAGTCCTGCACGTCCTTATGTTTGAAAACCTTGATTGTAGCTTTCGAAAGCCGCGCGCCATCAACGATCGACGCGTGGTTCAGCTCGTCCGAAACAATTAGGTCATCCTTGCCAAGCACCGCTGAAACGGTTCCCGCGTTGGCCGTGAATCCTGACTGAAACACCACGCACGCTTCCACGTTCTTGAACGCCGCGATTTGCTCTTCCAGCTCCATGTGAATTTTCATGGTGCCCGCGATGGTTCGAACCGCCCCTGCTCCCACGCCATACCTCTTCACCGCGTCCAGCGCGGCCTTGCGCAGCGCTTTATGTGTCGTCAGCCCCAGGTAATTATTCGACGCGAGATTGATCACTTCTTTCCCGTCGAAGATACATACGGGTTTCTGCTCCCCTTCCAGCACCCGCAGCCTGGGCGCGACGCCCTTCCCGCGCAATTCCTTCAACTCGTCGGTGACGTACTGCAGGGGATTCTGCCTCGATGTAATCGTTGCGGTATCAGACATATTGGCACTCCTGACTTGGACTCGGCCGGGGGGATAGCTATTGTGCGTCAGCGGGCGGTTCGCAGCAAAACAAATTCGAAAGCGCGAAAGGCGATCCGCCTAGCGCGGCATTCCATTCGGATACAGCAAAATCTTACCAGCCATGCCGCCCTGCAGCAATGTGAATGCATTCTCGAATTTGTCCAGCGGAGCGCGTTCTCCAAATAGGGGCTCCAGATTCAGCCGTCCGGCCTTCAACAACGAAGTCATCTGCACCCAGGTTTCATACATCCGCCGCCCGTAAATACCCTGCACCGTCGCGCCCTTGAAAATCACGTCGTTCACCAGGTCCAGCGGCACGTTTTCCGTTGGAATTCCCAACAACGAAGCGCGACCTCCCGCTCGCAGCGCTTTGAACCCTTGCTGAATCGCCATGGGATTCCCGGACATTTCCAGCAGCGCATCCACGCCTGTTCCGTTCGTCTCCGCAAGAATTTTAGCCACCGCGACTTCCTTCGCGGGATTCAGCACGACGTCCGCGCCCATTTTTTTCGCCATCGCGCGGCGCGTTTCATTCGTCTCGGTCGCAAAAACCGTCGAGCTTCCGCACGCCTTCGCCACCGCAATGGCCATCAACCCGATCGGCCCGCAGCCCGTCACCAAAACGGTCTGCCCCGCAATCGGCCCCGCCAGCACCGTGTGTACGGCATTCCCCAGCGGATCGAGAATCGCTCCGTAATGCTCTGGAATCGCCGCGTCCAGTCTCCAGATATTCGACGCCGGAATCTTAACAAATTCCGCGAACGCCCCATCCTGATCAATCCCGATGATGCGCAAGTTCTGGCAAATGTGCGCTTGTCCCAGCCGGCACTGATGGCAGTGCCCGCAATTCACGTGCATTTCCGCGCTGACGAAATCTCCCGCCATGACCGCGCGCACCTCGTCGCCCGTGCGCTCCACCGTGCCGCAAAATTCGTGCCCCAGCGTCACCGGTGGCTTGATGCGTCCCTGCGACCAGCGGTCCCATCCATAAATGTGCAGGTCCGTTCCGCAAATCGAAGCCGTCTTCACTCGTACCAGCACGTCGGTCGGCCCGATCAACGGCACTGCGACCGTATCCATCTGCAAGCCTCTAGCGGCCCGCACTTTCCGCAATGCCTTCATCGTCCCCGCCATCTGCCTCATTCCTCGCCTAACGCACAAACCCCGATGCTAGCACATCCGCTTCGCGCGGGACTTTCTCTCCCGCTTCTCCATTCCTCTTCGCCAAACACACGGCAACCCATCTCCATCGCCCCGGCATCCATTCTTACAACGCTACGCTGCGCTCGGGCTCACCAGGTCTGGCCTTGTGCATTGCCTGCGTCGCTTATTACAACCGTACGGTGGGACCGGCATGAAGACGATTCTGGGTGTGATATTCGCTTTGCTCGCTTGCCCCTGCGCTGCTCAAGCGCAAGACACTGCACGTCCGGAATCTTTCACGGATTCTGCATTGTACAACCCAGACCCCGCCGCATCTTCCCCCGTGCCCTCGCCCGTTCCCGGTCAGGCATCACGCTCCCGAGAAAACAGAATTGAGAGCGGAGCTTTTCAGCTCGGCGTCGGCTACGAATTCGTCCGTTTCAGCTCGTCTCCTTTTTACGCGAGTCTCAGCGGTTTGCACACGTCATTCACTTACTTCCGCAAGGACTGGCTCGGCGTCGAGGGCAGCGGCGTCGCCGCCTTTGGCTCTTCAAATTTCGCCAATGAACACTCGCATCTGGTGCTCTATGGCGCAGGACCACGCATCGCTTGGGACCGTCGCACGTGGCAACCTTGGGCCCACGCGCTCGCCGGAGGAATCCACGTTTACCCGCAACTAGCCTCGGGCATCAACGGCTTTGCCGTTCAGCTTGGCGGCGGTGTCGACTATCCATGGAAACCGCTCGTCTCCCTCCGCGTCGAATCCGACTACGTTCGCTCCCAGCTTTACTCCTCCGGCCAGAACAGTTTTCAACTCGGCGCCGGCCTCGTCTTCCATTTCTAGCGCTTAATCCCCGCGCCAAGGGTTGTCGGTCTACCTTCCCGCCCTGCACGGAAATACCCCCGCCAACGCAATCGACGCTATGTAGCGTGTCGGGCGGCGCGCTTTCCCGGGGTTGTCAGCAAGGTATTTCTTAATCACGCGAACGACTTGAATCGTGGTCACTCCGCGGGGCACGCAGGCCATCCTGTCCCTCCTCGGCACACTGAGCAACTCCCCGTACACCAGGAAGCCATCGGTGAAGCCTTGCACCCAGCCCAAACACGTCGCATCGCGTTGGACGCGGACAGCGTCCCTAGTCCCTTCACTGTCTACGCTAGAACAGACTTCCAGGAAGTCGCGGCCCGATCGGCTGATGTCCGGCTGCTCCGGCGCACTCTTTTGGCCACTGCTGGCAGTCGCACAAACAAAAAAGATACCAAGCAGTGCAGGAACCAGAATTGGGCGCACTTTTGCCTCCTTATTTCACCTGTTCAACCACTCGGATCTTCTCCAGCGCCTTCAAATATTCCACCACCATCTCCAGCGGCACCGGCCCATACTCCGCCGAGACTGCATTCCATATTCCTTTTTGGCTATGCTTCCCATCAGCGAAATTTAGAACTTCATACGCATACTCTTCGCCGCCACCCCACAAGCCCTCATAAGTCAGGAGCCTAGGCGTCACCACTCCCACCGCCTTTGCATGCTCCGCAAAATAGTCGTACCCAAACACCGCCAGCGGCCCTTTCGGCTGAGCCTTCCGCTTATAAAAGAAGTTCACAACCTCCGATGTGATGGGCTCGTAAGGACCGAATGGCGGGTAGGACGTGTAGCATGTTTTCTCTTTGTCCCCCCGAGTTCCTTGAGCTTGCTTCTCATCTCCTTTTAGAGCGTTCAACTGAATTCCGATTTTTCGCTCGTATTCACAGAACTCGAATCCTGTGTCGTCTGTTCCCTGCTTCGTTCGACTCGCGCTTCTCGACGCGTTGAGGCTCCTGCGACTCAATTCGCCCTGCGTCACAGCGTCGGTGAGCGTGCCTATACGATTTGGCAAGTCCCCCGCCAAGAAATATCCGCTCGCCGCCCCAATAAACGCCGCCCTCTTCAACTTTGTCGGATCGATATTCGCCGCCGTATCGAGATTCATATGAATGTAGCGGTCCGGCCAGTCGTTCAAATAAATCGCCGGTATCCCGAACGACGAATCCTGATACACGTCATGATCGCTCCCCATCGTGAAGGCTGAATACTCCGCGCGCAGCGGCTCCTTCCCGCCTTCCGGGGCCACCATCGGATACTCCGCGTTTCCTGTTGCGGCAAACTTGTACGACTCCTCGTTTACCCACTCCGCGAACGCCCACGCCACGTCATGCACAAAGCTCGGCAAGCTCATCGGCCCGCGTGTGACGTGGAACACCGCCTTCGTCTCCGGCCCTCCGCCCACCATGTCCATGTGCACTACCGCCTTGATCCGCTTTGCAAACTCCGGCTTGGCATTCAGCAGCGTAACTGTCCCTTCAATCTCCGGCGGCCAAATAAATCGAATCGTCCGCGCCGGTCGCGCCAGCGTCCCCTCGTTGATCAACTTCTGCAGCGTCCGCGCCACCTCCAGAATCGTCACGCACCCGCTGGCATTGTCGTTCGCTCCCGGCCGCTGATGGTCCAGGTGGCACGAAAACGCAATCTCCTCCTCCTTCAACTTCGCATCCGCCCCCGGAATCGTCGCCGTCACCACTTCATAATTTCCCGGATGCTGTCCTGCCTTCACCACCGCATGCAGCCGGATCTTTTCTCCGCGCTCCAGCCGTTCCTTCATCGCCCGCGCCGTCTTCAGCGACACCATGAACGCAAACGTCTTGTGCTCCGAAAATGTCTCCAGATGTCCCCAGCGGATCAAATTCTCATCCTCGCCCCACCACGCCGTTTTCTGGTTCTGCGCGTAACTCACAATCCCCACCCCCCCAAATTTCCCCACTGCCAAATCCTGCACCGCTCCCGGCTGCGCGCTTGCCAGCACAATCTTTCCCTTCACATCCTTCCCCGCGTAGTCGCTCTCTTTCGTCCCCTCCCCCACATCCGCTAAATCCGCCGTTACTTCCGCGCTCTCGCTGTCTTCCACCAACCCAATCGGCATCGCTTCATAGCTCGCGAGCAGGTTCACATTGAGACAAACCATCGCGACTCCCACGATTCCTTTTTTGTGCAACTCTTCTAATTCATCCCGGCAGAGCCGCGAAGACTCAAACGATATCTGTGACAACTCCCCAACCTCCGCATCCCACGCCGGCCGCGACCTCTGCGTCCCATAGAAAATCTTCCCATCCGCCGGAAATTGCAGTATCGCCACGTCGCTCAACCCATAAGCCCGCAACCGCTCCGCCACCAACTCCGCCGCTTCATGAAATCCCTGCGATCCTCTCTGCCGGTGAAACCGCGCAATCCCCTCCAAATTCCTTTTCGCCGTCTCTCCGCTCAACTCATTCGCCAGCGCGGTTACGTCTTTCTCCGGCAGCAGCGGCGGCTTCTGCGCCCTTAGTTCTCCCACGCACACTCCACTCCAAAGGATCATCGCTGTAACAACAAGCCTCTTCACAAAGCCCCTCCTGACAACTCGACGAATCTCCACGCCAATCCCGCCGCGCATTCTACCTTTGTTGGATGCTCCATAGTGCCAAGTCTTCAGCCTGCCCCGACTTGTCCCGATCGGACCGAGAGCATCTCGCCATACCCTCGTCTGTCATCTGCGTGGTTTGCATCCCGGATGCCGTTGCGGGACCGACCGCAGCGGAGGGATCGTGGCAACACTCATCCTCGTCTTGATCGACGGAACAACCCAAACTCTTACTGCGCGTTCCGTCATTCGCGGGACCGACCGTAGTGGAGGGCTCTCTCTTCTCTTTGCATCTGTAGCGGCGACTTCATGTCGCCATCCTGCTTTTGTAGTGGCCGGTCTTAGACCGGTTCTTCGGCTTTGGTGGCACAGCCACTCCGGCCTGTTCTGAGCGACGCGCCGGTGCCCCATACGCGGGTTTTGCATTGGGGGGGGTCGATTTTTCCTTCATTCTCTCTCTTTTCCACGCATTGTCCGCTACCGGCTCCATTGAAACGCGTTTCGCTATCCCGCACCAAACAAATCACTTAAAGTAATTCTTGACAAATATTACCAATGTGCTATAATGGTTTGGTCGAATCGGCACGATCCCTCCGTTGCCCGCCACAGCCTCTGCGATTCGTAGACTCCTATCTCTCCGGAAAATAGGGTGCTCTCCGAGCCATGCTCGCCTCTAACGCGGTCCTCCTAACTCCATCAGTATCTTTGCGACTATTTCGGTCGCCTTCCTACAAGCAGGACGAACACCCAGCTCCTATTCTGCGTACACTCTTCCAAGTTCCGTATCCTGTAAATCCTTTGCTTGCCACTCTTACGAAAACTGCCGGCGTGGGTACCAACAATTCCCATTCTGGTTCAACCCCGAGACGTACTCGTCACGGGCCACTTTCGACTCACCAAGGCATTCAAGTCGTTTCCTTTCACACTCTTGCACACTCTTTTGCACGCCGAAAAAAGCAACTCTCTTCTTTTCAATCGTTTCCGCACTCTTTGCCAAAAAACACCCGGGTGGGGGTACCCCTTTCTGCTATCATCCCGCCTCGCATCCTCGGAGGCTCACTGGCCGCTCTGCGGCCATCACTTACATGAGTTTTACCCAAAGGCTCGACGAAATACGCACCGGCTTCGACCGTCCCTTCTGGGTCGCCAACATCACGGAAATCTTCGAGCGCCTCTCCTACTACGGCGCATTCGCCTCACTCGCCAACTATCTCCACGAAAAGCTGAATTTCCCCACCGAGCAGACTGGCACGCTCGCAGGAATCTTTGGCGGCATGGTTTGGTTCCTCGCGATTTTCGGCGGCGCGATCGCCGACCGCCTCGGATTCCGCCGCGCGCTCTCTCTCGCCTACTTGATTCTGGCGACTGCCTATTTTTTGCTCGGCTCCATCGGCGCGCCGTGGCTCGCACCGGTCAGAGCCGCCGTCCCGCCGGTGATTTTTGTGGGATTCATTCTGATTTTGCCCGCGCTCGGCATTTCCATGGTGAAACCGTGCGTGGTGGGAACCACCGCGCGCGCGTCCAAGGAAAACGTCCGCTCCATCGGCTACTCCATTTACTACACCATGGTGAACATTGGCGGCGCCTCCGGCCCGTACGTCGCATCCTGGGCGCACCGCCATCTTGGCGTCGAAAATGTTTTTCGCGTGGCTGCTCTCAGCGTCTTCCTGATGTTCTTCGCCGTCCTGATTTGCTTCC
>Ga0066681_10000927_pt1 | contig 10917 bp, 10 predicted proteins | sample GraSoiAngelo_130_FD_65629 | JGI IMG/M metagenome (GOLD analysis project Ga0066681, IMG submission 65629) | Grasslands soil microbial communities from the Angelo Coastal Reserve, California, USA - 14_0929_02_20cm | ecosystem: Environmental > Terrestrial > Soil > Grasslands | place: USA...
ACAGATTCGACTGAGCAAGGGAGCAGTGGTGGCGTTATCAGCGGGTGTCGACAGCTCGCTCGTTGCTCTCCTTGCCCACAAAGCGCTCGGCGACCATGCTGTCGCAGTAACCGGAGTCTCTGAATCGCTCCCTCCCCACGAACTGGAAATAGCTAAGGAGACTGCGAAGGCAATCGGAATCAAGCACTTGGTTGTACAGACCGACGAACTTCAGAATCCCGAGTACACGTCGAATCGCGCCGACCGATGTTACCATTGCAAAGATACTCTGTACCGTGAACTACGGAGCCTCGCAGACGGTTTAGGACTTGAAGCGATTCTTGACGGGACACAAATCGACGATCTGAGTGATGATCGTCCCGGATTCATAGCCGCTCAGGAAGCGGGTGTGAAGAGCCCATTGCTGATAGCATCTTTCTCAAAAGCAGACGTTCGAGAGACCGCTCGGTTACTAGGGCTCTCAATCTGGGATAAGCCGGCAATGCCCTGTTTATCCTCCCGAATCACTCATGGCGAAGAAGTCACCGCCAACAAGCTTGGAATGATTGGTCAGGCGGAGCTACGCATCAAGGAATTGACAGGTGTAAGGAATCTGCGGGTGCGCTACAGCAATTCTTCTGCTAGAATCCAGGTTGCCCCCGAGGAGAGGAAACTTTTCTTTGATGAAGCTGTGATGGACCAAGTTGACCGAACACTCAAGCAGTTGGGTTTCATGACCGTCACATTAGACCTGAAGGGTTACGTTCGGAAAGAAAGAACGCCCGCGGCAGGCCCATTGCTTCTCCCTATGGCAAGTCTATCTAAGTAATTACCCCGGGAACAGCCAATAGTTCGTTCAGAACTCTGTACGTGAACCCCCAGACGACTCTTCCGTCTACGAGAAACGCTTCAACCGACATTCGCGTTCCTCTGATCTCGACCTCGGAGATCTCCCTAAGTGAAGGGAGCTCCGACAAGGACACCCAGAACGCTTGTTGAACTTCTGGTCCAGTCGTCACGCTAGGTCGACGTTGGAGGCCGTAAACCCATGGCTGAACTCTCATTTCGACACGCCTCCCGGGATGACCTACACTCAAGACCCCTAACTGCTCTCCTTCTTTGCTTAATTCGAGTCCGACCTCCTCGCGGACCTCTCTTTCCAACGCTTCCTGCGTAGAACCATCAAACTTCTCAATCCTGCCGCCTGGGAGACCAATCTGGCCAGACCACGGATCCCTACTCCTCTCCATGCGGTGAATTAGGAGCGTACTGAGTTCATCGGCAGAGTCTTGGTAGAGAAGAATGGCTACAACTGCATCCACTCTCTCACCCGTGCTTGATCGAGGATTGGATGAGAGGTTCTCTCTCAGCCTCATGAATCTTTGACTCAAGGCCGTGGTAGGCATCGTACCCGTCGTGCCATCTCGACATTTTAGGATAATCGACTACGCTTAGCCTTATCCGGCCCGCCCCATTTTGAGAAGGAAAGACTCGCCGTGGAGGGCTATGGGGGTAGTATCGGACAGACGCCCGGTGGCGTGATCGTTACCGTTACTAGGTAACTGTGTACTATGACGCCGCTTGTTCCAATGACAGTTATCACATAAGTACCTTCAGGATTCCCATGGTAGGTCATCGTACTCTCAGCAAACGTGCCTTGAGGATTCACCGGGTTAGGGCTAAAGATCAGAGACACGCGACCACTCGGGTCGGTGTACGAGAGAGTTATGTCCGAAGTGAAACCGTTCAGCGCCGTCGCCGTCAGAGTATCCTGAAGAATACAATTCTTGTGGAAGGAGATTGATGTAACCGAGGCGATGGTAAAGTCTGCAATACTGAAACTGTCCGAGTAGCTACCTGACGAGGCAACAAAGGAGGCACTCAGGCTGGAGCCGGTGACACTGAACTTCACAAATCCAAAACTAGCGCTCTAGCATTGAAGAAAGTACAGGGGTATCGACCACTGGTTGTTCCCGCCGGTGTTACACCCGTAACTACTCATCCCCTCACCCCCATTTCCAACGGTTAGAATTATCGTGCCAGCTCCTTTGACGAAGGGGCTTGTAGCGCTCACGACACAAGCAGAATTGTATGTGCCGGACTGGATGGCCGTGCAGGTGGAACCGTTGAAGGCCAGCTGCTTGCTACGCTCATAGTTGTGTTCATGCCCCGTAACGTACAGGTCAACCTTCTTGCTTATGGCAAGATTCATGATGTCAGATGCTGACTCACAAGTGATATGACTGCTACTTCCGCCGCCTGTTGTCAGACAGTTCTTGTGCATAGTCAAGAACACAAAGGGAATGTTCGCCGTCCTCGCACCGTCTATCGCACTGCTCACCCAATTATAGTGGTCAAGATCCTGATTAACGTTGTTGGGATCGTTAAGATAGCTCCACCGAAGTCCAGACCATACATCATAGCAGCCAGGACCCTGAGAACACCCCGAAGCTCCTAAACGTGTTGGATTACTTTGACTATTGTTTAGTACCGGGCCCTGGAAAGTGATGCCTGTTGAAATGGAAATAATCCGAACGAGTGGACCCGCGGCAGGATAGTCAAAATAGTATTCCATCCCCTCCAACCCAGTTATTGCAGATCCTCCTGGAAGAGTGAAGTGGCAGTAGCGCTGACGCCCAGGATTTACAAGTGTGCTGGGCGTGTCGAAGAAGTTGAGGTTGTCCCCAGGATTAGGATTGCTGGTTTCCCCACTATCATGGTTACCAGTCATGATTTCCAGATTATTGACGTTTCCCTTGAAAGAGCCGCACCATGTTTGCGGCGAGGTCTCTCCATAGGAGAGATCGCCTAGCGCAATTGCAAAGTCTAACCCGCTCTGACCCATCTTGGTGAAGAGGGTCTGCGCAGCATTGTTGTTGGAGGTGTAGCCGTAGTCGCCCGCCACTCCGAAAGAGAATGTTGTCTGAGCGTGTGCCTTTGGCGGGGAATAGTATGGGACTGCAACAATAGCTAGTAGAACGAGAAGCAACGCTAGTCGATTTCTCATAATATTCTCGCATTCCCTGAAGTCTTGAATATTTAACCGTTCGAAACCTCTTTCGCTCATCAGGCGGTTGAGCGGGTCCTGCTACGATCTAGAAACCGTGCACGAAACTAGGCAATCAAATTTTACACTGCCTGCTATCCGCACTGGGAAATTATCACTCGTCGGTGTACCAGAATACTCGCCAACAGGCTGTATGCTTAATAGAAGCCCACAGCTTCCATAGACATAACTTGTTCTCCATGAACATGGACAGAGTCGCTAGAAGCGTTGCACTCACCATGACCATTCTCCTCGCGGTCTCACCGAGTTTCTTGTCTAACGGAGCAGGTCTTCCCACTCAGTCTACGAGCTGGGCCAGGATTCTCGGTGGTCCCGGGTTCGATCAAGCAAGCACTGCAATTCAGACCTCAGACGGCGGCTATGTAGTAGCGGGCTACACAACTTCGTTCGGAGTGGGAGCAGACGCCTGGATTCTCAAGTTGGATGATCTTGGACGAGTGGAATGGCAGAAAGCCTATGGTGGGCGGGGAGCAGACCTAGCCAGCGCTATTCAGCAGACAGCGGATGGGGGATATGTAGTCGTCGCTGGGCACACCGATTCCTTCGGTCCTCCAGCAGGCTCGTGGATATTCCGGCTGGACTCAAACGGAAGCCTACTTTGGCAGGAAAAGGTTAGAGAAGCATCTTCTCTTCGACTGACTGAAGATGGAGGGCTCGTAGTCTCGGGTGGAGCATATACGATCTCGAAAATGGACGGCATGGGGAATGCGATCTGGACGAAGAGCTTCGGACGAGGGTACGCCTATTCTGTCAAGCAGACCTCGGATGGTGGCTACATAGTGGCGGGAAATAACGGAATCGATGGTGCCGGTGGTCTTGACGCATGGATCATGAAGCTGGACACGACAGGAACCGTGGTGTGGCAGAAGACGTACGGAGGATCTGAGAATGATGAAGCCTACTCGGTAGAGCAGACCACTGACGGAGGATACATTGTCGCGGGTTATAGCGGGTCTTTCGGCGGGGGTTTCACCGATGGCTGGGTCTTCAAGCTAGACGGTTCGGGAAACATCGTGTGGCAGAAGGCGTACGGTGGGAGATCGCAGGGAGCCTTCAGTGTGCTAGGGTCAATTAGCAAAACCCAGGATGGAGGCTTCGTACTCGCAGGGTATACTAGCGGTTTCGGGCAGGGGCTCAATGATGGATGGGTTCTCAAGATAGACGCTCAGGGTAGTCCACAGTGGCAGAGAACCTTCGGGGGATCCGGTTACGACGCGTTCGGCTCGATCCAACAGACCTCTGATGGTGGTTTCATAGTATCAGGATATCTCCAGACCAACCCCCGAGTCTCTGACACCACCGACGCTTTCGTGTTGAAGCTGGACGCCAACGGGAATATTCCCCACTGCCACATCATGGGCACATCAGATCCAGTGGTCACAGCGACAGACACCACAATCACCACCACAACAGCTACAGGTGCGAATATCAGCTCGATCATAGCTCCGACTAATGCGACAGCAACACTCACATCGGCGATTCCACGAGTCCTCTGCTTCCGACCATAGAGCAGCCTCATACGAGGGAGCTGATGTGATATTCTACCATATTGACAATCCGTAGTTGATGCACCGCCTCTGCCACGAGTCCTTGAGGGCCACAACAACGGCCGGCCTCGGTTGTCAAAAGCCCTGTAACGCCAATCTATAATCTACATGACAGTCGTCTTACATCAAAACCCGAAGAATTGCTGGCAAGATAAGCTGCCCACGTTACTTAGTCTATACAATAATCTGAAACATAGGATAATAAAAACCAGAATCGATGGTCGGATTCCTATCCGTCGAATCCTTCCTTGCCGATCAACGGGACGAAGGCGACCCCTCCCATAGAGGCCCGTTCAATACGTCCCTTCTCATCTTTCCGGACTCTTACGAGCTCTTGGGGAAAGAGGCGGCCACCAACTGGGATCACTAGAATTCCTCCGGGTACTAGTTGGCCTAACAAAGGTTGCGGGATCTTGGGCGCTGCTGCAGTAACGACTATTCTGTCGTAGGGGGCTCGAGCTGGGTAGCCTAGAGAGCCGTCACCCTGCACCAGCGTTACCCGGTCAGAATAGCCAGCTTTCTCTAGATTGGACCGTGCAGCCTTGACTAGATCAAGGACTAGTTCTATGGTGTAGACGCGACCCTGGGGCCCGATCTGCTCTGCAATTGTGGCTGCGTGGTAGCCGCTACCGCCACCCACCTCTAGGACTTTGTTGCCGATCCTCAGTTCCAGTGCTTCGTTCATTATGGCCACCATGTATCGCCCGGCTATGCTTGCCGTGTGGCGCACTGATGGTCTGCCCACGATCAGTTGGCAGGGGAGTATCGTTGTAGGCGTAAGGGCGAAGCTCGTCCGAGACGAACAGTTCCCGTGGAACCTTCGTTAGTGCTGCGATCACTTCGGGAGATCGGAGTAGTCCTTCGCTGATTAGTCTCTGTACCATTCTCTCCCTTTCGCTAGCGAAGTCGAATGACCTAGCTATCGCCTCCGCTAACTTTCTAGTCTTGAAGGATATTTAGCATGAAATGTGCACTCCTCTTCAGGGTCTTTCATTCGATCTTTCACGCGTACGGTCATCCTGCCATCCTCTCGACGCACCCGACCACGCTAGAGATAACGACGAGCGATGAACTGACTCGTCGAGGAGACTGCGTTGTCGCGGTGAAATCCTCCAGCGCAGTTCGAAACCTACCAGTGGATTTGAAGAGAGTTCTCTCGAGTTCGAGCGGGCGGGGCCGACTCCGGCTTCAAGTTGGGCGGTTCGAATTCACAGTGGTGGGCAAAGGAGACCCTCGACTAACCTTCTCGCACGAGACGGACTTGGTCGTCAGAAAGAGCGGCTTCATTTCTGATCGAACTCTGATGATCTATGCGGACAAATCCTCGATGGATATCCCTCGAGACATGGTCCGATTGCTTCAAGACTCGACTAGTAGGGTGACGGTTGAAATCTCTGCTATTGACGGGTGACGACTTTGAGGTCAACCGCGACTTGCCATCTCATAGGAGCCACTTCACGAACTCTGTGAATCCCTAAGACTCGTTCCGCAACGTAGCCGGACGCTTGGACCTCGTGTTCGACCTCATGTCGAGAGTCTGCTTCCCAATTCTCTCCCGCGAAAGTGTAGTAGTGGATAACGCCGCCCGAAGATTGGAGAGCGTCACATGCCTCTTTGATGAAATCCTTTGACCCGGATGGATGATTCATTATCACACGACTCGCGCCTTGGGTAAGCCCTTTTCGGATGACCTTCCGTGCATCCCCGAGATGGGCGTGGACCTTCGATTCGACCTTGTTTGCTCGCACGTTTTCTTGGAGTAGTTCCACCGCTTGCGGATTAGCGTCGATCGCCTCGACCCGGACATCGCCAAGCCTTTTCGCGATCAAGATCGAGAAGGGTCCAACTCCAGCAAACATGTCTACAACTCGTTCACCCTTCTCGACCACCTGCGCAACCCTCTGATGCTCGGTGGAGAGTCGCGGCGAAAAGAAGGCTTTCGACAGATCTACTTCGAATAGACACCCATACTCTTTGTGAATTGTACGAGTTCTATTCTCTCCCGCAATGTAACGGAGAGGCCTGATTCTCTCAGCTCCAGAGACCTCTCCACTCTTTGCGAACACCGACCGCACATTCGGATGAACCTCCATTATCGCCTCAGCTATGATAGTCTGGTACGCGGCCAATTCGGAATCTAGTTCAAGAATTGCAATGTCGCCCACGACGTCGAAAGACCTGGGCAATCTAGACAGAACATTGGGCGACACAGCTATTGCTAGAGCCTCTTCGAGGGTTCGCGGGTGCCTCTTCCGAGGTTCGAAATCTTCGATCCCAAACCTTGCACTTGGAACAAGCTTCCTTAACTCGTCAATCTCAACCTCTGTCGGGTCGCGTGTCAGCGGTAATGTGATCGTTTGATCATCTGCCTTTACAGAAAAATGTCGGTCAAGAATCCCAGTCTTAGCCAAACTCTGTATCGCTAGTTCGGCCATTGATCGAGGAAAGCGGAGACTCGGCCTCTCAACCTGATGCTTAGTGGGTGTTGTCTCCCGAAGAGTCAACTAGCCGGTCTCGGCAATTGGTTGAATCTCCGTCCTGGTTCTCAGTCTCTTCAGGAACTCTAGATCAGCCAATGCGACTTCGGCCGACAGTCTCACATCCTCGTCAACATCTTCCAAGGCCGTGATCAGCCCCGGCCTAGCCCGTTCGTCGCCAATCGAGCCTAATGCTACGGCTGACTCATGTCTGACAAGAACACTCTCATCTTTCGCCATAGCCTCTAAGAGTGAGGGTACTCCCGACTTGAACTCTAATTGTCCCATCGCGAATGCCGCTTCATGCCTGACTAGGGGACTCGGGTCTTCTCGGAGAGCCCGTGCCAATGCTGGAATCGCGTCCTCCCTCTTCATATCGGCCAGCATACAGACTCCATGGATCCTAAGGAGAAGGCTAGGTCGACTGTCCAAGACCTTACTTATGTAAGCCACATCTCTTTTCGAAAAGGCCCACTCCATCTTTTCCAAAGTGTCAAAGTCCGGTGAATAGTCAGTCGTTCGGGTCATAGAATCTCGGTCTACCGTCAACTCATCCTATTTGTAATTCTTCGCTCCGGCGAGAATCTTAACAGAGAGCTTGTTTCGACAGGAGGTATCGGACAAGTGTACTCTTCGCTGTAGGCGAAGTAGGGATTGTAAGCCATGTTGAAGTCCAATTCGTAATCGTCCCCGCCTTGCTCCTCATGGTCCAGATATCTTCCGGCTGCATACGACTCGCGACCAGATGTCTCATCGGAGAAAGGTATGAACAGCGACCGAGCGTACGGGTCCCCGGCAGATTTGTAGACGACTAATTTCAGACTTCGTCCCTGAATCCGGAAAGCGAATGCTCCATCCCTCACGTAGGCTTGTCGCACTCTTCATTAAATGGCCCCGATTGGCCGAACGACGACTTGCTCTATATTAGTCGGACTCTGATTTCTCATCCAAGACCGGCGATTCGTCTGAGCCCATCGCTTTCTCATAGCATTCAAGGCAATACGGTCCGGTGTAAACGCCGTGCTTCGTACAAGAACGCTCGACGATCTTTGGATTTTTGTGAACACGTTTCATTAGCCTAGAACGAGGGAAATCTAGTAGTGGTCCGCTTTCCTATCAAACTAGCCTTCTTGAAGTGAAAGGCCCCGAGTCGATTGTGGCGGGCCCGGAGGGATTTGAACCCTCGACCATTCCCCGAACGAGACTCGTGGGCTCGTTCTTCAGGTTAAGAGCTTCAGCCTCGTTGAGCCTGCTGCTCTACCTGGCTGAGCCGCCCGGCCAGACCTTTGATGATCCGGCTTACGGGCCCAGAAGACCCGCCAAGTGCGCCGCAACTCGAAGATTTCTAATAAAGATTGTCGGAGTTTGCGAGAGCTGAATTCCCGCGGTTTTGCGAAGCAAAGACTTCCCTTATGGTCTGTTCCTACCCTAATTGTCTCACGGTAACACAACCCTTCCGCGGCACGCCTCCGACCCCCCTCTGGAGAATACCCGCGGCCGTCGACACTAGATGCTAACCAGACCACGCGCTCTAATCCCCCTAGTAGCCCTAGCTCTAACCCTTTCCTTAGCGGCAGTTCCACTCGTCGAGGCGGTAGCTCCATACACTCTAACGATCAGCCCAACAGTCCCGGTCAGTCTTGGGAGCACGATCACAATGACCTTGACCGTATCAGGCGGGACGAGGAATAGTGCGTACACTGTTACCTTCGATGTCGTAAAACCCAACGGGACAGGGAGCGCGACCGTTATCAGAACGGTAACTACCGATAATCGTGGAAACGGTGCCATTTCGCAATTCTACCCGGATCCTTCGTTTACCGCCGCGAGTGGCACAGTGGCTACCGATGTAGGAGGGGTCTACAATGTCTATGTTAACCAAACCTCTCCAACTAGCATCGGCACAGTAGCAACGGGCCAGTTCACTGTCAGCTCAGCGCTGAACGTAGTGATTTCCCAGCCGGTTCCTGGAACTGTTCTGCAGAGAGGACAGACCACAATAATCAGTGCGACCGTGTCGGCCCTCAGTGGTCCTGACAATGCAGCCACGGTTTATGCAAACACCCCTTCGAGTGGACGGTTACTCCTACCCCAGACAAGCCCTGGAGTCTACACCGTCAACTATCTGGTCTCCAGCTCGGATCCGACCGGGACATGGTCAATGGTCGTTCAAGCGAGCGATACTATAGGAAACTCCGGGATAAGCGCTCCGGTAAACATCACGATTGCCAAGAATGATCTGATAATCGACTCATTGGTCGCCTATAACTCGAAGGGAGATCCGACGACAAGCTTCTCTACCGGGGACTCTATTCACGCTTTCTTCCGCATAAAATACTCCCTCGGTACCTCGTATCTGACCTCCGGGCAATACGCGGTTGGTCTCAGGAACCCTTCGGGGGCATTGATCGCAAATCTCACTGCCGCGTATGATACTTCACGTTTCGGATTCTACACATCCACAGGCTATCCTGTCTCTACATTCGATCCGGGCGGAACCTGGACTTTGATTGTAAGCGCGAACAGTGTAAACGATGGGTTTGGAAACACAGGGCCCGATCTCGCAACTTCTCTTCCCTTGCAAATAGTAACGTCGCCGTTGAGCTACTGGCCCTTCGTTGCCGCAGGAATTGTAGCTGTCTTAGGGGGCATCGTGACCGTAAGACGGTTTGATACTTCCCTCGAAGGATTCCAGCATTTGGAACAGATGATGGGTGGACCGCTACCTAGAGGCGCTAGCATACTCCTTCTTGGAGACGCTGGGAGCGGGAAGACGATACTCTCGTACCAGCTTCTTCACGACGAGTTGGAATCGGGCCGATTATGTGCCCTCTTGTCGTATGATGCGTTCCCCGAAGATGTTCAAGCGAGAATGACAGAGTTTGGCTGGGACATCATATCTCATCTGAGAAAAGGCCGTTTGAAGATCATCGACTGCTATTCCGGATTGGCGGGGCAGGGCGAGGGCGCAATCAAGGACCCGTCGGACCTCACCGAGCTGAATATCCAGATCACGTCCTTCATTGCCAAGGCCAAGGGGGGCCCTGTTACTGTGGTGCTGGACTCGCTAACCCCAATTTTCAACGGGGTTGATGAGAAACAGGCGATCAATTTCATCCAGACGCTCGGTGCGAAGGTAAAGAAGACTGGCGGATTGCTCATCGAAACCGCTTCAAAGGGCGCGATTCCTGATGACGCTGCGGCGAAGCTCAAGACCATGGCCGATGGCGTGTTCGAACTTGGTATTGTCAGGTCTAGAGGAAAATCGCATCGATTTCTCACGGTTCCGAAGATGGAGAGGAGACGTATCTCGTCGGATTCCGTACCCTTCCAGATCGATCGAATCAGAGGATTCGTCTTCCGGGTTTCGCGCTTCAGACTGTTGAAGAAACGGTTTTTCGACGTCTTGGCACAACATCACATATTTCGGAGCGCTGAATCGGGTGAGAATAAGCCGAAGCCTCCACCGATCAAGGGACCTCCTCCTCGACCACGCTGAACAATAGGGAAACTAACCGGATCTATCTGAAGGTAGACTGTCCCGTATTCGTCTCGCCACGATTTGGCTTCGAGTGGCACCACTGCGCTAATATCAGTTCGTGAGCGGGGTTGGAGCGAACGACTAGAATGCTACAGGGCGCTGTTCTTCCTGTTTGCCCGAGGCTTCTTGGTTGATCATGTCGTATTTTGCCCTCACGAGCTCCATGAACGGGACTAGGTCCTTCGAAGATCGAAGGGTAAACGCTGCCCATGTGCGTTTTTTGACTTGGTCTCTGGTTCTCCAGTCAATTGACTGGTCTTCGACTATCTTGGTCCGGGCTTTCTGGTCGGCGTGGAGCGTTGCGCT
>Ga0066681_10000937_pt1 | contig 10876 bp, 8 predicted proteins | sample GraSoiAngelo_130_FD_65629 | JGI IMG/M metagenome (GOLD analysis project Ga0066681, IMG submission 65629) | Grasslands soil microbial communities from the Angelo Coastal Reserve, California, USA - 14_0929_02_20cm | ecosystem: Environmental > Terrestrial > Soil > Grasslands | place: USA...
CGCACATCTGTGATGCAGTACAAAACCGGCACGAAGCGAAACCTACGGGAGATTGCCGCAGACTTAGGCGTCGCACACGTATCGGAAGGCACCGTGCAACGCGCGGGCAACCGTGTTCGTGTCAGCGGTCAGTTGATCGATGCAAGGACAGATAGCCACCTTTGGGCAGAACGCTACGATCGCAATTCGGCGGATGTTTTTGCAATTCAAAGTGAAGTTGCCAAAAACATTGTTGCACAACTCAAAGTCAATCTCTCCCCAAGCGAGAAAGCGGCGATTGACGTGCGACCGACCAGAGATCTTGAAGCGTTCGACCTTTATCTCCAGGCCAAACAGTTGATCAACACCTTTCACGAAACACCCGACTGGGAGGAGACTTTGCTTAAAGCAATTCGATTGCTCGACGAAGCGATCTCGCGCGACGCAAATTTTGGACTCGCGTATTGCCTGGCAACGCGGGCCAACGAGGCACTGTACTGGTTTAATCTGGACCACACGCCTGCCCGGCTGGCGCAAGCCAAAGCGTCAGCGCAAAAAGCGCTGGAACTCGCCCCCGACTTGGGAGAGGCGCATTTGGCTCAAGCACTAGTCTATTACCACGGCAGCGGCGACTATGCGCACGCACGCGCAGAGCTCGCAATCGCGCGCCGCGCGCTACCGAATAACGCCGAGGTGTATTTAGTCACCGGCTGGATTGATCGGCGACAGGGCCGGTGGGAAGACGCGGTCAAGAACCAGGAAAAGGCGGCCGAGCTGGATCCGCGAAATTCGAAAATTCTGCAGGATCTGGCTGTTCTTTACGATGTGCTGCGCAGATATGACGAGGAAGAATCCGTATTCGATCGTGCGATCGCTGCGAATCCGAGCTCGGCGACTTACTTCCAGTTGATGCGCGCAGAGATCGAATTGGAAAAAGGGAATACGAAAACCGCGCGCATCGGCCTGGACTCTTTGCCGGCCGGCTACGATCCCGACGGTGCGACGACATCGACGCGGATTAATCTTGCTCTGTATGAGCGCGACGCGGCATCGGCGGAAAACATCCTCGCGGCATCGAAACTCGAAGAGCTCGTTGGCGGGACCGGCTCGCTGCTGCCTCGCCGCTGGTTTCAGGCTTTGATTGAACGAGCACAAGGCGACACGCAGAAAGCGCGCGACGCCTTTACCGTGGCACGGTCAAAAATCCAGACAAAGCTGCACGACCAACCCGACGATGGTGTCTTGCTCGCAATGCTTGGACTGGTTGACGCGGGGCTTTCGCGGAAGGCAGAGGCACTTGCCGAAGGACGCCGTGCCGTCGAATTGCGCCCGATCAGCAACGACGCTCTGGATGGCGCCGCTGTCATCGCAAGTTTGGCAATGATTTATGCGTGGGTTGGCGACGTTGATTCCTCAATCGAGCGATTGATGTTTCTAGCGAAGACGCCCGGCGGCCCCGATTACGGTCAACTCAAGTTCGATCCCGCGTGGGATGGGCTTCGCGGCGATGCGCGGTTCGCAAAGATCGTCGATGGCCTTCGACCCGCTTCTGCACGGCAGTAATCCACGCCCAGGCTCGCTTAAGTCAGTGCGTCAATGCGGCCCCATCAAGTCCTCTTTGTTTACCGTGCTTGTGACCTCGTCTCGATCGACTCATTTTACCTTTGTGTCATCAGCGGCTTTTCGATTATACACCTCCTAAGAGGTTGCTGTGCGCCGCCGACGGTTGCAAGAGTGTTATCTCTGGAAGGAGCCGAATGACGTCTCTAACCAACACCAAAGACTTAAAGCCAATTAGACCTGGCCCGCGAAAAAAACATTTGAAGCCGCGTGCGCCAAAACAACAACAGCGTTCCGGTCACAAAAAGAGAAGCGTATGGTTTCAAGCACGCAGTTCGTGGCCGCTGCGGGAAGCGCCCGTACAGATTCTGGTCGTGGAGAGAAATCGCGTTAAGCGAGATCTGCCGACTCCCAAGGGTGTGGCTCCGTGGAGATGCATTGGGCCGACCAATATCGGTGGACGAATGACGAGCGTTGTTTGCCACCCAGACAATCCCGATTTTATCTGGGCGGGTTCAGCTGGTGGCGGCGTGTGGCAAAGCAACGACGCCGGGCTGAAATGGCGCTCAGTTTGGCGCGACCAAGACAGCTTAAACGTTGGTTCGCTCGCGATTGATCCGAGAAACCCCGCGATAATTTATTGCGGTACAGGGGAAGCGAACCTTTCGGCCGACTCCTATTCAGGTGTGGGAATTTATCAGACGGCAAATGGCGGCGCGACTTGGAAGATGTTAGCTCCATCCGGCAACGCGGGCATTCCCACGCGGATCGGCGTAATCGCGATTGATCCTTTCGATTCAAGATACTTGTTGATAGGAGGCGTCGGTGCCGACGAATCCAGTCCACGGCCCGAAGATTTCGGTGGAATGTTCGTCTCACATGACGGCGGACTGAGTTGGCAGCGAGAAACTTTTGTTTCAACGAAGAATTACTGGTGCCACTCGATCGTATTTCATCCAGCCAAGAAGGACGTAATCTTTGCCACATTCACCGAGCAGGGCACAAAAAACGGAATTTGGTTGTCGGAAGACGGTGGCGAGAGCTGGAGGCAATTGAGCAACGGTCTTCCCCCTTCGGAAAACTTTGGCCGCACCAGCTTGGCGATTAGCGCATCGGATCCAGACGTGATTTATGCTTTCGCTCAAAACACTTTGAGCGATCGGAGCGATCGGCTGCTCGGTGTTTTCCGCAGCGCGAATGGGGGTGAAGCATGGAGAGAGATTGGCGGTCGTCATTTTAGAGCAGAAGGTCAGATTTATTACGGAAATACCATTGCGGTTCATCCGAAGCATCCTAATCACGTTCTCTGCGGCGGCGTTGACCTGCATCTGACTACTAACGGCGGCAAAACGTGGACTAAGGTGACGCGGTGGGATTCCGAACCCGGAAAACTTCATTACGCACATGCGGATCATCATCACCTAGTGATGCCGCTGGCTGCTCCGGGTCGTGTGTACGATCCGAATGACGGCGGATTCGATGTAAGTGAAGATGGGGGGATCACGTGGTCGAACCGCAGCAAAGGTCTCGCTGTCACGATGTATTACGACATGGATGTGTCACAAAGCGATGGACGCCACTTTGGCGGCGGCGCTCAAGACAACGGAACTCTCGTCACTACGGATGGCCGGAGCGATGATCATTTCGAGATCCTCGGCGGTGATGGTGGTTGGATGATCTATGATCCCGCCGATGCGAAGCATTTTTATGCCTCTTATTACAACATGGGCATTTGGCGGTGGCGCGATGGGAAAGGGAGGGATGTCTCGCCGCGAGCTCGGAAAGGTGAAGCAGATTCCGTATGGATGGTTTACGTTGCCATGGATCCGGAGGCTCCGAACACGGTGTTCACAGGATCTATGCGAGTCTGGCGCACTAAAAACGATGGGAAGAAGTGGAGAGCGGTGTCGCCGGTCCTCGATGGCAGCTCAATTTCGGCGATCGAAATTGCTCCGGCGGACTCGAAGCGAGTTTATGTAGGCACTGAAAACGGTGGCTTCTTCCGCAGCCTGGACGGTGGCGACACATGGAGCGCAAACCTTGCTGGCGCGACATTGCCTGGCCATACAATCACGCGAATCGACTCCGCGGCAAAGCTCGGAGCAGACTTCCTGTTCATCACGATCGCAAACTTCGGCCACTCTCATGTCTTTTGTTCGAAAGACGGTGGGAAGACTTGGGAAGATGTGGATAAAGGCCGACTTCCAAACGTTCCCCATCATGCGGTCGTAATTCGACCCGACGAGCCAAAAACCGTCTATGTCGCGAATGACGCCGGTGTGTTCGTCTCACATGACTCCGGCAACACGTGGATGAACATGACCAGGAACTTGCCGAACGTGATGGTGGTAGACCTGGTGCTGCAAGAGAAAGATAGAACGCTCAGCGCGGCAACGTATGGCAGGAGCCTCTGGCGCACGCGGATTTGATTGTGCTAACCTTTTAGCAAAGACGGCCTGATAAGCTAGGGCGGCAGCCGAGGCACGTGGTTACATCACACGTGATCGCCGGAATGTTTATAGCGATCCTTGAAGGTCAGCTCGGCGATTCCGGATTTATCGAGCTCGCCCAAGCCTTCAGCAATCATCCGGTCGTATTGTTCCTTCGTTGCGTGCGCCAACGGCAAATCGAGACCGAGGCTGCGTGCGAGGTCGAGCGCAATTCCGCTGTCTTTGGCTGCGTGCGCCGCGGAGAAAAAGCAGGTGTGCTCGCGATTTTGCATATCTTCGCCATCGGTTTCAAGGACGCGCGAGGCCGCGCCCGTTTGCGAAAAAACTTTTCTCAACATTTCCAGATCGAGACCGAGCGCGGCGCCAAGCGCCAGTCCTTCCGCCAGACCAGCTGTGTTGATGTTCATCACCATGTTGACGAGCGCTTTCACTTTCGCCGCTTCGCCCGCTTTGCCGATGAAGCGCAAGGTCGATCCAAGCTCTTTTAAAATCGGTTCGGCCTTGCGGAATGCATCTTCGCTTCCGCCGCACATCAAATAAAGCGATCCTTCGCGCGCCTGCGTGATGCTCGATGCCATGCACGCTTCGAGCGTTTGCGCGCCGGCTTTGCTCGCCAACTTTTCAACATCGAGATGTACCTGTGGCGAAATAGTCGCGCAGTTGATAAACAATTTTCCCCGGGCATTCACAAGGAGGTTGTCGCCAGCGTCCGAAAAAATTTCCCGCATTGCCGCGTCGTCGGTCACAACGGTGAAGATCACATCGGACTCCGCCGTGACTTCCGATAAATCCTGGCTTGCCGCACAACCAAGCTCGGCTGCAAGGGCTGTGGCAGCCGCGCGATTGGTGTCGTAAACGGCGGTGATATGACACTGTCGGTCTTTCAACCGGCGCGCCATGTTCGCGCCCATGCGACCAACACCAACGAAACCGATGTTCATGTCGACCTTAGACTTGGCCTGCAAAAAATGGATTGTGCGCTTTCTCTTCACCCACCGTGGTCATAGGACCGTGACCAGGACAAATGATCGTTTCATCCGGCAGGGTTAAGATTTTCTCGAGATTGTTTTGGAGCGCATCATCGTAGGAAACGTTGCCGCCGCCCATGGATCCGGCGAAGAGTGAATCACCCACGATCGCGATCGGGTGCCCGAGGCCGGTCACCAGATATGTCATTCCGCCGCGTGAGTGGCCCCAAGTCAGCCGCGTATCGATCTCCAACTTGCCAAGGCGAAAGCGTTTTCCCTCCTCGATTGATTCGGCACCGGGCACCGGTTCGCGCGCCGGAGCGAAAACTTGCCCGCCAGTTTCCTCGCGTAGACGCGGCAGGTCTGCAATATGATCGGAGTGCGCATGAGTAAGGAGGATCAATTTCACAGCCAGCTTCTGCCGATTCGCAGAACGCACCATCTCACTGCAATCGGCGCCGGTATCAAAAGCTGCCGCAGCACGACTCGCTGGATCCCACACCAGATAGGCATTGACTGCCATGCCGTGATAATGCGTGTTGAATTGAGCGAGGCCGTCTCGATCATCAATTTTTTTCGGATGCCATTCGCCCCTGGCAAGCTCGCACAATGGTCGCGCCGCGAGACCCAGAACCGATGCTACGCGCAAAAGCGCCAGCTCATCGAAATCGCCGTTTCTTAGTTTGTGGATCTTCTCGGGGTCCACCCGCGCCTTTTCTGCCAGCTCGCTGTCAGAAATGCGCAAGCCGCGTTGCGCCTTGCCAATGATGTCAGCGACATTGTCTTCGAGCGGAATCATTCTGTTCTCTGCTAAACGTTGATCGGTTGCGATTCCGGAATGATCCGCAACTGGACGATCCGATCCAACACCAGTTTCTCAAACGCCCTGGCAATGTCGACAACTGAAAACGGCCTGCCGGTTTCTTTCTCCATCGATGTCATTGTCACATTATTAATGCCGCAAGGCACGATGTAATTGAAAGGCGAAAGATCACCGCACACGTTTAACGCATATCCGTGCATGGTGATCCAGTGCCGCACACCGACGCCAATGGAAGCGATCTTGCGATTTTCGATCCATACTCCTGTTAGGGATTCGCGTCGGGACGCCGGAATTCCGTATTCGGCGAGAACCTCAATGAGCAACTGCTCGAGCCAGCGCAAATAGCGATGTAAATCCTGCCCGCACCGGCGCAGATCGATAATGGGATAGCCCATCAATTGGCCAGGCCCGTGATAAGTCGCCTGACCGCCACGGTTGATGGGAAAAAGTGGATGAGGCAAATGCGTTGCACCGAGCAAGCTGGATCTGTCCGGTGTGCGGCCAATTGTGTATATGGACTCATGCTCGAGCAAAAGCAGTTCATCTTCCAACGAGCGATCTTCTCGTTTCTTGCTCACAATTTTTTCCTGCAATGTGAGTGCGTCGGCGAATCTCATCCGGCCGAGCCAGCGTACGCGAAGATTGCGATTCATATTTGCACCCCGCCCGGAACTCCCAGGCGCGCTGCTTCTTGTGAGCGCAGGTGGGTCAAACCAATTGCGAGCGCATCCGCCGCGTCTGCATCAGGTGTTTCCTTTAAACCAAGAAGCGCACGCACCATGAAGGCGACCTGATTTTTCCCAGCCGTGCCGGTACCTACTGTCGCCTGCTTGATGCGATTAGGCGCGTATTCAAAAATTGGCAGGCCGTTTTCCGCGGCAGCCAGAATGGCCGCTCCCCGCGCAGCCCCGAGCACAATCGCGGTCTTGTAACTTTGCACGTAAATAACCGATTCTAGCGCGCAGCAATCCGGTTCGTGTTTGCGAATTAGTTCGATAAGCCGATCGCGAATCGCCACCAGGCACGACGAGGAACGCATCGAACTCGCGTTGTGAATCGTCCCGAAATAGAGAGAACGGGGTTTGCCATTGTTTGCATCGACAATCGCGACACCGGTGTGGCGCAGAGAGGCGTCGATAGCAATCACACGCATAATCACCTAACCATTGCTCCGAGGGCGAGAAAAATGCAGCCAACCGCGCCGAAAAGTAAACTGACGATCCAGAATCTTCTCTTTTTTGTCAGGGCCGAAATGGCTGCGATGGCAATGGCGATTTGGAACATGGCCACACCGCGCGCGAAAACTTCATGCCGATGGAAATCTGTTTTGGCTTCGGCTTGTTTGTGTTCCGCCTCGGATTTGATTTCTTCCTGTTCCTTTTCGTATCGCTCAGCCTTCGCACGCTCCGATTCGTTAGGCGCGCTTGCGAGCGAGATCTTGGTATCGAGCACGGAAGCCTTGATGCTCTTTGACTGATAATAGTTCCACTGATCGGACGCTGCGATCTGGCTCATCATCGCTTCGTTGGCATGTTGGCCGGAGAGCAAGCTGGCGATGGTGGCGAGAACTGCGAGAATCGCTGTGCTTAGCGCGACCCAGGAGACCCATCCTTCGCCGCTGTGCTGTGCGCTATGATGGACATGTTCCTGTAAGTTTTCCAGAGGCACCTCGGCTTCTTCCATTGATGTTAGCTTAAGAGCGGCAGTCGCCTGTTCAACCCGGAAAGCGTTCGGCGTCAACACGGAATCGACAAATTCCCGAGCAAGGGTTTTACTCGCAGCAACATGGCGATGGCTTTGCAGAAAGAGATTGGCGGGGCGAGAGACAAGCGAATCGGGTTCGCGTCGCTCGTCGTGATGATGATTGTTGCTAGCGCCCCTTCATCTTTGGCGACGACAAAGGGTTTGAGCCAAATCGTGACGCCGGATTTGCAAGGGCCCGGCGATCTCTCGCTCAGTTTCCAGGCACAGAGCGAGCGGATCGCAAACCCGTACGAACTGCAAGCCGAGATGGGACTAACGAAATGGGCTGAGTTTGCGGTCTTTCGCGGGTTTAAACCGGATGATTGGATTTTTGGGACGGAGTTTGGGCTGCTTACAAAAGAACCATATCTGCTCTCTATGGGCTTCGTGAACTGGTCACCGCACCTAAACGTCGATCCTCAGCCTTATATCGAAGCCGGTTATTACACCGAGCATCAAAAGTTCATTGCCGGGGCAATCCACGTCGGTTACCGCAATGAAGCCATCCTCGGCTACGCCTACGATTTCAACGAGACCTGGCGAGTGCAGGTCGATTTCCAGAGCGGATCTGGTAACTCGTCAACAATCGGTTTCACATGCAACATCACGCGCAATTTCCAATTTAATCCTGCGATCTACGTGACCAATGACAGCCCGCATGATGTTCTCGGTTACATCGTTTTCACTTACACGTTTCCCCTCTGGGGCGGCAAAAAAGAAAGCAGCGCACCCTCTACAAAATAAAATGTCGCGGCGCCCGCCACGAGAACCGCAGTGTGATGCTCTCGAAGTTGGCCCCGGCGTCACCGAGCCCAGCTACGGCGTCCGCTGTCCCCGCGGGCAAATCGTTGTGTAGCAGTAACCGTTGCAGCTGCCAACAGAACTATGATTTTGCGCGAAAACCGAGCAGCCGCAGAGCGTTTAGAATCACAATAACAGTGCCGCCTTCATGACCGATCACACCGAGAGTGAGATTGATCTTCTCCAGCAAGGCGGAAGCCACGAGCAGCAAGGTCACGCCTAACGAGATCACAACGTTTTGACGTATGATCGCGCGTGCGCGGCGGGCTCAAAACAACGGCCTGCTCGACGTTCTCGATTTTGTCGTGCATCAAAATGACATCAGCCTATTCCAAAGCTGCATGGGAGCCGCGTGCGCCCATTTCAATCGCGACATCTGCAGCTGTTAAACTCGGCGCATCGTTGATGTCCTCGCCGACCATGCCGACTTTGCTTTCCCTCCTGTCGCCAGCGATGATCGCGAAACCCATCGCGTTCTCACGCCACCGGTTCCGTTCCGAGGACAACACGCACCTCGTGAGGCCGTGCGTCGTCACGCAACGTCACGATCTTATCGGACACCGCAATTCCATCCACTTCCACCAGAGCGACACCGCGGGAGCAGTGGTCGGGATTCTCGACTGCGATGCGATAAAGGGTGTTCCCATGACGGTAGCGCAGGCGGAAGCTTGGCCAATCTTTCGGTATGACCGGGTTGATCGCGAGCCTGTCGCCGCGACGTTGGAAGCCGAGAACTTCTTCGAGCCAGACCCGATACATCCAGGCCGCCGCGCCTGTGTACCAAGTCCAGCCACCGCGCCCGACGTGACCGGATAACGAGTAAACGTCGCCCGGCATGACGTACGGCTCGACCTTGTAGCGTTCGCAATCCTTCTCGTCCCGGGCGTGCTCGACCGGATTCAGCATTCGCAAAAGTCGGACGGCTTTGTCGCCATCGCCCTGGCGGGCAAAAGCGATCGCCACCCATGTGGCGGCATGCGTGTATTGGCCGCCGTTTTCCCGCACGCCGGGCGGGTAACCCTTGATGTAGCCAACGTCGGCGGTGGTTTTGTCGAAAGGCGGAGTGAAGAGCAAGATCAGGTTGTCGGCTTCACGTACGAGGTTTTCCTCCAGCGATCGCAGCGCGATCTCTACGCGATCCGAGTCACCTGCGCCGGAAATCGCAGCCCAGGTTTGCGGGAGAGAATCGATGCGGGCTTCGACGTTTTTCTTGGATCCGAAAGGCGTGCCATCGTCAAGGTATCCGCGGCGATACCACCCTCCGTCCCAAGCCTGAGCGTCGACAGTCCGTGCGAGCCGGGCGGCGCGGGCACGGCAGGTTTTTGCTTCCTCACGGAGCTCGCGCAGGGCGAGCAATTCGATGAAATCATTGAGCACACAAATCTCAAACCAAGCGAGCCAGACGCTCTCGCCTTTGCCGCCGAGTCCGACGCGGTTGAGGCCGTCATTCCAATCGCCTCCTTTGATCAGCGGCAGTCCATGCGGACCGGCGCTGGCGGACCGCGCGATGGCCCGCCGGCAATGTTCGAGCAGCGTGCCCTCCGTGTGGGAAACGATCGGAATGGAGAGGCTTTCTGTCTGTTGGGCCTCGAGCGGTTTCGCTTCGAGAAACGGAACTATCTGATCGAGGATCGTGGCGTCCCCGGTGGTGCGGACGTAGCGCGCGGTGACGAATGGAAGCCAGAGAGGATCGTCACTAATCCGCGTGCGGACGCCAGCGCCTGACTCGGGGTGCCACCAGTGCTGCACATCACCTTCCACAAATTGTCGCGCCGCCGCGCGCAGAATGTGGCCGCGCGCAATTTCAGGCGCGGCGTGCACAAGGGCCATTACGTCCTGCAACTGGTCGCGGAACCCGTAAGCGCCGCTCGATTGATAAAGGGCTGAGCGGCCCCAGACGCGGCAGCTGAGAGTCTGGTAAAGCAGCCAGCGGTTGAGCAGAAAATTCGTGGAATGCTCCGGCGTTTCCACTTCGATCGTACTCAGGAGCCGGTCCCACCAATGGCGGGTTTCCTGAAAGGCAGCTTCGACGTTGACGGGATCGCGAAATCGATTCACGAGGGCACGCGCCTTTTCTTCGTCGTCCGCCTGCCCGAGGAGAAAAGTCATCTCGGCGGTTTGTCCCGGATCGATCTCGACCACGACCTGCAAGGCGGCACAAGGATCCAAACCGGCGCCAGTGTCCCCAGTCAATCGTTCATGCTCCATCGCGGCAGGATCGTGCAGCGAGCGGTTGCGTCCGATGAACGCGGCGCGATCACCAGTGAATGAGGTGGGTGCCGGTGCGGAAGCGGCAAGGACGATGCGTTCAGCGAACTCCGGCTCGTAGGAGTTGCGGGCAAACAGACTCTTGCTTTGCAAATCCCATTTCGTGACTACGTGCATGCCGGTCTCTTCGGGATCGGACCCAAGGACGAGAGTGGCGTGATAGGTGACCGTTAACTTCCGCCGACGCGAGGAGCTGTTACGGAGGCGCAGCCGCTGAAGACGCACCGGCAGGCCGCCGGCGTCGTCGACCGGCACGAAGGTAGCTAATATTTGTTCGATCGCAT
>Ga0066681_10000939_pt1 | contig 10868 bp, 9 predicted proteins | sample GraSoiAngelo_130_FD_65629 | JGI IMG/M metagenome (GOLD analysis project Ga0066681, IMG submission 65629) | Grasslands soil microbial communities from the Angelo Coastal Reserve, California, USA - 14_0929_02_20cm | ecosystem: Environmental > Terrestrial > Soil > Grasslands | place: USA...
CGAGGGCGACTGGACGGGCATGGCCGACCTCGTCACCGACGAGATGGTGGAGACCTACGCCGTCACCGGCACCTGGGAGGACATCGGCCGCAAGATCCGCGAGCGGTATGCGGGCCTGCTGGACCGCACGGCGTTCTATCAGCCCGGCAAGCCGCCGTCCCTCGACGATCCGCGCTTGCCGCGCGTCGTGAAGGAATTCAACGGATGAAGGCGCTCGCGTTCAACGAGTTCGGCGGTCCCGACCGGCTGAAGCTGCAGGACGTCCCCGACCCCAAGCTCAAGCCGAACGAGGTGCTGGTGCGCGTGCGGGCGTGCGCGCTCAACCATCTCGATCTGTTCGTGCGGGAGGGCATCCCGGCGCTGAAGACGCCCCTGCCCTTCTGGACGGGCTGCGACATCGCCGGCGAGATCGCCGCGGTCGGCGCGGAGGTCGAGGGCGTCAAGGTCGGCGAGCGCGTCGTCGCGAATCCCAACCTCACCTGCGACCGTTGCGAGTTCTGCATGCAGGGCGAGGACAGCCTGTGCGTGAAGTACGGCATCCTCGGCGAGCACGTCCCCGGCGGCCTCGCCGAGCTCGTGGCCGTGCGCGCCGACAACGTGCTGCCGCTGCCGTCCCACGTGAAGTACGAGGACGCCGCCTCCTTCGTCCTCACCAACATGACGGCCTGGCGGATGGTGGTGACGCAGGGCAAGGTCGGCCCCGGCCAGGACGTGCTCGTCATCGGCGTCGGCGGCGGCGTGTCCTCCACCGCCGTCCAGATCGCCAAGCTCTGCGGCGCCCGCGTGATCGTGACGTCGTCCAGCGATCAGAAGCTCGAGCGCGCCAGGGCGCTCGGCGCGGACGTCGGCATCAACTACAAGACGAATCCCCAGTGGGCCAAGGCCGTGTTCGACGCCACCGACAAGCGCGGCGCGGACGTCGTCATCGAGAACGTCGGCGCCGCGACGTGGAAGGACTCGATCCGCTCGGTCAAGGGCGGCGGCCGGCTCGTGACGTGCGGGGCGACCTCGGGACCGGTCGGCGAGACGCTCATCCCGCTCGTGTTCTGGAAGCAGGTGCACATCATCGGCTCCACGATGGCCAACCGGAAGGAGTTCAACGACGTCATGCGCCTCTTCTTCCAGGGGCGCCTGAAGGCGATCATCGACGAGGTGGTTCCGCTCAAGGACGGCGCGGCCGCCCAGACCCGCCTGGCCGAGGGCAAGCAGTTCGGCAAGATCGTGCTCACCCCGTAGAGGAGCAGCCCATGGCGATTCCGGTGACGATCAACGGCAGGCAACAGCAGCTCGACGTCCCGAACGAGATGCCGCTGCTCTGGGCGATCCGGGAGGCCGCCGGCCTCACCGGCACCAAGTACGCGTGCGGCGTCGCGCAGTGCGGCGCGTGCACCGTGCACCTCGACGGCCAGCCCGTGCGCGCGTGCGTGACGCCCACCTCGGCCGCGCGCGGCCGGCGCGTCACCACGATCGAGGGGCTCGATGCGAAGGGCGAGCACCCGCTGCAAAAGGCATGGGTCGAGGAGCAGGTCCCGCAGTGCGGCTACTGCCAGTCGGGCCAGATCATGTCGGCGGCCGCGCTGCTCGCGGCCAAGCCGAGCCCGACCGACGCCGACATCGACGCCGCCATGGCCGGCAACATCTGCCGCTGCGGCACCTACCAGCGGATCCGCGCCGCGATCCACAAGGCGGCCGCGATGAAGAAGGCAGGCACGCGATGAACCGCAACCCGAAGATCACCCGTCGCGCGCTCCTCAAGGGCGGCGCCGCGCTCGGCGCCGGCCTCGTCATCGGCTTCCGCCTCCCGCTGGACGCCGCCGCGCAGCAGACGCCCGGCGTCTTCGCGCCCAACCAGTGGCTCAAGATCGATCGCGATGGCGTCGTGACGATCACGAACTCGGTGCCCGAGATGGGCCAGGGCGCCATGACCGCGACGCCGATGATCATCGCCGACGAGCTCGACGCCGACTGGGGCAAGATCCGGATCGAGCAGGCGCCGGCCAACCCCAAGCTCTACGCGAACCCCGTCACCGGCAACCAGGCCTACGGCGGCAGCCGCGGCGTGCGCGACCACCTCGAGATGTGGCGCAAGGCCGGCGCCGCCGCCCGCCAGATGCTGAAGCAGGCCGCCGCGCAGGAGTGGAACGTTCCGGAGAGCGAGCTGGAAACGGAGCCGGGTGTCGTCATTCATCGTCCGAGTGGACGACGACTGATGTACGGGCAGCTCGTGGACAAAGCCTCGCAGCTGCCGGTGCCGCAGAACCCGGTGTTGAAGACGAAGGACCAGTTCCGCTACATCGGCAAGGAAGGCATCGCCCGCCTCGACATCCCGGTCAAGACCGACGGCAGGGCGGTCTACGGCATGGACGTGAAGGTGCCGGGCATGCTGATCGCCTCGATCGAGCGCTGCCCGGTATTCGGCGGCAAGGTGCAGTCCTTCGACGCCACGGCCGCCAAGGCCGTGGCGGGCGTCCGCCACGTCGTGCAGGTCAGCAACGGCGTCGCCGTCGTCGCCACCAACTTCTGGTCGGCGCTGCAGGGCCGCCGCGCGCTCAAGGTCACGTGGGACGAGGGCGCCCTGGCCCCGCTCACCAGTGCTGCGATCAGCAAGCAGTACGAGGCGATGTCCAGGCAGGCGGGCCAGGTGGCGCGCAACGAGGGCAACGCCGAGCAGGCGCTGGGCGCCGGCGGCAAGGTCGTCGAGGCCGTCTACCAGGTGCCGTTTCTCGAGCACGCGTGCATGGAGCCGATGAACGCCACCGCGCACGTCATGCCCGACAGCGTCACCCTCTGGGTGCCGACCCAGAACCCGGGCGGCCATCAGGCGCTCGCCGCGAAGCTCGCCGGCGTGCCGGTGGAGCGGGTGGAGGTGGTGACGACACTGCTGGGCGGTGGGTTCGGCCGGCGCGGCGAGCCCGACTTCGTCACCGACGCCGTCGAGACCTCGAAGGCCGTCAACGCGCCCGTGAAGGTCATCTGGACGCGCGAGGACGACATCCAGCACGGCTTCTACCGGCCGGCGACGTACAACGTCTTCAAGGCCGCGGTCGACGCCAACGGCCAGCCCGTGGCCTGGTGGCACCGCATCGTCGGGCCCGGCATCCTGATCCAGAAGGGACGCGCGCCCAAGGGCACCATCGATCCCGCCGCCGTCGAGGGCGCGCGCAACCATCCCTACGACATCCCGAACATCCGGGTGGAGTGGGTGGAGAAGGACTTCGGCGTGCCGATCGGCTTCTGGCGCTCGGTCGGCTCGTCGCAGAACGCGTTCATCACGGAGTCCTTTATCGACGAGCTGGCCCACGCGGCGGGCAAGGACCCCTACGAGTACCGCCGCGCGCTGCTCGGCAAGGCGCCGCGTCACCTCGCCGTGCTCGACGCCGCCGCCAAGGGCGCGGACTGGGGCACGCCGCTCCCCGCCGGCCGGGCGCGCGGTATCGCGGTGGCGTTCTCCTACGGGTCGTACGCGGCGCACGTGGCCGAGGTCTCCGTGGCGCCCGACGGCGGCGTGCGGGTGCACCGCATCGTGTGTGCGATCGACTGCGGCATCGCGGTGTACCCGAACCAGGTGCGCTCCCAGATGGAGGGCGGGGCCATCTACGCGCTCACGGCCGCGCTCTACGGCAAGATCACGCTCGACAAGGGGCGCGTGCAGCAGTCCAACTTCCACGACTACCCGATGATGCGCATCGCCGAGGCGCCCAAGGTCGAGACCATCATCGTGGACTCCGGCCAGGCCCCCGGCGGCCTCGGTGAGCCCGGTGTGCCGCCCGTGGCGCCGGCCGTGACCAACGCGCTCTTCGCGCTCACCGGCAAGCGGATCCGAACGCTGCCGATCGACCGGGACCTCCTCAAGCGCGCGTAGCATGCGGGGGTGGCTGGTCTCCGCGTGCGCGGCGCTGGCCCTCGTGGCCGGCGTCGCGCCCGCCGCCGCCGACGACGCCCTCTGGACGCTCCTGCGTAGCGGCGGCCAGGTCATCCTTCTCCGCTCGGCCGCGTGCTGTCCAGCCAGTGGTGCCGCTGCCTGGAGACCGCGCGGCTCGCCTTCGGACGCGCCGAGCCGTGGCCGCCGCTGAACGCCGCGCCCCGCGACGCTGAGCGGGTCGCCGCGCGCGCGCGCGAGCTGCGCGCGCGCCTCGCGACGCCGCCGGCCGGCGGCAACCTCGTCCTCGTCACCCATGGGTTCAACATCCGCGACGCCACCGGGGACATGCCCGCGGAGGGCGGCCTGGTGGTGTTCACGCCGCTCGGGGGCGACCGCTTCACGGTGGCGGGACGCCTGGTACCCGCGGACCTGGCGACGCCGTGAGCGCGCGGCCATAATGGAGCACCCGGGAGGACGACGATGAGATCGCGCAGTCTACTCGCCGTGTCGACGTTGCTCGTACTGGCCCCCGCCGCCGCCCTCGCCCACCACGGCTGGAGCGGCTACGACGCGAGCCGGGTCCTGAGCCTCAGCGGCGTCATCCGCGAGGCCGGCTACGAGCATCCGCACGGCTACGTGAAGCTCGAGACGCCGGACAAGACGTGGCTCGTGGTGCTCGCGCCGCCGTCCCGGATGGAAAACCGCGGGCTGCCGCGCGACATGCTCAAGGCCGGCACGAAAGCGAGCGTGGTCGGCTATCCCAACCGCTCGGATCCGGGCGAGATGCGCGCCGAGCGCATCACCATCGGCGACAAGACCACCGAGCTGCGTTGAGTCGCCCGCCGAGCGGTGGCTGATGCACCCGCCCAGCGGCCCCGCCTGGCTGGTCTGGCTGGAGACTTCCGCGGCGGCGGTCGCCATGCGGCAGTGGACGTGGCTCTACCCGGCCGTCGAGATCGTCCACATCGTCGGCTTCGTGACGCTCGTCGGCGCCGCCCTCATGTTCGACGCGCGCCTGCTGGGCCGCTCGCGGCCGCTCGCCGTCAGCGCGCTCGAGCGTCACCTGCTGCCGTGGGCGCGCTTCAGCCTGCTGCTCGTCGTCCCCACCGGCGCCCTCATGTTCACCGCCCACGCGACCGAGATGGCGACGAACCCCGCCCTGCGCCTCAAGCTCGTCCTGCTCGTGGCCGCGTTCCTGAACGCGGGCATCTTCCATCGCTGGCCGTTCCGCACCGTGGGCGACTGGGACACCGAGATCCGCGCCCCCATGGCCGCGCGCGTCAACGGCGTGCTCTCGATCGGGCTCTGGGTGGGCGTCATCGCGTGCGGGCGTCTGATCGCCTATTTCTAACCCCCCGCCGAGTTTGAGAAACCCGTGGCCTGACAGCCCGTGGCGAAACTGGGAAATAATTTTCCGTCTTCCCGAAGCGCGGGTCCGATGGTGTAGTTCGAGTGATGGACGCTCTGAAGGAGATCGACTTCCGGCTGCTGCTCGAACAGCTGCCGGCGATCGTGTGGGCCACCGATCGGGACCTGTGCTTCCACTACGCGCGCGGCGCCGGCCTCGTCGCGCTGGGGCTGGGCGCCGACGAGGTCGTGGGTCTGTCGCTCAGCGACTATCTCGGCACGCGCGACCCCGATGATCCGACGCTGGCCGCCCACCGCGCGGCGCTGGACGGCGTGCCCGCCGTGTACGAGCTGCGCCACGAGGGCCGTGTCTATCAGGTCCACGTCGAGCCGTGGCGGGCCGGCAGCGCGGGGATCGTGGGGGTGCTGGGTGTGGCGCTCGACATCACCAGGCGCGCACACGCCGAGGCGGCGCTGCTCCGCAGCGAGCGCACGCTGGCCGAGTTCTTCGAGAACGCCGAGACCGAGCTCTTCGAGAACGCCGTCATCGGCCTGCACTGGATCGGGGCCGACGGCACCATCCTGCGCGCCAACCAGGCCGAGCTGGATCTCCTCGGCTACGCGGTGGAGGAGTACGTCGGGCATCACATCGCCGAGTTCCACGTCGACCCCGAGCTGGTCACCGAGATCCTGGCGCGGCTCGGCCGCGGCGAGACGGTGGACGCCTGGGAGGCGCGGATGCGCGCCAGGGACGGCTCGATCAAGGACGTCCTGATCTCGTCCAACGCCCTCTGGGAGGACGGCCACTTCGTGCGCACGCGCGGTTTCACGCGCGACATCACCGACCGCCGCCGGATGGAGGAGGCACGGCGCCAGGCCGAGCTGCAGCAGCACGTGGCGAGCCTCGCCCACGCCGCCGCCCACGAGATCAACAATCCGCTGGCCGTCATCTACGGCCAGCTCGACCTCATCGCCCGCACGGCGGCGCCGGAGACGAAGCCGCGCCTCGACGCGTCCCGCGAGGCGATCGCGCGTATCGCCGAGATCCTGGATCGGATGAACAGCCTCGCCCGACTCAAGCTCTCGCAGGACTGGCCGGCCGACCTGCCGCCCATGCTCGATCTCAAGGCATCCAGCGCGGCGGACGCCGGCACGTCCCGCTGAGCCGCGCGCGGCGCTTGTCGCCGCCGCGCGGCCGTGTTTCACTCATCCGGTGGCCCTCGTGACCGACCTCGACACGCCCGCGGTGACCGTGCGCCTGGACATCGTGGAGCGCAACATCCGCCGCGTGCACGACCACCTGGCCCGCCACGGCATCGCCAACCGGCCGCACGTGAAGACGCACAAGATTCCCGCCCTGGGCCGGATGCAGATGGCCGCCGGTGCTCAGGGCATCACCTGCCAGAAGCTCGGCGAGGTCGAGGTGTTCACCGAGGCCGGCGTCGCCGACGACGTGCTGCTGACCTTCAACGTCCTCGGGCGCGCCAAGAGCGAGCGGCTGCTGGCGCTGGCGCGGCGGCTCGCGCGGCTGGCCGTCGTGTTCGACAACGAGGTCGTCGCCCGCGGCCTCGGTGAGGCGGCGCGCGCGGCGGGGACCGAGATCCCGTTCCTCGTCGAGTGCGACACGGGCTTCGGGCGCAACGGCGTCCAGACCCCAGAGGCGGCGCTCGAGCTGGCTCGAACCGCCATGCGGCTGGGCGGCCTGCGCTTCGAGGGCCTCATGACCTTCCCCAACCGCGAGCCCGGCACGCGCCAGTTCCTGGAGCGCGCGCTCGAGCTGTTCAAGCGCGCGGGCGTCCCCGTGCCCGTCGTCTCGGGCGGGGGCACGCCCGCGATCTTCGCCGCGCAGAACATTCCCCAGCTCACCGAGCACCGCGCCGGCACCTACATCTACAACGACCGCATGGTGGTGGCCTCCGGCACCGCCACCTGGGACGACTGCGCGATGCGCGTGCGCTGCACGGTGGTGAGCACGCCGACGCGCGACCGCGCGATCCTCGACGCGGGCACCAAGGTCTTCACGTCCGACCTCTACACGGTGACCGGCTACGGCCACCTGCTCGAGTACCCGGAGGCCGCGGTCGTGAACCTCTCCGAGGAGCACGGCGTCGTGGACCTCTCGGCGTGCCGCGCGCGCCCGGCCATCGGCGAGGTGGTGGAGGTCGTGCCGAACCACTGCTGCGTGGTGAGCAACATGGTCGACGAGGTCTACGGCGTCCGCGACGGCAAGGTCGAGACGGTGTGGCCGGTGGCCGCGCGCGGCGAGGTGCGCTGAGCGGTGAGCGCGAACAAGACGCTGGCCATCCTCGTCGGCGGCGGCCCCGCGCCGGGCATCAACGCCGTCCTCGCCGCCGCCACCATCGAGGCGCGCAACCACGGGCTGCGCGTGCTCGGCTGCTACGACGGCTTCAAGTGGCTCGTGCAGGGCGACACGCAGCACGTGGTGGATCTCGAGATCAACGACACCTCGCGCATCCACTTCGACGGCGGCTCCATCATCCGCACCTCGCGCACCAACCCCAGCAAGTCCGCGGAGGCCATCCACCAGGTCGGCGACGCGCTCCAGCGGCTGGGCGTGAACCATCTCATCACCATCGGCGGCGACGACACGGCGTACTCCGCCTCGCGGCTGGCCAAGACGGTGCCCGGGCTCACGGTGGCCCACGTGCCCAAGACGATCGACAACGACCTGCCCCTGCCCGGTGACATCGTCACCTTCGGCTTTCCCACCGCCTGCAACCTCGGCAAGGAGCTCGTCCGGAACCTGATGCAGGACGCGCAGACCACCGAGCGGTGGTTCTTCATCACGGTCATGGGCCGCCACGCCGGCCACCTGGCGCTCGGCATCGGCGGCTCGGCGGCGGCCACGCTCACGCTCATCGCCGAGGAGTTCCCCGAGCCGCAGATCTCGCTGGACCGCCTCGCCGACACGCTGGAGGGCGCCATCATCAAGCGGCGCGTGCAGGGCCGCGAGCACGGCGTGGCGATCCTCTCCGAGGGGCTCGGGGAGAAGCTCGACCTCGCCACGCTCGGCAACGTCGAGCGCGACGCCTACGGCAACGTGCGGCTCGCCGAGCTGGACATCGGCCACGTGCTCAAGGACCGCGTGACGGCGAGCCTCAAGAGCCGCGGCGTGGACGTGACCATCGTGGCCAAGGACATGGGCTACGAGCTGCGCTGCGCGCCGCCGGGCGCGACCGACATCTCGTACTGCCGCAGCCTCGGCTACTGGGCGGTGCGCTTCCTGCTCGAGGGCGGCAGCAGCGCGATGGTGACGATCCAGGCCGGCCGCCTCGTGCCCATTCCCTTCGGCCTCATGGTCGATCCCAAGACCGGCAAGGTGCGCGTGCGCTACGTGGACGTCGAGTCCGAGATGTACCAGACGCTGTCCGCCTACATGATCCGCCTCAAGCCCGAGGACTTCACCAACCCCGAAGCGCTGGCCGCCCTCGCCAAGGCCGGCAACCTCTCGGAGACCGAGCTGCTCGCGCGCTTCGGCCCCCTCGTCGGGCGCGCCTGAGCGCTCGACGCCGCGGCGGTCTGGGGTAAACTCGGACGATGCCTCGCTGCACGCGGCTCGAAAAGTCTGCCTACGTTGTGCTCATCGTGCTCGCCGTCCTCTTCATGGGCGTCGTGACGCGCGACGCCTGGCGCAGGATCGGCAAGCCGTGGACGGGCTTCCCGGTGATGGAGAATCTCCTCGTCGGCGTCGGCGGCAGACAGCGCACGGCCGTGGAGCCGTTCGACCTCGTGCGCGCCGTGAACGGCCACCTCGTCAGCTCCTGTCGCGAGCTGCAGCACGAAGTCGAGCGCTATCCCGCCGGCACCAAGCTGCGCTACCTCCTCGTGCGCGGCGGGTCGCTCGTCGAGGAGGTGATCGTCAGCCGCGAGATGACGCTGCGGACGTTCAAGCACTTCGTCGTCGACAACCTGCTGTCCGGTATCCTCGTCCTCGGGCTCGGCGCCCTCGTCGCGCTCCTGCGGCCCGGGGCCCCGACCACACGGCTGTTCCTCGCCTTCTGTCTCACCGCCGTCGTCGTCAACGTCGGCTCCTGGGACCTCTCGGGCACGCACCGCTTCACCGAGCTGTTCTTGTTCGCGTGGACGTTCTGGCCCGCGCTGTTCGCCCACCTGGCGCTCGTGTTCCCCGAGCGCACCGCCGTGGCGCGGCGCTGGCCCCGAGTGGTGTGGGTGCCGTACGCCATGTCAGCGGCGCTCTGGCTCTGGCTGCAGGCGCCGATGTCGCGCGACTCCTGGACGGCCACCGCCGGCCTGATCGCGATCTACTGGACGGTCGCGCTGGTCGAGCTGCTCGTCGGTCTCGGCAGCACGGCGCGCACCGGCTCGACGCCGCTCATCCGCCAGCGGGCGCGCGTGCTGCTCGCCGGCTTCGGCATCGGCTACCTCGTGCCCGTCATCGGCACGACGCTCGAGGTCGTCCTCCACGAGCAGATCCCATTCCTGGCCGACGTGTGGCGGCTGGCGTTCGTGTTTCCGCTGGCGGTCGCGTACGCGATCGTGCGCTACCAGCTCTTCGACATCCGCGCGGTGGTGCGCGCGGGCACGGTGTACTCGGTGGTCACCGCCATGGTGGCGCTCGGCTACGCCGGCCTGCTGACCTCGCTCAACGTGCTCTTCGCGCGGCTCGACCTCGCCATGTCGGGCGTGGTGGCGCCGCTGCTCGTGGCCTTCATCGTCGTGCTCGTGGTGAACCGCGTCTACGCGCGGACGCAGGCGCTGCTCGACCGGCTCTTCTTCCGGGCCCGCTACGACTCCGGGCAGGCGCTCGCGCGGCTGGCCGACGCCATGACCACGACCCTCGAGCTCGATCGCCTGGCCGCGCTGATCGGGGGCACCGTCGACGGGATCCTGCATCCCGAGCGCGTGACGCTGTTGCTCGCCGATGACGAGCGCGGCGCGTTCCGACGCGTGGGGGGCGGCGACGGGCTCGCGGCCCAGGCCGTGCTCGCCACGTGCCTGGCCGGCCGGCGCGAGCCGCTGTCGCGCGAGACGCTGCTGGCCGACCCGGAGCTGGAGGACATCCGCCAGGCGTGTCTCGCCGACCTCGACGCGCTGGACGCCGACGTCGCGGTGCCGGTCGTCTTCCGCGAGCGGCTCACCGCGCTGCTGGTGCTCGGACCGCGCCGGCGCGACCTGCCCTACACCTCCGAGAACCTGCGCATCCTCAAGATCGTGGCCACCCAGAGCGCGGTGGCGCTCGAGCACGCGCGCGCCTACCACGCGCTGCAGGCGGCCCTGCGCCGCGTGCAGATCCTCGAGTCGATCCGCGCGGGCCTGTCGAAGTTCGTGCCGCGCACCGTGCAGCGGCTGATCGAGCAGGCGCCGGACGCGCCGGAGCTCGCCAAGCGGGAGACGGACGTCTCCGTGCTCTTCGTCGACATCGCCGGCTACACGCGGCTGGCCGGCCGCCTGGACGCGGCCACGGTGGATCGGCTCGTGGAGCGCTACTTCGGCGCCTTCCTCGACGAAATTCTGAAAAATGGCGGCGACGTCAACGAGACGGCGGGCGACGGGCTCATGGTGATCTTCCAGGACGCCGATCCCCGGCGCCACGCCCGCTCCGCGGTGACCACCGGGCTGGCCCTCCTGCGGCGCGCGCGCGAGATCAACGCGGCCGAGCCGCTGGACGAGCCGATCG
>Ga0066681_10000942_pt1 | contig 10858 bp, 7 predicted proteins | sample GraSoiAngelo_130_FD_65629 | JGI IMG/M metagenome (GOLD analysis project Ga0066681, IMG submission 65629) | Grasslands soil microbial communities from the Angelo Coastal Reserve, California, USA - 14_0929_02_20cm | ecosystem: Environmental > Terrestrial > Soil > Grasslands | place: USA...
TGAAGGTCAGGATGGCACCAGTCTCGCGATCGCGCGCGGGGACAAGATCCGGCGTCTTGTAAAGCCGCCATCGCCCGGTTTTGAGCTGACGTGCCTCAGCCATAGGCGTGTACTTGTCCTGCTTCCTTACAGCCCGGCCGCCTTCCGCCGTTGCATTAAGTACAACGTCCCGATCGGGGAAATGTGACGGCCGGCGAGCCGCTCGGCGCGGAGGCCCGCACGCGCCCGGTGGCCAGGCCGGCCTGTCACGGAAGCTTGCCGGGAAGGGCGCGGCAGGGTATGATCCCTAGGCGCGATCTGGAGGAGGGAACATGAGAGAAGGGATAACGAAGATTCGTTGGCGCCTGATCGTGGGCGTCATCTCACTCGTCTTAGCCGTCGCGGTCACCCTTCCGGCGGCGGCCTCCAGGGTCGACCTGGCCCAGCGCGTTGCCGAGATCTGGCCAAACGCCCTCTCGCCGTTGGCCGACGGGAGCGACCTGATGGGCGAGATCTGGCCGAACGCCGCCGTCCACGGTGATGGCGTTGGCAGCGCGGACAGCGAGGACGCCCAGAACTGAGTCCCCGCCAGACAGCGTAACGACTAAATCGAAGGAAGGAAGCAAGAGGTTGGCGACGCGAAAAGGGACTCTATACCTCAGTCCTCGGACCCCCGACCAGCTGGGGCCGCGGATCAGGAAAGCTCGGATGGAGCTCGGGCTAAGTCTCGCGGCGGTCGTGCAGAAGGACTTTAGCCGCGCATTCCTCAACCAAATCGAGCTCGGGCGTGCTCGACCGTCGACCCGAACGCTACAGATCATTGCCGAACGGCTCAAACGACCGATCGAGTACTTCCTGCAGGAGCCAAACAGCTCGACAGCAGCGCTCGAGTTCCAGCTGGCCGAGGCGGCCACCCGCATGCGTCGCGGCGACGGGGAGCGGGCGCGGGACCTGATGGTCGAACTGCTGGCACGGCCTCAGGTCGCGCCGGAAACGCGGGCGCGGGCCCAGCTCATCCTGGCGGAGGCCCTGCTGAAGCTGCGAGATTTCCCGGCCGCGGTCGAGATCCTGAAGGCGGGGATCAGTGCGAGCGAGGCGTCCCGGTCGCCGGCGCGCAGTGTGGAGCTGTACGACCGTATGGGCACGGCGTTCTATCAGCAGCGGCAGCCGCACGAAGCTGGGCGCTGGTGGGACAAGGCGATCAATGCCTATGAAGATGCCAAGCTCACCGATCCACTGCTGAAGGCGCGGATCGTCGGGCATCGCGCCAATCTTCACTATGTCGCCGGTGAGCCGCGGGAGGCCATCGCCGGCTATCAGGCCGCGATCGCGGCTGCGGAGAATGTCCTCGACGTGCAGGTGCTGGGCGGAATCTATGAAGGACTGGCCATGTCGTTCCGGAAGACCGGCGACCTAACGCGCGCGCTCGATTATGCGCAGCGCAGCCTGCGGCTGTTCGAGACTCTGCAGGACGTTCGCATGAGTGCGCAACTTCGCAATAACATGGCCGAGATCCTGCTCAGCCAGGGGCGGGCTCATGAGGCGGAGACTCTCTTCCTGTTCGGTGCCGAGCAGCTGTCGCGGGTCGGCGATCGCGACCTTCTGCCGCACCTGATCGCCGGCGCCGCCGAGGCGGCGCTGAATCGTGGCGATCAGCCGTTAGCCGAGAACCGGATCGGCCAGGCGCTGGACGCCACCAAGGCGAGTTCCGACGGCCTGGCTGAGCTGGCAGCGCGCCGCGTCGCCGGGAGAGTGGCCGCAGCAGCGGGCGATGCCGAAAAGGCACGCGAGCATTTCGAACGCGCCCTCGAGCTGGCCGAGAAGCTTGACAGTGCCACGGATGTCAGCCGGGTGGCGTTCGACTACGCCGAGGTCCTGAAGGAACTCGGCGACGAACGCCAGGCGCTGGCCCGCTACCGGCAAGCGTATCGGGCCCGGCAGGCGGCCCGGCCCTAGGTTCTCACCGCCGCCGGGGTCTTCTAGCCCGCGCTCCCCCGATAGAGGCGCCAGTCGGCACCGTCGCCAACATTAGGGAATTCCGAAACCAGATAACCGATCCCCGCTCCCGACTCATACATGGTGGGGTAGGCCCGATTGATGGCATCCAGGCTTGCCAGTCCCCGCTCGCGCGGGACGAGGATGTACTGGACACCCGTCCCGCTGGGATCCGCGATTGCCTGCTTGAAATCCCGATCGGAGGTGATGACGAATTGCTCAGGGCGCGTTGAGCTGAGCACGATGGCGTAGCCGAGGAAACTGTCGACCAGCACCGATCCACGCGGCAGGTGCAAGCCGTCAAGATAAGCCGCGATGGCGCGTTCGGTAACAAAGCGCCTCGCCGCCCGCTCCTGATCAGCGCTCACCTGGCCCCCCGTGGTCAGATACGACAGTTCGTGCCCTTCCTCCGGGGCAACCGATGGATCGGTCATGGCCGCCGCGCTGGCGGCCACCGCCACAGCCACGCTCATCACCGCGGCAACCTTGAGTGACGTCTTCAATCGCCCTCGAAGTCCCAGCCGGCCGATCGTTTCGCCTGCCTCGCCAACGGCGAATCCGGCCATCAGGACGGCTAACGGGATCACGGCGATGAAATACCGCAACCAGGGAGCGATGGTGCCGTTGCTGCGAGCCCAGCCGGCGAAGAGGAGGACCGGGACCAACACCGCGATGATGGCCAGGACGCGAAGATCCCGACGCCGTGCCGCACGGAGGCCGCCGAAGGCGATCGCGGCGATGAGCAAGGGTTGCAGGGCAAGCACCTGGACCAGCGCCCCCAGGACATCGGCGCTCGAATGTCCGAGGGAGAGCGTGCGCATCTGCGAGTCGTTGCCGTAGATCGACGCGAACTGTTCGAAGGGATGGCCGACGATGATGTAGCTGGCCACCGCCCATACCGCCACCGCCAGCGCGAATGGGGCGCCCACAATGGCGGCGTCGCAGAGAGCCGTCACCAGCCGCTGCTCGCGGTTTGCCTGACCTCGCATCCAGCTGACGATGGCGACGACAGCGAGCGCGCCGAGGCCCGCCGGCAGTGCTTCGTACCGGCACAGGTAGGCGCCACCAAGCGCGAGGCCGGCGTAAACCTGCCACTCGAGTCGACCGGTGCGCAGCCAGGCCATCAGGAAACGGACGGAGAGGATCAGGAAGAAGAGGAAGAGGGCTTCGCTCATGCCGTTGGCACCGTAAAAAATGATCATGGGATGAATGGCAAACAGCAGCGTCAGAATCAGACGCCAGGGTCGCGCGATCGCCAAATCGTTCAAGATGCGCCAGGTCAGGTAGACGGCGCCGCCCATGGAAACAGCCGACACGATGTTGGCCGCGAAGCCGAGCTGCACCAGTTGCGGGAAAATAAGCTTGAACGGAAGCAGCGGCAGCATCAGAAGCGACGGCAAGGGGCTCCACACGAAGCCGATCGCCGCGAGATGCGGATCTCGGCTGAACAGGACATACTCGGCATTGCCGACGCGGCTGAGGGCGTCGGCTTGAACGATGTTGGCGCCAAAAACCAGGAGAACCGCGACCGCGAGATAGCCGGTCAATGCCAGCCAAAAGATAGCGGCGCCTTCAGTGACGGCCGGCAGGGTGAACCGGGGCGTCGCCACCGCGACACGGCCGGGCAGGGCGCTAGTCGACTGCAAGGCTGACCTCCGGACTCGGCTGGCCGTCAAGCCCATGCGTGGTCTTCTCCCAGAAGTTCGGGACGCGGATCAATTGGAAGAGGGCTTTGAGCGCCGCGATCGACATCATGATCCAGTAGATGGGTGCCAGGAGCACGGCGCCGAGGAGATCGGGATAGCCGCCCATTCGGGCGCCCAGGATGTTGGCGTAGATGATCATGAAGTTGCCGAAAACCATGCACAGCAGGCCCGGGTAATACAGCCATGGTGGAAACAGGATCTCGATGAACGGAAAATGCCCCACCGTCCACAGCAGCGTCAGCAGCCAGAAGATGGGATTGATCAGCGGAACCAGCGGCGTCGCGCCGATAGTCAGATGGAACGAGAGAAAACCGGTCGGACCCAGCTCCTGCCACAGCCGGCGTGGATGACGGCTGTGGACGAGCCAGGTCTGCATGTACCCCTTGTACCAGCGTGACCGCTGCTTGATCCAGTTGACGAAATCGCTGGTGGCCTCCTCATAGGTGGTGGAGTCGAGCACGGCGGTTCGATAGCCCATTCGGTGGAGGCGGATGCCGAGGTCGGCGTCCTCGGTGACGTTGAAGGCGTCCCAACCTCCAATCGCTTCGAGAACGGTTCGCTTGAGATACATCGAGGTTCCGCCCAGCGGGACGGGCAACCCCTGAGCCGCCAGCGCCGGCAGCAGCATCGAGAACCAGCTGGCATATTCGACCGTGAGCCACCGCGTGATCAGGTTCTGCCGAGCGTTGTAATAGGACAACTTGGCCTGGAGGCAAACCACCGAACGATCGACTCGCTGAAAAGCAGCGACCGCCCGCCGGATCTGCAGCGGGTCGGGCCGGTCTTCAACGTCGAAAATGGTCACCAGCTCGCCACGGGCGAAGCGGAGCGCGTAGTTGCATGCCCTGGGCTTGGTCCGCGGCAGTCCAAGCGGGATCTCCAGCAGCTCAATGTGGGGCTCTGGACGAGCGCGGCGGGCGGCCTCGATCGTCACGTGGTCGTCTTCCTCGAGGAGAATCTTGATGTCAAGGCGGTCGCGGGGATACTCGAGCGACTCCAGGGAACGGATCACGCGAGCGATGACCTCCGGCTCTCGGTAGGCCGGGACGAGGATGGTGCAGATCGGAAGGTCGGCGTCAGCCAGTGCCCGCGCCAGGGCATCGCCGACCCTGATCATGCCTGGCTGCGCCAGCGACCGCTGGACCAGGTAGATGCCGTAGATAAAAGCCAGCACATATAACCCGGTGGCTAGGGCATTGAAGGCGAGCACGGTCTGGAGTGGTGCGGCGACCAACGTGCAGCCGACGATGATGGCGAGGACGGGTAAGACCGTGGACTGGCCCCGATTCAGCAGGCGGGAGGCCACCAGGTCTGGCTCCACGTACGACAACCGTCGCGTACGCCTCTCGCGGACGCGATGCGAAACCATCATGAATTGACCTCCGGTGCCGTCGCGTTGGCCGGCGATGTGGCGGAGGCGACCACCTGCTGGGCAAACCCCACGAGGAAGTTGCGCCCCTTGGTGAGCCGGAGGCCGAGCGGCGCCTGTTGCGGGCTATCGAGAAGATCGCTGATACTGATCCCGACGGCGCTGGCCAGGCTGGGCGACAGCGGTGGAGCGGTCAGTTGAGTCTGACTGACGTCGACCATGTTCACGACGACCCGCTGGTACTGAAGACCATGGGGCGATTGAATCGGCCACTGCCAGTAGACCGCCACCCAGTCGGCGTGCCGCTTCGGGTTGTAGTAGACGAGACTGTGGGCGATCACGCCCGATCCGAGATCAAGCGTCCGGTCATCGATGATCCGGTAGTTGTGAAAGTGGTAGCAGGCTTCCAATCCATAGGTCGCGAAAGCGTTCGGATCAGACGTCGAGATGACATCGAGAATTACGGGGGTTGCCGCATAGAAGGCTGACTGATTCGCGGCTCCGGGCTGCCAGCTGTACTGGTAGCGGATCCAGGTGCTGTCATCGCCGAAGTACGGTCGTGCCCACGGATAGGTGGCGATCTGGCCCAGTGACCAACCGGAGACGCTCGCCGAGACATCGGTCAATCCACCGACCCGCGGCGGTCCGAGGTCATAGAAGGTGGAGCCGAACCGTTCGAGGTTGGCATTGGCTCCGCCGGCGATGGTCGCGGCGACCAGGACCGCACAGACCGCAACCCGGGCCCCTGCCGGCGACCGTGATGGCCTTCGAACGGTCGTCGCGAGCTGCCGTGGGGCTGCCAGGAGCGTCCCGTCAGCCGGTGGTTCGGCGAGCAGGCTCAGCCGAAACGCCGGCAGGGCCAGGATCATGGCCAGCACCCCCAGGCTAAAGGTGGCGAGGCCGATGAACGGATGGAGGCCGTCGATCGCCGCGGTTTCGCCCCAGGTCTGCCCCACGAAGAAGATGAGCAGGATGCGCAGCAGGTTGAGGATCCAGATCAGCGCCATTCCCCCGCCCAGCCACAGCAGTTTGCCCAGCAAGCGTCCCCGTACGATGGTGGCGAAGGCGGTGCCGACGACGACGAAGGCGGCCAGGCCATTCACGCCGGAACAGGCCGACGCGACACTCAGTCCGAATGCCTGTCCGGAGTGGACCACCGAAAACAGTGATCCATCAGACGATTCGACGGGCGCCGCGACGGGGACCAGCCTGAGCGCCAGTCGAAGGGCGGCGAGCGTGCCATCCGTAAAGGCACCCATCCAATCCGTCATGAAACGGACATAGGGCAACGGCCAGGCAACCAGCAGGTAGGCGACCGGGAATCGCAGGTGCCACAAGACGCGGACGCCGAACACGACGGCAATGGCCCCGGAGACGAAGAGGGGCAGCGACAGCAGGTCGAGGCGCCAGAGCCAGAAGTATTCCGAAGCGTGGACGGGAAGGACCAGCAACATGGCGAGGGCGGTCACGATCAGGGGAAGCCCGATGACGTAATCGACGAAGCGATCCTGGATATCGGGCTCGCGACGTGGGGTGAGTGCGCGTACCGCCACCAGAACGAGCGCGATGACGGGGACGAGACCAAGGTAGGCGAGCGGCGTCTGCAAGGAGAGCCCGCGCACGAGGGTCAGCAGGGAATAGTGGTAGGCGAATAGCGTCGCCGCAGCGATGATCGCCGAACGGACCAACGCTCCGACGCGGGGTCGTCGTTTCGACACTAGGGCCACCTCATGGCGACGGCCGGGAGAAGGACCGGCGGCGCACGCCGAGCCACCACGCTCCGCCGAACAGGAGAACGGCGGTCAGGGGCAGCAGCACCGCCAGGGGAACCTCTGGAATGACGGGAGGTGGGCTCGTCGTCGACGACACCGCCAGCAGGTGAGCCTGCACGCCCACGCCATAGGCCGTCGGCGTGCCTGTGTAGGCGGTAATGAGCGAAGGCTCGGCGGCGCAGCCCGCAACGTTCCAGGCCCAGGGCGTGTAACTGACGCCGTGCGCATCAGCCCACGTCAACAATGTCGGCGAGAAGTGAATGGTGCAATCGGTATCGCCGAGTTCACCGATGACGATGGGCGTGGTGGTAGCCAGCGGGGCCATGGTGGCATCCCAACAACTTTGCAAACGGCACGGTGAGTCCAGCGGCAGGCCGTAAATGTGAATGGACGCGACCAGTTGGTTCAGCGGATCGCTGGGTTTGTATTGCGTCCAGCGGTCGACGACGCCCGCGTATTGCGGACCGCCAATCATCAGCGGTTGGGTGGCACCCGTGGCGCGCACCGCGTTGACCATCTCCTGCATTCCCGCCGCCGTAAAGCTCACCCCCGGACACGTGCCTCCGTTGAGAACGCAAGTCCAGGCCGCGGTGGAGTCCTGATTGCTGTCTGGATAGGGTTCATTGAACAGGTCGAAGAGAACCGAGTGATTGTTTTTGAAGGTGGTGGCGACCGAGGTCCAGAAGGCATTGGAGTGATCGCGATCCGCCATCGGAACCTGCCCATCGGGAACGGTGGTGCCAGGCGCGCTGAAATGCAAATTGGGGATGGCGATGATGCCGTGGGAATTGAGTCGATTGACATAATCCACCACCGCGTTGATGTAGTTGGTGCCGGAATATTGTGGGTTGACGCCGTTGATGCTGAGCCAGCAGTCCTCATTAAGAGGGATGCGCACCGCGTTGACCGTCCAGGTCAGCATGTACCCGATGGACGTATCGTCGTCCGTCGGACCATCCCAGATCCCCCATCCCTCGGCGCAGGCATATTCCGCGCCCGATCGATTGACGCCGCGTAACTGCACGACGTTGCCATTGGCATCGACGATGTGATTGCCCGACACTCTGATGGCCGGCGCGGCGGCAGCGGCACTCACCTGCGGTGCGGCGATGACCGCAGTGATGAACAGAATGGCCAAGCAGGCCAGCCTCGCCGTCGGGCTGGATGCCATCTCAGCCGACCTCATGAAATCCCGGCACTGCGATGCGCCGGCGAATCAGCGTGGCAGCGCCGAGGATCATGATCGCGACGAGCGGCAGCAGAACCGCCTGGGAAACCTCCGGAATAACTGGCGGTGGACCCTGAGTAAAGTACTCAGTCATTGCCGGATTGCAACTGCAGCTCGCGTTATTGAGCTCCGGCATTCCCCACGAGTCTTCGACCGTCCGGACGAAGCTGTAGTGGTCCTCGGCGATGGTCGAGGCGAGACCGAGCCCGGCCAAGGGCGAGATCACCAGCGTGGCAACGTTGCCGCCGGCGGCGTTCGTGCAGCAACCCACGTCGGTGCTGCCTTCGTCCCACGTGATGAACAGCACGCCCCCGTTCCTGAAAGCTGATGAGTTCAAGATCGGCGGCACGTTCTTCGACAGCCACGTATCCCCCGTCGACACCGAGCAGTCGTGCATGTCGTTGCACAGATTCGGCGTGACCCACATGAAGTTCGGAACGTTGCTGCTCGTCAGGTCGCTGGAGAAATGCGTGTACGGCACCACGCCAGCGTTGCAACGAGTGGCGTTGGTGCGGATATCGTTGTAATAGAGCCAGGGGTTGTGCCACATCCCGTACTCACCGGAGTCGGTCAGGGAGCACGGCGAGGGCATGCTTTCCATGTAAGCTCGCCAGGTCCGTCCGCTGGCCTCGATCTGATCCGCCAGGTTTGTCTGATTAAGGAAGCAGTTTTCGCAGTCGGATGTGATGCCGAAGGTGCTGGCCGCGGTCAGGGAAAGATAGTTTGGAAGGCTCGGATGGCTGACGGCGTCGTACCGGGTTGCGAGGGCGTTCTGCGTAGCAAGGCTGTTGGTGTACGGCGCCGACGAACTTCCGATGATTTCGCTGTACTCGTGGTTCTCCATGACGATGATGAAGATGTGAGTGAAGACTGGCAGCGTTGAAGTGCTCCCGGAAGCTGATGCGAACACCGGACTCGAAAGCGAAACCAGCAGAGTTGCCGCTGCCAGGAGAGCAAGCCGGCGCCGCACGGGAGCCCAGCAAATACCGATCAAATCCCACAATTCACATCCCCCTCCGTAGAGACTCTGACGGGGGAACTTTGCGGCGGTCACCATGGAACGCTTACGGAGCGGTGACACCGCGTAACGAATTCCGTAATACAACAGGGCGGCCCCCAGATTGAGATCGGTTGCGCGACCCAAGGGTTCAGGCCATGCCGGGCGAAGTCCCGCGTAATCGGGGCTAGTAAGCTTGCCGCTGATGCCCTCGGTGAAGCAGGACGCCGTCCAGGAAATCAAGGACCGGATCGACCTTGTGGACCTGATCTCGGAACACTTGCGGCTGCAGAAGGCCGGGCGCGACCTGAAGGGCCTCTGCCCTTTCCACCAGGAGAAGACCCCATCCTTATATGTATCGCCGGAAAAGCAGCTCTGGCATTGCTACGGCTGCCAGAAGGGCGGCGACCATTTCACCTTCATCCAGGACATCGAGCACGTCGACTTCCGCGGCGCCCTGCGGCTGCTGGCCGAAAAGACCGGCGTCATCCTCGAGGAATCACCGGGCGCCGGGCGTCAACGCGAGCTCAAGCGGACGATCTCGAAGCTAAATCTGCTCGCGGCCCAGTACTTCCACCACATCCTGCTCGAGAACCCGGCGGGGCAGCGGGCCCTCATCCAGCTCGAGTCGCGCGGGGTCATCCGCGCCTCCATGACCGAGTTCCAGCTCGGCTTCGCGCCGGCGGGGCAGCGCAAGGATAACCTGGTCCGTTTCCTCCGCAAGCACGGCGCGACCGATGGCGAGATGCAGGAAGCCGGGCTGGCGATCAAGCCGGATGGGGGAGGGGAGCTGTGGGACCGCTTCCGCCAGCGCATCATCATCCCGATCCACGACGAGCACGGCGAACTCGTCGCCTTTGGTGGCCGCGTGATCGACGACACCGCCCAGCCCAAGTACCTCAATACGTCGCAAACCGCCCTCTACGACAAGGGCCGGACGCTCTTCAACCTGCACCGGGCGCGCAAGTCGATCCACGAATTGAAGCACGCGGTGCTGATGGAGGGGTACTTCGACGCCATCACCGCGTGGCAGGCGAGCGTCACGAACGTGGTCACCACCTCGGGGACGGCCCTCGGCGATCACCAGGTGCGGCTCCTGAAGCGGGAGACCCAGGAACTCCTGCTGGCATTCGACCGCGACGACGCCGGGATGAACGCCACGCAGCGGGCGATCGAGCTCGCCAGCAAGTCCGGCATATATATAAAGGTTGTCCGGGTGCCCCAGGGGAAGGATCCGGACGACTTCCTGCGGGCCAATCCGGACGGCTGGCCCAGCCTGCGGGAGCACGCCCTCCCCGAGTGGGAGTATCTGCTGCGCCAGGCGCTGGCCACTCTCGATCTCACCGACGCCCGCGAGCGCCGCCGGGGTGCCGAATTGGTGATTCCCGTGCTGGCGAAGATCCCGGAGGCGTCCGTGCTGGAAATCTATGCCCAACAGGCCGCAGGATGGCTACGCATTGAGCCAGCGGCCCTGCTTCGCGACGTCCAGGCATTGAAGTCGGGGAAGCCCCCACCCCGAAGCGGCCCCCACCCTGGCCCTCCCCCGCGAGCTGGGGAGGGAATTTCGGAGCGCAACAACGGCGCCAACCAGGCGACCAAGGACGAGGGATACCTGCTCGGGCTCTTGATCGAGCGGCCCGACCTGGTTCCGGAGATCGCCGGCAAGCTGCAGGCGGTCAGTTTCTCGGCGCCGGCCTATGAGCGGGTTTTCGCTAGGCTGCAACAGATGGTTGATGCCGAGGCAACGGTCCGGCCGACCGATCGCCTCTCCGAGTTCGCGCCGGACGAGCAGGGGCTGATTTCGGCGGTCGC
>Ga0066681_10000976_pt1 | contig 10757 bp, 8 predicted proteins | sample GraSoiAngelo_130_FD_65629 | JGI IMG/M metagenome (GOLD analysis project Ga0066681, IMG submission 65629) | Grasslands soil microbial communities from the Angelo Coastal Reserve, California, USA - 14_0929_02_20cm | ecosystem: Environmental > Terrestrial > Soil > Grasslands | place: USA...
GTTGCCGGGTCCAGCGTCTATAACCCATCAGCATCAGTCGCCCAAAACGTCGCGACGTTAAGAAACAGCATAGCATCCACAGTCGCCGCGATAAGCTCAGATTGAAGTAGAGAACCGGCCACATCCTCCATCGTTATCATGACAGACGACTCGCAAGCCGGCTTCTCTACACTAAGCGATCTCGAAGAGGCCGCCTCAAAGAAGACCGAAAGGTCCGCCTGGGCCTACATCCAAGGCGGTGCAGGCGAGGAATGGACGGTGGGGGCGAACCGCGAAGCCTTCCATCGCAGGACCCTGCGACCGAGAGTTCTTGTTGATGTTGAGAACCTAGAATTTGGCACGACTCTGCTGGGAACTAAGGTGTCTGCACCGTTCTACGTATCTCCAACTGCTTCTCACGGCCTCGTGCATCCAGATGCGGAGGCTGCGACAGCAAGAGCCGCAAGCAAAGCCAACATCCTCGCTAGCTTCAGTACACTATCCTCAATCTCAATGGAAGACATCGCCAAGGCCGCTCCGACAGGTCCCAGATGGTTCCAGCTCTACCTACAACCAGAATTCTCAGCCACGAAGAGCCTCGTCGAGAGGGCCGAGAAGGCCAATTACAAGGCCATAATCCTAACTGTTGACATGCCGGTCGCGGGCACCCGCGACAAGGAGAACCAAGCAGGCTCTCCATTGGCCTCTACCATCGTTTTGGGAAACGGTAGGGAAGTTGTTCGTCCTCTCAGAAACCCTATCGTCGATGGCGATCACGCTCATATTCGCAAGGAAGCCTCCAACACCTGGGAGGTCGTAGATCGTCTTCGCGAAATAACTCGACTCCCGTTGGTGCTGAAAGGAATCCTCACACGTGAGGATGCTCGACGGGCTTCTGATCACGGCGCTAAAGGCGTTGTAGTTTCTAATCACGGCGGGCGCCAGTTGGACCGTGCTCCCGCCTCGTTGGATGCTCTTCCAGAAGTGGTGGAAGAGGTCGGGTCTGAGGTCGAGGTTTACTTTGACGGTGGAATCAGGCGAGGCAGCGATATTGTAATGGCTCTCGCCCTCGGAGCCAGAGCGGTCGGGCTCGGACGTCTTGTTTTCTGGGCCCTCGCAGCTGGGGGAGAAGCAGGCGTCTCAAAGCTGCTATCTCTCCTCAAGACAGACCTGGCGACCGTCATGGCCCTTACGGGTCGGCGGACTCTATCTGAGATAGACAACAGCCTCGTTGACGCTGCTCGGTAGTTTTCCTGGTTGCTCAGGTGCGGCTTGATCCAAAGGAAGACTTCAGACGGTTTAGTTGAGCGTTTAGAAGCTTATCACTGATTTGATGTCGTCCTTGGTGGGACTGTATGCCTTCGAGAAGTCAGACGGTCCGACCATTTTGGTGAACAGCGACTTGAGAATTCCGGGAAATCGCTGTTGGATGGTTTTGAAATCTTGAATCCCGCTGACAAAGTATCGTTTGTTCGCGTTTACTGATCCGAACGTTATCTTGTTGCCCAGGACGATATCATCGTAGGAGTGTCCGATATCTTGCGTAGCAAGTTTGGGCTGATAGATCCCCAGCAGGCAGAGAACTCCATTGTTGTTCAGTAAGCCTTGCGCTTCCGCGGCCAGCGTAGCTACCCCGGTCTCCTCCAGGATCAGGTCAAACTTCCCGAGACTAGTGATTGATTGATCGTTGGCGTTGACGTAGGTCCCTCCAATCTTCTCGACAATGCGAGCCTTGAGGCTATCCTTTGGTCTTGTAGCAACCGCGGTCACATCGAGCCCTCTGATTCTGAGGAGCAACACCGTGAGGAGGCCTACGGGTCCTGTTCCCAGGACGAGTGCCCTCTGGGGCTTCCAGATCATTCTCTCCTGAATCTTGAAACTCTGGAAGACACCCTTCCCAGCAACACTCGTCGGCTCCAGTAGAACTGCTACATCCGACAATTCAGCGGGCACTGGAACTAGGAAGTTGATGTCTGACACCGAGTATTCCGAACAGAAGCCGTGGAGGCCTTTGATTCCATGCTCCTTGTACTGTCCGGTAAGGCACATGTCAGATTCGCCGTTCTGACAGTTGAGGCATCGGTCAGGTCGTCTCACAGTTGGAACTACAAGATCGCCTTTCTTGATTCCTGCAGAATTGCTCGGTGCCTCTTCGACGGTGGCCAGACATTCGTGTCCGAGTATGAGATAATCGGAACCTGAGGGCGCTTCTCCGTATGAGCCTTGAATTATCTCCAGGTCAGTTCCACAGATACCGATCCTGTCGGTTCGAAGGAGAGCCTGTCCAACGGAGGGGATAGGTCGAGGGGCATCAATGAGGTGGACACTGCCAGCTTTGCCAGGAGTTACGGCGATTGCTTTCAGAGAACTATCCTATCCAAATGAGCAAGGTTTGGGACGAGACTCCGTTACGATTCCTTTCAGTTCTTCAGTAGTCGCCGCTGTTGCTGATGGTCTAAGGAGTCTTTTGTAGACTATCGAGTCGCGCCCTGACGGTTTCTACCAATTGCAGTCTTAGATCTTCTCCCCGTAGTTTCTTCTCCTTCAGATCTGCGAGCTGCTTGGCGAGCGTATTGTCGCCCAACATTTTGACCCAGTTCTCAAAGTCACCGCGTCCGAGATGGAACTGGAGGGAGTTGAGGTCGATAGTGTTGAGGATTCCCAGAAAGTCGGGAAGGTTTCGGGCTGCCGCTCCGGTCGGAGCTCCAATGGCTCGGTAGAAGTAGAACGCGTTCTGTGGAGGTACGCTTCGGAGAACGTTTGAAGCGACGTTTCTCAAAATCTTGTTTGCCAAAGTCTCACCTGTTTCCTCTTCGAGTGTCGATCGGTGCTTGGCTATGAAACTTTGGCTATTTATCTAGAAGACAACCGAGGATGAGCTGGGAAAAAATGCCTGCCGCTAATCCCAAGCTTCCCTCAAAGGCCTCTCTACGTTCTACGAGTCGGAGGGTTTCGAAAGTCTGGATGTTTTCGCACGAGTGTGCCGGTCTCGCCCAGGCTGGCGGTCTGGGAGAAGCGGTCGCGGGATTGTCAAAGACCCTGGCTCTGGATTCTAAGCTAGATGTCAGCGTGTTTCTCCCAAGTCATGGCAGACACTTGGACCCCAGCATCAGAGAGTCCTATGGCTTACAGGGTCTGGCGACGTTCATAGCTCAAGGGCATCGGACCGGAGTCAACGGATTGTGGTACAACTACCTAGCTGGCATGGAGAAAGGTTCGCGGGACGGAGTCAACTATTTCCTCGCCAAGGGTCTTGATTCAGCAACCAGCAAGTGGCTAGACGATCCGGTAATCTACGATCACGAGGCTACTTTCGAGAAAATGTCCCTTCTCGCACGAACCGTCGGAAGTTACGCTGATTATTTGATCTCGATGGGCCGAGCAAGAGAGCTGCCGGACCTGATTCATGCCCACGACTGGCACATGGTGCCGGCAGGGGTCCTTGTAAAACAACGTCTTGCGGAGAGAGGCATGGCCGTTCCTCTTGTCCTCACAGTCCACCTGTTGAGTGGAGTAATATTGCCTTGGCATTATGCTTCCGAGGAATGGTGCGGAATCAGAGACATACCGTATTCCTTGCGAACGAACGCGAAGCGAGTTTCGACTCTGAAGTTCAGTCAGATATGGCAAGACGTGTGTCGCAACTCCCTGGAAAAGTTCGGATGCTACATAGCCGACTACGTCACATCGGTCAGCAACACGTACCTGAGGAATGATGTCAGCACCTACGTTGGGAACACAATCAGAGGAAAAAGTGGCCACATTTACAACGGCTGCGACTGGAACCCGGCGATCATCGAGTCATCCATCGTCGCAGTTGAATTCGAGAAAATCAGACCGGGGCTTATCGATGGCGCACCGAAACGGTGGGACCTAAGAGAGTACCTGCTCACCAAAGCAATTTCGAAAATCGAGAAGGAATCAGAAATCAAAGGTCCGGCTAGACTCCGCGACGGTTCTCGAAAGAAGGAGGATGGGTCGATAGAGACGTTTCGAAGTGACGGTCCGTTGGTTCTGATGACTGGTAGACTGAGTCCTCAGAAGGGAGTTGATCTGTTGCTAGACGCCATTCCGCTCGTTCGTAGCGCCATACCAGAAACGAAGTTCCTTCTATTCCTATTGCCTTCCAACGATTCTGACCTTACGAAAACGACCCTTGAGAGGGCTAGAAAATATCCCGACAATGCCCGGGTAATCCTCGGCAGACATCCATCCATCTATCTCCTCTCCCACCTCGCAGCAGACGTCTACGCAATGCCCTCGAGGTCAGAGCCTTTCGGGATCAGTGCCCTCGAAGCCATGATTACCGGAAACCCGGTCGTCGGAACAAGCGTTGGTGGCATCACTGAAACAGTTGTCGACCTGTCTGCCAAAGGAGAATCTGGAACAGGAATACTAGTTCCTCCTGAAAACGTTGCAAAGCTAGCAGAGTCTCTTGTCTCTCTCTTGACAATCATGCAGCTCGACGAACTTGGTCAACGGGGAAAGAGAGACGGAGCGGGAATATCTCGAAAAATACTTGTGGAATCAATGGCAAGAATGGTGGCCAAGAATCGAAATCTTGGTTCGAAGATTCGTGAGAATTGCAGAAACAGGGTTGCGGAGAAATTTAGGTGGACGAACGCAGGCCAAATGGCTCTGAACAGATATTCCGCCGCGAGATCCTTGGCCCTAAAAACACTCCAGAAGTAGTTGTGATGCAGGAATGCAACAAGACATCAAGGCGGGCCTCGCAATAATCGTCTTGGGCGCGCTAATCCTCTTGGGTTTGCTGGCATTCGCTGTCCAAGTCCAGTCTTATGCCTGGTTGGCGTTTTGGTCTTTGGTTTCGTAGCGACGGGTCTCATAGGGATGGGACTGTATTTGATCATGCAACGAACCAGGCAACCTGAAATGTAGTACAAATTGTTTCGACTTCTATCAACTCTCAGACTTGAGGAAAAGAGAACTGAATGGTGGCAAAGTCATCGAGATAGAGTGGTCTCTTCCGTGATAACGGTGTGCGTCAGCGGTCACTCCGCCGAGGTTGCCTTGTCCACTTCCTCCATACTCTAACGCGTCGCTGTTGAGAATCTCCTTCCAGTATCCGCCCCCCGGAACGCCAACTCTGTAGTTTCGTCGTGACACTGGCGTAAAATTGCAGACAACGACGATTCGATGGTCTGGGCTTCTGCCCCGACGTGAGAAGCTGATGATGCTCTTCTCCCAGTCCTGGATGTCAAGCCATTCGAATCCCAGTCTTTCAAAGTCGAGCTGATGCATAGCGATCTCTCTAGTGTAAACGGTGTTTAGATCCTTGACCCAGAGCTGGAGCTGTTTGTGCGCTTGCTCATTTGTTAAATGCCAGTCGAGACTCTTCTCAAAGTCCCATTCGTCCCACTGTCCGAATTCCCCGCCCATGAAGAGAAGCTTCTTTCCTGGATGCCCATACATATATCCGAAGAGGAGTCTGAGGTTCGCGAATTTCTGCCAAGTGTCTCCAGGCATTTTGTCGAGCAACGAACGCTTTCCGTAGACGACTTCATCGTGTGATAATGGTAGGACGAAGTTTTCGGCGAAGGCGTACCAGAGGCTGAAGGTCAACTGGTTGTGATGGTGTTTCCGGTAGACTGGGTCTTTCGTCATGTATTCGAGTGTGTCGTGCATCCAGCCCATGTTCCATTTCATCCCGAAGCCTAGTCCCCCGAGATAGATCGGACGTGACACCATGGGCCAGGCTGTTGATTCTTCGGCGATAATCTGCACATCCGTGTGTGCACGGTAGACTGCCTGGTTGAGATCTCGGATGAAAGACAGTGCCTCAAGGTTCTCTCTCCCACCGTACTGGTTTGGGGTCCACTCGCCCTTCTTCCGAGAGTAGTCCAGGTAGATCATTGATGCTACTGCGTCGACTCTAAGCCCGTCAGCGTGATACATATCCAACCAGAACAGCGCGCTGCTCGCTAGGAAGGAGCGGACCTCGCCTTTTCCGAAGTCGAAAATGTAGCTCTTCCAGTCCGGATGATATCCTTTCTTCGGATCAGCATACTCGAAGAGATGCGAGCCGTCATAGTAGGCGAGGCCATAGGCGTCCGATGGAAAATGCGAGGGGACCCAGTCGAGGATTACTCCGAATCCCTTCTTGTGAAGCTCATCGACGAGGTGCATGAAATCTTCGGGTATGCCAAATCGGCTTGTCGGAGCGAAGTACCCGAGGGTCTGGTAGCCCCACGATCGTGAGTATGGGTGCTCCATTATCGGGAGAAATTCGACATGAGTAAAACGCATCTCTTCCAAATAGCTCGGTAGATCGTGGGCCGTCTCTCTGTACGTCAGTGACCGGTTGTTGTCTTCAGGGACTCGTTTCCATGATCCAAGATGCATCTCGTAGATGGCGAGTGGCGAGCTGAGCGAGTTCTTGTCTGCCCGGGCTCTCATCCATTCCGCATCGTTCCAGGAATGCTTCAGGTCCCAGACGATCGACGCAGTGCGTGATGGAATTTCCCAGTGGAGAGCGAAAGGATCGCCCTTCTCCATCGAATACCCAAGATGGGCTCTCGATTCGACATGATACTTGTAGAGGGAGCCCCTCGTCGGACCAGCGATGAACCCTTCCCAGATTCCAGAATCGTCCTTTCTGAGAGTGAGCGGGTGTTGGCCAGGCCGCCACTCGTTGAAATCTCCAATAACAGAGACATGTTTCGCATTTGGTGCCCACACCGCAAAATGGGTTCCATCCTGTCCATCGAGCTGGGTTGGATGTGAACCGAGTTTTTCGTGGAGTTTGAGGTGTTTTCCCTCTTTGAAGAGGTAGATGTCGTAAGGAGTCAGCAGCTCATGTTCGGTGACGGGGTCCATGGCCTGGGAAACGCCTGTAGGATGGTTTGGTGACGATGGCTAAGCCTTACGATTCGGCCTGAACGGTGGTTAGCGCAGGTTCTGCGACCGCAACTTGGAAGTCGACTCCTTCCCACTTGTTAGCTTCGGGCCAGAAGAAAGTGAAGACAACGCTCTCGCCTGGCGAGAGGCCCATGGCTTCCAGGTCAGCGTAGTGGATTCCGAGCCCAGTATCGACAGTTTTCGAATCCGTTACAGTTTTCCAACCGTCGCTGCTCCAGTGAATAATCGCAGGCGCGAGCACCTCGATTCTAAGATTCCTTCCATGCGGGATTGTTCGAATCTTCTGGTTGAACCTCCATGCAGCAAGTTTCGAACTGGTCCTCTTAGTTTGATATCGGATAACGGGTTGCGGCGGCATGTCGAAGACCTTCCGTTCACGGATCGACCTTGCGAGTTTGATGTATTCCGCGTGCGCCCATACCAGGGGCATGGCTGAACCTGCAGGGCGGCCGTTGTGAAGGCCTCGCTTGGGAATGTCTTCCGCGTCCCATATTTGTTCTGGAATTAGTCCTCCAGGGCTGGCTTGAGCCTCGATCACGTGCAGGAGGCGCTCAGCTTCCTGAACCTCTCCCTTAGCTATTTCATAGTGGGCTCGTTCCCCGGCGAGGAGCGGCCAGCCTCTTCCGACACCAGTCCCATCGAACGGGGAGCCGTCGTCGTGTTCGCCGTAGCCGTCTAAGTTGTACCGATGCCAGACCGGGCCTGTCCTAGTCTCTTTTCGGAGAGTCGCGTCTATCACCTTGACCGTGTCGAGGATCCGCGGGTCCTTAGCTGATCGTAATCCGTAACGGACGAGAGCGAGAGCGTCCACGCTAACTAATTGTTCGCCGGGGACGACTTCTTGTCCTAAGGGACGATTTCGGAGAGAGACAAACGCTGAACCTGGAAGCTCAATGTCGGAAGGATTCGCAGGAGCGATTCTGACGTAGTACCCGTTGACTCCGACGCGTTTCGCGAGTTTCGTTCCTGTAACATAGGTCCAACGTTCAATGGCTTCGTTCCATGTGTCTGCTGTCTCCCTGAGATACGAGGCCAGACCGTAGTCGCCCTTCTCTTCGGCAAAATCAGCCGCCGCGAGCAACCCTGCGATCTCAGCCGCGAGAGTAAATGGAGAATATCCACCGTCCTCCTCCCACCTGTCCTGCTGTGTGACAGGGCCGTTTCGGACAAGGTATCCTGCCGCGCGTTGTATCATCGGCCACGCGTCGAACCCAGAAAGAGCATCCACACGTTTCAATTGGTCCGCGACAAGTATTGGAAAAGCCGTTTCATCCATCTGCACTCCTCCCCAATAGGGTGATCCGTCGAGCCACATGTTCTGCAGCCAATGACCGTCCTCCTCTTGGGTAGACATGAGGTAGAGGAGAGTCTCTCTCGCGTGTTCAGCGTCTCCGGAGGCGATGAACCCTCCGGCTGCCTGCGCCAAGTCCCTAGGCCAGATCAGGTGGTATCCGCCCAAGTCGTCGTCGCTCTTGGAGAAACCCCATGGAATCGAGAGACTGGCGATCACTGCGCCCGGGTAGGATTTTTCCTCGTGCGTTCGGAGGACTGTATTGCTTACGCGGTAGAGGTCGAAGCCCGTCTCGTAGGTCTTTCCAAGATCCATGCTTTGCGACTGGACCTCTTTCCATCCATCAACAAACGTCCTCTGGACCCTATCGAAGTCCTTCAACAAGGCATTCCGGGCCTGCTGTCCCGCCTCGTCCGGCGTTCGTCCGAAAGCAATAGCGGTTACACACTCGCCATCATTGCTCGTCAAGTCGAGTTCTGCGGTCAGAGCAATGTTTCCGTTAGACGCTGCAGAATATTCCCATATCATCTTCTTGTTGGCACTGACATCTTGCCAACCATCGCTGACACCTACGTATCCACAACTCATCTTCCTGAATGCTGTCGAACCAGCGAGGGCGAGCGATACTCCTTCTCTCTGCGCGAAAAGCATCGGTGTACCCTTGTAGTTGCCGATCCATCCGTTGTTTCCGTAGCCACGGTTTCCAATGTGGGGAGCGAGCAGAGCATAGACGCCATAATCTTCTAGTTTGCCCTTGCTGGCATCAAAGTGGACCTTCTGGAGAAGCACGTCGCGCTCGGGGTCGGTGATGACGATCTTTGTCATCCTGTAACGTCCTCTCTTGCAAGAGTTGACGAGCCTGTATCCAGGCACGCCTTGTTCTAGAGGCGCGATTCTTCTGTTCGTGTCACGCCTCTCTTCAGAGAAATATTGGTCTCCGTCGGCAACAAGAAACTCCATGTCACGGGTATTCGCCTGGTCTATTCTCGGATAGTAGACCTCGTTCAGGATTCCGTGAGAAATGGTGAACCAGACCCTGCTCTGGTAACTAGCGGAGGTTCCCACCCCTTCTTTGGCGCTAGAAGTCCACCGAGGCGCGATACCAGGCCAGCCCGGAGCCGCATTTTCTGTAGAGGACATTATGATGCTGCAAGGGCGAAATTGCTTCCATTCAAGCCTTAGCGCGTTTTCGAGTACCTATGCGGGCTTTACAATTATTTGGCCCGCGAGCCAGTTATGCCAAGCGCAAGTGTATCGGTAAGTCCCCGGAACTGTCAGAGTGATCGAGAAGGTCTTTCCGGGTAGGATCAGTCCCGAGTTGAACAACGGTTGCTGAGGGCTTACTATGGCAGTGGCCGTGTGAGGCTGAGTATCCTTGTTCACCCATTCTATCGTATTGTTGACTCCAATTGTGACAGTCTTGTTGACAGGGTATGGATAGGGACCCGTCGCGAAGTATTCCTGGAATCGCGTCGTGTTGAAGCCTGAGGGTTCGATGTATGACCCCGGGGGAATGGGGATCATCGTGACACTAGGATTGCCCGCCCCATTGTTCGGCGAGAGTGATGTGAGATAGACGTACCCCGTTATCGCAACTGCTAATACTACTACGATCGCGATTGCTAGGACAACGACTCGCCTTTGCATGGGATGCATATTGGGACCAGCTTTCTGATAGTTGAAGCTAACTGTCGAGTTCTAACAATAACGTTTGGTTACTAGCTGCTTTGGTTTTAGACTATAGTCAATCGCGGCCATTAGGACTCAATGGCTCATGTCAGATAGGGGTTTAGAAAAAGAAAATGGATCTCTTGTATTCAGGCGTGAACGTGCCTATCCGGTGACGATTACTGTCCCGTGCATCCAATAATGATATGAGCACAAGTAGTTGTACGTCCCGTCCACTGTGAAAGTTACTGTGTAAGTGGCGTTCGGATTCATGTTCCCAGAGTCAAAGCCGCTGGCTCCGGATGGCCAGCTGGTCGCAGTCACCGTGTGCGCAACAGGATCATTGTTTGTCCAGGTCACCTTTCCGCCTTTGGCGACAGTTACGCTTGCAGGAGCGTAGTTGAGCCCTTGGCTGCTACCCACTCCCTTCGGGATCGAAACACTCACTGTACTTCCGCCTATGGCAGAGCTTGAAAGCGAGAAGATCGGGGAGCCTGTTGCTAATTGGTATATTCCAGCTGAGGCAAGACCGATGCATGCGCCTATGGCAATGGCGATCAGTATTGGAGCAATAATCAGAATGTAATTGGTCGGTTTCTTAGGAGCGGTTTCCAATTTTACAACCCAGCTTTACTGACGAACCGTTGAGAAAATAACACTTTCGGGGGAGCATCTTCGTATCGAAGCTTAGTGCAATCTAAAATACTAGTTAGCAGACCCTCGGGTGAGCCCGTATGGTCAGTCAGACCAGGCGTGAATTCCTCAAACTCGGTCTTGCCGCTGCGGCAAGTGCTGCTGCAGCTTCTGGGATCGAGATTCCTCTGTTAGGAAATCAGAACTCCAATCTTCAGAACCAACTAAACAGCGCGAATACCCAGATGGCCAATCTCAAGACTAAGCTCAATACGGTCACTGGGTTCGTTAGTCTGAACATCAATGA
>Ga0066681_10000990_pt1 | contig 10722 bp, 12 predicted proteins | sample GraSoiAngelo_130_FD_65629 | JGI IMG/M metagenome (GOLD analysis project Ga0066681, IMG submission 65629) | Grasslands soil microbial communities from the Angelo Coastal Reserve, California, USA - 14_0929_02_20cm | ecosystem: Environmental > Terrestrial > Soil > Grasslands | place: USA...
TCGGGCTGTACAGCATCGCATCCAACGGCGACGGAACGCTGGTCGCCTCCACGGCCAACGACACCACCCTGTTTGCCGCAGCATCAACCGCCTACACCAAGTCGTGGTCGGTGGCGTACGCCAAGGTGTCCGGCCAGCGGTACGCGATCGGGGTGCTGGTGGTCAGTTCCGTCACGGTTCCGACGATCATCGCGGCGTTGCTGAACACCGCCACCGAGCCGGCGATAGATCCCCGCCTGTCGGGCTCGCTCGGCGCGCAGTCAGACCTGCCTTCGTCGTTCACGTCAGCCAGCGTGGCCGCAGCCTCATCTCGGCCCTATGCGGCCGTGCTGCCGTGACCCACCCGGGAAACCAAGGCCAAAGGGAAGGGCGCTGATGGCGAACTGGGTGGGGCCCGATCCGAACACGCGCACCGCATGGCGGCTGGTGGCGGGGGCTTTCAAGTCGGCCAGCGGCGGCACCGCCGTGTTTTACCTCGATAGCCAGGGGTCGGTTCTGGCGCCGATTCGCTACTACGATCCAGCCAACCCGTCTGTGCCCGGTGCGCTCGTGTCGGGGTCGGCGCTGGCCGTCGACTACACGTCGGAGTTTCCGCTGTTCTGGTTCCCCGATGGGGGCGTCACGACCCTGTGGGTGTCCGTGGACAACGGGCCGTTGGCGGAAGTTCACGCCTCCTATCCGCCGCAGCTGGCCGCTCTGACCGCCACCGACGCGGCCAACCTGGCTGCCGCCACGGCCGCCGGTCTCGTCAACGCGATCATCTTCGGGGGTTGACCATGGCGACACCGAACTTGATGGCCGTCACGACAGTCACCCCGAAGATCCTCTCGTCGTCGCAGCTTGCCAGCGGCGACAACACGGTCTACACCGTGCCGGCGAGCAAGGCCGCCCGGATTGCCGGCCTCACCCTGTGTAACACGTCGGCGGCGCCGGTCGTCGTGTCGGTCGCGGTGATCCCGTCCGGCGGCGCGGTCGACGGCACCCACAGAGTCGTTTCCGGGTATTCCCTCGCGGCTGGCGACTCGACCTCGGTCAGCGAGGTCGCAGGCGCGTGGTTGGGCGCCGGGGACTTCCTGAGCATCAACGCCGGGGCCGCATCCGCTGTCGATGTGGTGGCGACCGGGATCGAGTTCGCATGAGCCGGGTTACCCGCCGGAACCCGGTCGCGGCAGCCTCGGCGTTGACCACACCGAACCTCGTCGGTGGGCGTGCTGTCGTTTCCGCCGAGCAGGCACCAGGATCGTCTGCGGTACTGCGGAACTACACCGCCCAGTCCGGTCGCACCCGGCACCTGGTGACCGCGACATGCTCCGATCTCCGGCTGGTATATGTGGCGCGGGTCGGAGGGAGCGGAACCACCACCCCCGAACCGGACCTCACCAACCCCATTTTCCTCAAGGTGGGTGCGAGCCTCGACGGATCGTCCTGGTACCCGGTCACCTTTGGGGGAATGCAGACCGGTCAACTGGATCCCGGCACCGGGACGCTCACCTCCGACCCGATCCCGTTCGACATGACGCCCGGTCAATACCTGTACCTCAGCCACCTGCAGACCCAGGCGTTCGGCGTGGCAACCACCCTTGCGTCAGGAGCCAGCATCGGCGCCACCACCTTGTCTCTGACCGCCGCACCGAACATCACCAGCGGCTACATGGTCGTGGACACCGGCGGCAGCCTCGAAACCGTCCAGGTCGTGTCGGTGACGGGCAGCGGGCCATACACCGCCACCCTGAACCCGGGCACGACAGTGACCAAGACCCATTCCTCCGGTGCGGCCGTCTACCAGCAGTTGATAACCGACCGGGCCGTGTACGCCGACCGGGGCGAATTCGGCACCAACTACACCACCCTGCCGGCTGCGGACCGCACATACGGCGGCACCTTCTCGGCGATCGGGGCCGTCAGCACCACGCTGGCCTCCTCCGCGTCGCCGGGTAACACGACGATCCAACTCGCTGCGGCGATCTCCAGCCCCACCCTGGTCATCGACACCGCCGGCGCAGCCGAGACGGTAACGGTGGTGAACGTGTTCGGGGCGGGCGCGCCCTACACCTACTACCTCGCAGCGCCCCTCGCCCAGTCCCACTCCTCAGGCGTGACGGTGGCCTCCGGGACTGGCTACAGTGCGACCTCGTTCGGGCCGCGCATGGTCGTCGCGGATCGGGTTGCGGCCAACTCCCCCGCATCGGTGGTAGCCGTGGGGGACAGCATCCTCGCCGGGTCGGGCTACCAGCTTCGACTCAACACCAGCTACCTTGAGCTTGCGCTTGGCGCCACAAACCCGGTGGTCAACTTGGGTGTGCCCAGCGACACCGCACAGGCGTTCGCAGCCCTGGCCAATTCGCCTGGCCGCCGGAAACTGCTGGCCGCCGGGAACTGGCTGTATGTGCAGTATCCCCACAACGACATTTCGAGCAGCAGGACGCTGCCGCAGGTTCAGGCCGACCTGACGACGATCGTCAAATTGGGCCGGGCCCGTGGCATGAGGGTCGCCCTGAACACCACCCCGCCACGGACCACTAGCAGCGACGGATGGGCCACCACCACCAACCAAACGTTTGATGCGAACGAGTCGGTGCGGCTGGCGTACAACGCGTGGGTGCGGGCCGGCGCCGGGGGCTTGGCCGACTTGGTGCTCGATGTTGCGGCCCCTTTGGATAGCGGCACGGCAACCGGTGGGGCGTCAACGGGACTGTGGCGGGCTGCGGGTTCGGCCGGACCATACACGGTCGACGGAGTCCACCCGTCTGTGGTTGGCCATCAGGCGATGGCGGCGGCTATCAATTCGGCTTGGTTGTCCTAGGGGGTTGTTGTGCCGATCCCGGCAGGGGTGCCGCCCTTCACCACCGACCCCACCACCGTCATCGGTCAGGTGCGGCTGCTGTGCACCGACCTGGATGACGCGGCGCCACTGTTCACCGACGGGCAGATCGCGGCGTTTCTGAGCCTTGAGCAGTCGAATGTGCGGCTGGCTGCCGCGCAGGCGTTGGACACGATCGCCACAAGTGAAGCCCTCGTGTCGAAGGTGATCCGAACCCAGGACTTGCAAACCGACGGGGCGAAACTTGCCGCTGAACTGCGGGCCCGGGCGCAGGGGCTGCGGGACCAGGCGGCCGACCGCGACACCGCCGGGAACCTGTTCGGGTTGGACGTGGTGGACTACAACCCGAACACGTGGCTGCAAGCCGAGTTCGCCGACTCCGTGGACGGCCCGTGATGCCGCTGCCGAACACGAGGCTGATCCCCGACGGGTGGGCCGGACACCACCGCCCAACCGCGCAGGGGCAGATGGTCGACCAGTGCGTCATCACCCGCCCTGGTGGGCCGGGGGTGTGGAGCGACACGCAGGGCCGCACCGTGTACCCGGAGGCGGTCACCGTCTACAGCGGCCCGTGCCGGGTGCAGCAAATCCCCAGGGGGCGGCGCGGCGGTGAGGAACTGTTGACCGTCTCCCCCACGCAGGCGCTACTACACCACTACCTGATCGCCATCCCGGCCGACGTGACCTGGGTGCGCATCAACGACGAACTCGTGCTGACGGTGTGCGTGGCCGACCCGTCGCTGCTGACGCGGACACTGCGGGTGGCAGACGTGCTGGCCGGGTCGCTGATTTGGCAGCGGGACCTCACCTGCGTGGACATCACCCCCACCGGCACCTGAGGGGGCGCGGGTGTACCGCGATGTTGAAACACTGCTGTGCGGCTGGCTGAAAACCGTACTCGAGCTCGACAGCGTGCTGCCGGAACTGCCGTACAACATGGAGTTCCGATTGCCGACGATCGCAGTGGAACGGTTCGGCGGCGCCGACGACGTGCTAACCCTGGACCAGGCCAACGTGGACGTGGACGTGTTCCACACCTCGAGGCAGGCGGCGAAGGACTTAGCCGAGCAGGCCCGCAGATCCCTGCGGGTAAGCCTGCCGGGAACCACGTTCACCGACATCCTGTTGGGGTCGGTGACGGTGTCGCGGGTGCAGACCATTTCGGCGCCGACGATCGCCCCGTGGGACAACGCGCAGATCCGCCGGGCCACCGCCTCCTACCGGATCTGGTGGCACGCCCACAACCTGAACCTGTGAGGGGGCGCGCGGGTGGCGGTCAGGTATCAGGAGTCCCGCACCGGCATGGCCGAAATGCTGCGCGCACCGTTCATGGTTGAGGCGCTGCGGCGGGTTGCCGAGAAGGGCAAGGAACGCGCCGAGGGTTTGACCCCGGTGGACACCGGCCGAATGAAGGCGTCGTGGGTGGTGACCGCCTGGATTGACAGGCGAACCGCTCGAGCCAGGTTGGCGAACACAGCCCGGAATCCGCAGTCCGGATTTCCTTATCCCCTGGTGCTTGAAAGAGGCACCCGCTACATCCGCAGGCGCCGCATCCTGGGCCGCGCCATCGACAGCATGAGGATCTGACCAACCGAAGGAGGCCGGGCGGATGCTCGTCCACATCGTGATCGTCCCGGACGCCGCACGAATGGGCCCCGACCTGACCCGCATGGGCAAGGTTGAGGACCTACCCGACGAGCTCGGCCGGCTGATGCTCGGCAACGGCACCGGGCGGGAACCCACCGACGACGAGGTGGCCGACTACCACCTGCGCCAGCAGATCGAGCAGAAGGCCGCCGACGCCGAGGCTGATGGTGATCTGGCGAAGCTGACCAAGGCCGACCTGGTGAAGCTCGCCGAGGAACGCGGCATTGACCTGCCGCCGCACGCCACCAAGGCCGACATCGCCGCCACCCTGGAAGACCACGACCGGGGGGTGGTGGACGTACCGCTGCCCGACGACGCCGGCACTGAGGATCACTGAGTCCAGATCCGCCAGGGTCCGCGCACGACTTCACGGGCATGTAGCCCGATCCGATAGTTATCAACCCCGAGCCGTGTTGGCCGGGGTTTCTTCATGTCCTTGAGGAAGGAATCCCGTGGGGAACAACGCGAATATTTTCACCTTCACGCAGGCGGCGGGGGCGGACGGAACGGGGTTGGCGTGGTTCGCCGCGACCGGTTCGACCGCACCCACCGATGCCACTACGGCGCTGGCGGCGGCGTGGAAAAACGCCGGCATGATCACCGATAACGGGGTGGTGCAAAAGTTCTCCGAATCGTCCAAGACGATTAAGGCCGCCGGTAGCACCGCAATCCAGCGGACCCTCGTCACCGACGACAGTTTCACCTTCGACATCGAATTCCTTGAGAACGGGCCGGTTGCTAAGGCCGTGTTCGCCAGGAAGCCGATCGGGTCGATCTCCCCCGGGGTGGGCACCGGCGCGTTCAGCGTGACCTACGGCCTGTACACGCGGCAGTTGTACGCCGGAGCGTTCGACATGCTTGATGGCAGCAACCATGTTCGGCTGTACTGCCCGACCGTCGAGACGACCACCCGCAAGGACATCACGTACAACAACGCCAACCCGGCGACGTTCGGCGTCACCGTCACGGCCTACCCAGACTCCACCGGCGTGGCCGTGTATGAATATAACGTCATGGCAGCGCTGGGCTGATGGCGGCGACGCGACGCACTCGGCCCGAGGCGGCCCCAACAGATCTCGCCTCCAAGCGGTCCGCCGCCGTCACCGCACGGGAGGCAATCGAGGCCGAAACCCGCGCCGAACAGACAGCCGACGAGGACGGCGCGGACCTGGTCACCCTGTCGACCCGGCTCGGGTCCACCGATGTGCGGGTGCCGCCGTTCGACGAGTGGACCAGCATCGCCCGCAACGCGATCAACCGCAACGACGACCTGACATGGGCGCAGCAAACCCTCACGGTTGCCGAGTCGATGCAGTGGATGAAGCTCAACCCCACCATGAAGGACGTCAACGACTTCTTCGAGGCGTGGGGCCGGGCGGTCGGGCAAAGCCTGGGGGAATAGGCCGCGTCGAGGCAATCCTCGACGCGCATCCCCTGACGGTTGAGGCGGACCTGCACCGCTACTACCGGCTGGACGTGCGGGACCTGTGGCGGCCCGGTGGCGGCCAATCGCGCATGACGTACCGAATGCTCGGCAGTCTCATCGACGGCCTGCCGGGCGAGTCCCTGACGAAGACGGCCATCCGCGACGCCATCCCCGCCGACGAGTTGGCGGCGATGGCGAAGCAGCGCAGCGAAGGCCACGGCCCGTGGTCGCACGAGGCGCTGCTACTTGCCGCGGTGCTGGATGTGCTGCGGACGTTCATGTGGCTGTTCGGCACCAGCAAGGGCGCCACGAAAACACCGGCACCGGAGCCGTATCCGCGGCCGGGTGTGGCCGCACGGCGGCGGCGGGCGTTGACCCAGGAGGGGTTCACCTACCTGCAACAGATCCGCCAACGTCACGCCGAACTGCACGGCTACAGCGAGGACGACACCGGGACGGGGTGATCCCGTGCCGAATGACGCCGCCTCCATCGGCAGTGTGTACGTCGACGTGCTGCCGCGCACGGACGGTTTCAGCAGCCGGGTTCAGTCGGCCCTCGGCCCGCAAGCCGCCCGCATCGGGGAGCAGCTGGGCACCCTGATTGGCCGGCCGATGACCGACCGGATCGCCGCCGCCATCGCCGACGGCATCACCCGCGGCGCCAGGGACGCCACCGGCGCGGCTGTCAAGGCTGGGGATCACGTCGGCAAGGCGTTCGCAGACGGGTTCCGTGGCCGCCTCGAGGCGGGTCTCAAGAACCTGCCGGCGGCGAAGATTGACGCCGACACGTCCGAGGCAACCCGCAAGGTCGACCAGCTCAAGGCCAACATCGACAGCCTCGACAAGCGGGTCAACGTTCGGGTCAACACCACCGGATCGACCACCACCCGCGGCGCATCCGCCGGCGGCACCACCAACCCGCTGGCCACCATCGGCGGCGTCAACGTTCTCAACACCTTGCAGGGTGCTGGCATCGTCGCAGGCGTCGGATCGATCACCCCCATCACCGGGGCTGTGCTCGGTTTGGGGTCGGCGTTCGCCACCACTGGCGCGGCAGCGGCGGCGTTCGGCGTCACCGCCGCGTTTCAGATGAAGTCCATCGCGGACGCGATGAAACTGGTCAACGACCAGGGTGTTCAACTCGCCGACCTACCCGCCGACTTTCAGCGGATCATCCCGGCCGTTACTGCCTTCCAGGGGTCGTGGCGGCAGTTTTTGGCCGACACCCGCGCCCCGATCTTTGATGTGTTCGCCAAGGGGCTGTCGCTTGCGCAGGCCGGGCTGGTGCAGTTCGCACCGGTCGTGAACGCCGCTTCGGCCGGCATGTCCCGCGCCTTGGATGTGGTTGGCCAGTTCACCGGCGGGTCGGCCGTCGCCAACTTCCTCACGGTGGTGCGGCAGCAGGCATCCGGGGCAATCGAATCGTTGGCCCGGTCCGCAGCCAACCTCGGCACCGGCCTGCTCAACATCTTCACCGGGTTCGCCCCCGCCGGCACGGCGATGCTGCACATCGTTGAGCAGATCACCGCCCGGTTCGCCACGTGGTCGGCGTCGCTGGCCGGGTCCCAGGCGTTCCAGCAGTTCGTCAGCTATGCGGTCACGTACGGCCCGCAGGTGGTCACCACCGTCGCTAACATTGCCGTCGCCGTGGGGAAACTGGTTGTCGGCGTGGGACCACTGGCCGGCCTGTTCATCCAAGCCTTGGGCGCCGCATCCCGACTGCTCGCCGCAATCCCGCCGCAGGCGTGGCTTGCCATCGCCGTCGCCGTCGGCGGCGTGTTCCTGGCCATCCGCGGCTACTCGATCGTCACCGCCGCAATCGGCGCGTTCCAAACGCTGCGGACCGTGCTGGGCACCGTCACCGTCATCATGGGCTACGCCACCGGCGGCGCGGTCGCTTTGCGAGTGGCTCTGATCGCCCTCACCGCAGCCACCGTCGTCGGATTGGTCATCACCGGCATCGTCGCCGGGCTGTCAGCGCTGGCCAGTCACAGCAGCAGCGCAGGCGCCGCTACCAGGGGTCTGACCGCCGACCAGCAGGCACTAGCCGACGCGTTCAAGGCCAGCAATGGCGCCATCGACGACCAGGTCAAGAAGACCGCCGTCGGCACGTTGAGTTCCAAGGGCCTGCTGGCGGCCGGGCAGTCCGTCGGCGTCGACCCGCAACATGTGCTCAGCGCCTATCTGGCCGGCGGGCAGCAGTGGACCGACTTCATGGACAAGCTGCGGACCCGCGAAGCCGACGCGTGGAACAAGTTTTACGACGCCCAGGTCGCCGGCAAGCCAAGCGGCGCATTGAAGGCGCAGGCGCAGGCCGCGGGGGACAGTCGCAAAGCGGCGGAGGAGTTGACCGGTTCCTCAGAAAAGGTTGCGGCGTCCAACAAGCTGGAAGCGCAGGCGTTGGGCCAGTCCGGCGGGGCCGCCCTGCAGGCCGCGTCCAGTTTCGACGCCTACACCAGGGCGAAGCAGGCTGCGCTGGGTGTTGGCACCGACCGGGGGGAGGTTGCCGCCGATGTGACGTCGTCGTACAACGCTCTCCAGCAGGCGGTGCGAGGTGTGGCCGACGCCCGCTACGGCGAGGCGCAGGCCGCCAAGTCGGCGACGGACGCCAACCAGCAGGCCGCCCGGCAGGTCAAGGACGCCGTCGCATCCGAGGTGCAGGCAGCCCGGCAAATCAAGGAAGCCCTGTATTCGGAGGCGCAGGCCCGCCGAGCCACCCAGCAGGCGGTGCAGTCCCTGTCGCAGGCGCGGGAAGACGCCGCCAGGAAGCTGCGCGACCAAGCCGACTCCGAACTGTCCGCCCGCATCGCCCTGGAGAAGGCGCAGCAGGCCGCCCACGGGCTCGGCCTTTACGCCGGCCCGGTCGTCGACGACGCCACCATTCAGAAGCAGCAGGTCACCCTCGACCTGACGTCGGCCGAACACGCCTACGCCGACGCCCAGCAGCAGTCCCGCCTGTTGGCGCAGCAGGGCATCGAAGGGCAGCCGGCCGTTGTGGCCGCACGGCAGGCCGTCACCGACGCGTTGCACGCCGAAGCCCAAGCCCATCAGGGTGTGGTTGACGCACAGAGCAGCGAGGCGAAGGCGCGGCAGGCCGTCACCGACGCCTACCGTGCCCAGTCGGACACGTTCGCCCAGGGGGCGCACGCCCGGGCGGCGGCACACCGGGCCACCCTGGATGCGGTCGCTGCCGAAAACAGCGCCCGCGCCGCGTGGGACGCCTCCACCGCGGCCCTGGACCAAACGTCCGGTGCCGCTGGGGTGGCGAAGGACAAGGTGTCGGCGCTTCGGGACGAACTGTCCAAATCGTTGGCCATGGACACCGGCAACGCCCAAGCCCAACTGGCTGATGTGATGAAATACCTGACCGCGATCAAACTGTTGGCCGCGGATCCGAACATGACGTGGGATCAGGCGTGGGCGTTGGCCGGGCAGGCACCGCGGCCCGCACCGAACGCGGGTGCGGCGCAGGCCAACCGGGTGCACAAGGCCACCGACTTCTCTTCGGGTGGTTGGACCGGCCCCGGTGGCAAGTACCAGCCGGCCGGGATTGTGCACGCCGACGAGTTCGTCATCCCCAAGGAGACGGTTGGCCGCTACGGTGTGGGCCACTTCAACCAGTACCTGCCGGGTTACGCCGCCGGCGGGCCGGTTCTGCCCAACTCGGGAATCGTGCCCGGCCTGGAGGCTACCCAACACGGCCTGATGCAAAAAGCCCTGTCGGTGTTGGGGTTCGCCGGTGCGGGCCTGGTCGGCACCGTGTCGGGCATTGTGGCGCAGGTGCAGTCGTGGTTGAAGAACGTGGTGGATCCGCTGCCGTACGTGTTCGGCGCCACTGGACCCAACAGCTTCGACTGCTCGGGTCTGGTCGGGGACGTGTACAGCGCACTCACGGGCCATCCGCGCAACCGCCGCTGGTTCGTCACCGGCGAGGATGAGCGGCAATTCCTCACCGGCCACGGATTCAAACCCGGCACCGGCACCTTCACCGTCGGATTTTCCGGCGAGCACACCGCCGGCAACCTGGCCGGGCTCGGATTTGAGGCGGCCAACCACATCGCCGGCATCCACGTCGGACCGTCGGCGATCCCGGTCACCTCGTTCCCGAACGTGTACTACCTGCCCACCTTGGGCAACCAGTTCGTCGGCAGCTCGGGGCAGATCATCAACCTGCCGGGGATGCTCGGCTTCCAGGGCGGTCCGTTCATCGAACCGGGTGCGCCGACAGCACCACGCAGCGGCGGCGGCAACGCGGGCCGACCGGTGACCGGTTTGGACCGGAGCATCGCCGCCCTGTCGAAGCTTGTGCGCACCGGCACGTTCGACTCGGGTGGTTCGCTGCCCCCGGGTCTGACGTTGGCCTACAACGGCACCGGCCGCAACGAGTACGTGCTCACCGACGACCAGCTACGCGGCGCGTCCGGTACTGGTGGCGGGGTGACGGTCAACGTGTACCCGCAGCCCGACCACTCCCCGGCCGAGATCGCCGCAATGGTCCAACACGAACTCGCCTGGCAGATGCGCTGAACGGGAGGTGAGCCGTGGCAGTACCCGTCCTGTACCGGCCCACCCCCGCCAACACCCTCACCACCTACTACGCCACCCTGGACGGCTGGTCCGCCACCGCGGTCGACTCCCAGGGCACCGAATGGTGGTGCAACAGCCTCGACGGCTGGAACGGCTCCCCCGACGTGCGGCTGACCGGTTCGGACCGGCCGTCCGACCACGGCCAGTTTGACGGCCCCACCTGGCTCGGCTCCCGCGTGATAACCCTGGCCGGGTCGGCAATCGCTCTCGACCAAGCAACCGCCTACCTGGCCCGGGACAT
>Ga0066681_10000996_pt1 | contig 10714 bp, 8 predicted proteins | sample GraSoiAngelo_130_FD_65629 | JGI IMG/M metagenome (GOLD analysis project Ga0066681, IMG submission 65629) | Grasslands soil microbial communities from the Angelo Coastal Reserve, California, USA - 14_0929_02_20cm | ecosystem: Environmental > Terrestrial > Soil > Grasslands | place: USA...
CGGCCGTAGAATTCCAGGAAGTCGATGGTTTCGGCAATGTCCGCATCGGCTTCGACCCATGTCTTGCCCACTTCGTAGCACACCAGCGCGTCTAGCTCGAACTTTCGCTCGCGCACGATCTTCGCCGCGCGGAAGAGACACTTGGCGCGCTCCTGGGCGGAGACTCTCTTCCATGTCTCAAAGTATTTGTGAGCGTCTTCGACCGCCTGCCTGGCCATCTCCTTCGTGGCGTTTTGAAAAACGCCAATGATTTCCGACGGGCGTGAAGGGTTCGTGGACGTGCGCTTTTCCGTGGTGGTCACCTTCTGCCCATTCAGCCACATCGGGTATTCGCGGCCAAATTCCGCCTTCACCTTTTTGAGTGCATCTTCCATGTGCGAGCGGTTTTCCGGCCTCGAAAAATCAATAAAAAGCTCGTTGGTGAACTCGGAAACGTGGACTGTCTGTTCGGCAGTAGCCATGGCAGGTTTCCTCCTCAAGGTGCAAACACCTCATTCTACTGCGTCTCCAAACTGGACGACAAGCAGCGGGCGCAGGCTTCGCAGTGCGTTCACGCCATCCCTTTAACGCCCCAAGATGAATATGCGAGGTCCACCCTTCGAGTGCTCCGAGGGATGGACAACAGGCGGGTGGCCGCCCCTCGATTCGCAAAGACGCCTCTGGGTGGCCGATCCTTGCGGGCTTAGCAAGGGTAGGGCTGCCCCTCGCTAGCCTCTTTGTTCTTATTGGTTTGTCTCCGACGCCGTACTCTTCACCTGCTAGCTTCCAGTTTCTGATTTCTACTTTCCAATTTCCCTTTTTCCATCCTCCGCCGTCAAAATTCGCGCCGGAGATGGTATCCTCGGTCGTAGCGGGGATTCGTCAGGAGAATAAAATGGCACAGCTGGATCGCATTACGCAGGACCCTGAAGTCAAGGGCGGAAAGCCCTGCATCCGCGGCATGCGCGTGACGGTGGGAATGATTGTCGGCCGGATCGGAGCGCCGCTGCATCAAGGGAAGTCCTGGCGGAATATCCCGATTGGAGCGCGAGGATGTGCTTCAGGCGCTGCGTTATGCTCTGTGGCTCGCAGAAGACCGTGAAGTAACGCTACCCCGTGCATGAAGCTGCTGGTAGATATGAATCTCTCGCCGAAGTGGCTTGGCCTCTTCCACGATTCGGGGTGGGAAGCAGTGCACTGGTCGGCCGTGGGCCAGCCGACCACACGTGACTCCGACATTATGACCTTTCTGACGGCAAACAACTTTGTCGTTGTTACGCACGACTTCGATTTCCCAACGTCAATTTGCATCTCACCGGGCGTAAATCACGACCCAGAGAGTTCGCCGTCATGACTATTTACTTAGAGCATTGCGGCGAGTCGGTCTTGGAGGAAACCTTGGCATCTGCAGACTTGGTGGCCAGCCTCCCTTGCCAATATGTTGTAAGCTGTGGCGCCTCCGGAGGTCGCTTATGCGTCCCTTACGCCTGCGCTTGACTTGGGTCCTGACCCTCATCGCTTTCTTTGCTTCTTCCGCTGACACCCATGTCACCCGCGTCGAGATACTTTCCCGCGCCGACATTCAAGATGGCCGCGCCTTCGGATTGGCGGGCGCCTACGAGAGGATCATCGGCCGCGTCTACTTTGCCGTCAATCCAGAAAACATTCACAACCGGCAGATCGTGGATCTGGATAGAGCTCCGCGCAACGCCCAAGGGGAAGTCGAGTTTTCCGCAGACCTCTATCTTTTCAAACCTAAGGACATGACCAAGGGAAACAACGCCGTGCTGTTCGAAGTTTCCAACCGCGGCGGAAAAGGAATTCTGCGTCTGGTGAACGGCGGAAATACTTCCGACCCAAACAACGAATTCGGAGACGGATTTCTGTTGCGCGAAGGTTACACGATTGCCTGGCTCGGCTGGCAGTTTGATGTCGCGGACCAAGGACAAAATCTCCGTCTTTCCGCCCCGGTTGCACATGATCCAGGAGGAAAAGGAATTCGCGGCTTGGTGCGCTCCGATTTCACGCCATCCCAAAAAAGAGACGACATGCCTCTGGGACATATCCTGCTGGGCCCCGCTGGAGGAAAGAGTTACGCCGTCGACGATCCTGCCAGCGCAAAAAACGTCCTCACCGTTCGCGACACGCCCGATGGCCCGCGGCGGGTAATCCCTCGCGGGCAGTGGAGCTTTGCCCATTCCGTGGAAGGCCAGCTTGTGACCGACCCTCATTTCATTCATTTGGACGGTGGTTTTTTGCCGGGCAAAATATATGAGGTCGTCTATGAGGCGAAAGACCCGGTGGTCGCAGGCGCCGGGCTTGCTGCGGTCCGCGATTTCCTCTCTTATCTTAAATACGATCCCCAGGCCACAGCTCCGGTCCGCCGGGTCTATGCGGTGGGAATTTCGCAGAGTGGCCGCTTCCTCCGCCATTTCCTCTATCAAGACTTCAACGCCGACGAACAAGGCCGCCAGGTCATGGACGGTGTCATTGCGCATGTGGCCGGGGCCGGCCGCGGCAGTTTCAATCATCGTTTCGCGCAGCCCTCGCGTGACGCGCAACCCCTGTCCAGCATCTTCTTCCCGACGGATCTGTTTCCCTACACCGACCTCCCCGAAGCCGACCCGGAGACTGGTGAAACCGCAGGCCTTCTCGATGCTGCGAGCAGGTCGCACACGGCGCCAAAGATTTTCTTCACCAATACTTCCTACGAATACTGGGGCCGTTCCGCTTCGCTGATTCACACTTCAGCCGACGGTTTGAAAGACTCGGCGCCCGGTGAAAATGCCCGCATCTATTTACTCGCCGGGTTACAGCATTTTTCCGCCGCCTTTCCGCCACTGAAGGCCACGACTGGTTCGCCGGATTCCACCGCGCAACAAAGGCACAATCCGAATCCCGTCCAATGGTTCTGGCGCGCACTGATCAACGACATGGACCAGTGGGTCAAAGACGGAACGCCACCACCGCCGAACACCTATCCGACAATTGCAGACAGCACGCTGGTTCCGCTGAGTAAATGGACATTCCCGAGAATTCCTGGCGTGAATACACCTCATGAAATGAATTTGGCATACCATCTCGACTTCGGTTCGCAGTGGAGATCGGGAATCGTTTCCAACGAGCCTCCCAAAGTTGGAAAAACATTCTCCGTTTTGGTTCCACAAACGGATGCCGATGGTAACGACTTGGGAGGCGTGCGCTTGCCGGAATTGCAAGTACCTCTCGCTACGTACACCGGCTGGAATCTGCGGGATCCAAGCATCGGCGCTCCCGATCTGCGTCTCAGCTTCCTCGGTTCCTTTCTCCCTTTTGCTCGCAGCGCATCAGAGCGCGAAAAATCCGGCGATCCGCGGCCCTCCGTCGCCGAACGGTACCTTTCGCGCGAAGAGTATATGGGCAAGTTTGCCGAGGCGGCCATGAAGTTGATTAAGGAACGTTTTCTGTTGCGGGAAGACTTGACGGCAGTGCTCGAACGCGGCCAGCGCGAGTGGAATGAAATCGCCGGTCAGAAATGACTCTGGGGATGCCCAACGCAGGGAGTGCCGAGGGCAAATCTTGGAAATTGAATTGGAGTGTCACGCGTCTCTTGAATGAGGACGGAACTTTGTTTTTCCCGCGCGACTCAATTAAGATTCGAATTCGCGACTGTCGTCTATTTTATTCATAGGCCGGCGCTAGACGCAGAAATTTTCGTCGCCCGGAGTTCTAGCGTGATCGAAGACTTATCGCGTTACCATCACCCGGTCGGCAACCTGTTTGCCCGCTCAGGAAACTCCGTCGACTGGGACCGCTACCGCCTGAGCGAGGAGCAGCTCGCATTTTTTCGCGAAAACGGATACTTGAAGGGCGTTCGCATTCTGAGCGACGAGCAGGTGGAAGCTCTGCGCACGGAATTGGAACAACTGATGGATCCGGCGCACGCCGGCCGGCATTTATTCCACGAATACCATTCCAACGAATCGACGGACCCGAACCGCGTCGTTTTTCACGCCCTGGGCGCTTGGCGCGTTCTGCCCGGCTTTCACGATCTGCTTTGGAACCCCGCGTTCCTAGCGCCGGCATTCCAGTTGTTGGACGGTCCGGTGCGCTTCTGGCACGACCAGCTTTTCTGCAAACCGGCACGGCATGGCGGCGTGGTGGCCTGGCACCAGGACTATTCCTACTGGACAAGAACCACGCCTTTGGCCCATCTCACCTGCTGGATTGGCTTGGACGATTCAACCCGGGAAAACGGTTGCTTGAACTACATTCCAGGAAGCCACAAATGGCCCGACTTGCCCAAACCGGTTTTGACCGGGGAAATGGATGGCCTCCGCGACACTCTGCCCGAAGAGCTGAAAGATAAATTCGAGCCTGTTGCCATTGAGTTGAAAAAGGGTGAAAGCTCGTTTCACCATGCCCGAACGATGCACGGTTCGCGCGCGAACGATACGCCCGCGCCGCGCCGCGCCACCGTTATTAATGTCTTTCGTGATGGCGTCATGTCCGATTCTAATGAACCACTTCTCGCGGGCGTTCCCGTAATTCCTCGCGGGGACCGGATGGGCGGGCAGTTCTTTCCCCTGTTGTTCGATCGTCAGCGAGTGCCACCATCTACGGGAGAAAGGCAAGTAGCATAGCCGTGAATCAGCCGGGTTATGGCTCGAACAAGAATTTGACAGTGACGGTAACGTGGGCGGCGACGGGCTTGCCCCTTTGCGTGGCGGGTTCGTATTGGTATTGCTTGAGGGCGTCCATGGCGGCGTTTTGCAAGGAAGGCGGCCCCGTGAGCACCTTCATCATTTTGACGTGTCCCGAAGCGTCCACGACGGCGTCCAGCGTCATGTTGCCCGTGGCAAAGTCTCGCAGCGCTTCCGGCGAAGCGATCGCACGGACCGACTTGATCAGTTTTGGCGGGACGATAGTTGCTTCCTGTGAAGAAGGCGCTGCCGAATCCGGAGAGGCTGCGCTCGATGGACGCGACACGTTGCGCTTCCCGGCGGAGGCGGCAGCCACGGATTTTTTCTGCACCACCGCCGCATCTACAGCCGCGTCCCGGGGCGGAGGCGGCTCGGGCGCCGCGAGTGAGGAAGGCCCCGCCCCTCTCGCCGGCGCAGGTTGCACGGCGTGCTGCGAAGCTGCGCTCAGTGGAGGCCTAGCAGCGACGCTGGCCAGTGTTGTCGTGCCGGAATTAGACGGGGTCGTCTGAATCACGGAGCTCACCGTAGGACCTGGGTGGGCGGCAATGCTGGAGGAGGCCGCGGCGGCAGAAATTCTCTTCGGCTGCGGCAGCCGGGGAAGCCAATGCAGGTACCGTGCCGCGCTTCCCGCAGCGAGCAATAAACCAGCAGCAACAAGTCCGATCCGCAGCACTCCCGATCGGCCGCTGGTGGCAGCTTTATGTTTGGATTCCGAAAGAGCATCGTGAGCCACCGCGGGCGCGGATGAATTCTCTGCCCCGGTCTGCGTTTGCAGCGATCTCAGTTGCTCGCGCAGCGCCTCGACCTGCTGCTTCAACGCCGTCACTTCGTATGCGCTGGGAACCCGTGCCGGCACGTTGGGTTCGCCAGCGATGGCTTCCGCTGCTCGCACCAGCTCGGCCGCTTCTTTTTGCTGGGCGTTTGCCGGGGAGAGTTCCGCCATTTCGGGAAACTCGATGCCCCAGAATCCGGGCGCGGGCTCGCTGAATTCCACTTCGACGTAACAACTCGTCGGCCGGAAGTCGCGCTTGCGCATCACCTGCGCCACGACTTCGCGCCTGGTTCCCATGTTGGTAAGAAACAGCAACTGCCCGACGGCCACTGCGGCGGAGAGCCGAATCACTCCGCCATTCTCAAAGGCCAGAACAGTGCTCGCCTCTTCGGTGAACAGCTTCCGCTGGCCGCCACTTTCTCCTGGCCGCGCGCCGGTCGCGAGCACCGGCACTTCGTGAGCTACCGGATTCTTCATTGGAGAGTTCTGAGCGCTTGCCCTGGGCGTTGTCGAAGGGCTCGCCGGCGGCGAGGCAGTCGGATGACGGGTGTGAATTGCGGTGGCCAAAATAGGATTGTCCCTCGTGTGCCTGGACGACGCATCCCCAGAAAAAGCTCAGGCTGCGAAGAGCCGTCCACGCGACAGCCCGGACATTCCTCTATTTTCGCAGCAAGTGAGCCCGCCGGCCATAGTACAAACGTACAGTAAAGTGCAAGCTGACCCAAAGGACAGCGCGTTCGAACGACATCGGCAGGACGGCGCTTCAGACGCCGAGATCGAGATGTAGATAGTTGCCGTGTGTTGTGAGCTTTTGCCCGTGAAGATGCCGCGTGTGGAGAAAAAGAATAACACACATGCCGCGCTGGTCATGCATTCGATTGTTACCGACGCCATTGTTGACGAGCGGTAGCTAGAGGCGAGTCCCGCAGATAACGGTGAATAGCCGAGTTGTCCTTCGGGTAGGCAGAAAAATGCTTAACACCGAGTTGACGGAGAACACAGAGGGCACAGCGTGGAAAAACAACGAAAAGCTCCTTAAGTTATTTGCGGGAGGCGAAGCTAGTGGGTTGGTCCGAGGATGAGTTTCTGGACGCGCCAGTTCAAAACTTCGGCGACGTAGAGGTCGTTTTCGGAGGGGCAGGCGATTTCGTGAACCCAGCCGAATTGGCCGAGTTGCTTGCCGGATTTGCCGAAGACGCCGAGAACTTTTCCGTCGAGAGAGAGTTTGTAGATGCGGCCGGGGAAACCATCGGAGCTGTAGAGGACTTGGTTGGGCGGGGGCGTGATGCAAATGGCCCAAGGAGCTCCGGGGGCCATGGTGCCTGTGGTCGCGATAGGCTTGTTGCCGATGGCGGGGCGGGCGTTGGGATCGACGGGAACATCGATGGTGAATTGGCGAAGGAATTTTCCATCGGTGTCGAAGACCTGGATGCGGCGGTTGCCGCGATCGGCGACGTAAATGTTGTCGTGCGCATCGACGGCGATACTGTGCGGGGTGTTGAACTGGCCGGGCTGGTCGCCTGGTTCGCCCCAGGACTTGAGCCAGTTCCCGTCCTTGTCGATTTTGGCGATGCGCGAATTGACGTAGCCGTCGCTGATGTAGGCATTGCCTGCTGTGTCCCACGCGACGTCGGTAACTTGGCGGAACATGCCATCGACGGGAGGCAGCGGCGGCTTGACGTGTTTGAGCGGCTCGGTGCCTTCGTCCGAGGCTTCCTGCTTGCGGCCGAAGACCATGACGACGCGGCCTTCGGGATTGAATTTGATGACCATGTCGGAGCCTTTGTCAGTTACCCAAATGTTGTCGTCCTTGTCGACCTTAACGGTATGGGCGAAGGACCAGGCGTAGAGATGCTGGCCGATCTCGCGGAGAAATTTTCCGTCGGGGGTGAATTCGAGGAGTTGCGCGGCCGCGCCGCCGTAGGCGGGACCGCTGCTGTTGCCACGCGTGAAAACGAAGATGTGGCCTTTGGAATTCACGGCGACGCCGGTGGCTTCACCGAGATGGAGGTCGGGCGGAAGTTTCAGGAAGTCGGGGACGGAGTGGAAACGGATTTCGGCCGTTTGTTGGGCGAAAGCAGGGATGGCGACAAACAGGGCTGCAAATAGGATGGAGCGTTTCATGGAATTCAACCTCGTGATTTTGTTCGTTCGCACACGCATCATACGCGCGTTTGAGAAATCAGTCGCCTGCTAGAAATTTGTATTGGGCTTCGGTGAGGGGAACGACGGAGAGGCGGCCGATTCGAACGAGTGGGGAATCTTTGAAGAGTTTGTTGGATTTGATTTGCTCCAGTGTGATGAGCTTGGCGAGCGGTTTTCCGGCTTTGATCTTGACGGCAGGATTTTTGGGATCGCAGACGTCCACGGATACGACGGTGGCAGTGCCGACGGCACTCTTGTGGTCGCCGGTTTCGTAGATGATCAGCTTGTCGCCGGGCATCATCCCGCGAAGATTCTTCACCGCGACAGGATTCGAAACGCCGTCCCACACCGTGACCTTGTCGCGCTGGAGATCGGCGAAGGAGTATTCGGAAGGTTCGGTTTTGAGCAGATAGTCTGAAGACATCGGCACTCACCCCCGTGGTTTGATGTTCCTTATACTACATGGCGAGCGACCAGGTTACTTCTTCTTTGCGGAAATGAGCCGGGGTAGAGTTTGCCGATTCCGCGAATGATCGATGAGTACGGAAAGCCGCTTGAGTTTTGTTTCTTCCTTTTTTGCGCTGACGACCCAATAAGTTGTCAGCCTTTGGTACCAGGGAGCTTGATAGCGGAAGAATTCCCAAGCGGCCCTGTTTGCGCGAAACTGCCTCTCCTGTTCACGAGTGAAGCGAGCGCTCTTCCGTTGTTCGTAAGAGTAGATGCCAGACTTTTTTGCGCTTCGAGCGGCGAAGGCCTTGAGGCCGTAGGGATGCATCAGCCCCTTCTTTGTGAGCTCTCGAACAAATTTGATGTTGATGGAACTCCAAGTGCTCGTGGGCTTGCGGGGAGTGAAGCGAATTGTGTAGCTGGTTTCGTCGATGCTCTTTCGAACGCCGTCGATCCAGCCAAAACACAGTGCAACTTGTACGGACTCGGGCCAGGTGATGCTGGGCTTCCCGGAACCTTTCTTGTGAAAGCCGACGAATAGTTCTTGGAATTTGTGGTGGTGAACTTCGAACCAGGCGCGGAAGTCGGATGGCGTTGGAAAGAATGTTGGCTTCGGGGGCATGACGTCTAACTAAATTCAGCAGACAATTCTTCGGCTTTCTTCGTTTCGCCGCGTCATTCCTATGTTACTGGCCGCGCTCGCATCTCCGCGCCGGTATGCCCGCTTATACCAATAGAGAGAACTCGAGGTGAGTTTCGCCGAATTCCCTTGCCGTCGCAGTAGTAATTTCCAACATTCAGTTGGCAGCTTGTATCTCCAGCCTTGCCAGCGGCCAAGAATAGTCTAAAAGCGGGCTTTAGTTTGCCTCTCTCCTCCAACTCATCAGCGGTCGTGAATAGGTCGTCGGTCTTCGATTTTCGAGATTGCTTGGACGTACTTCTGATTCTTGCCACGAGGTTTCACCAGGTTATTCTACAGAATACGCTGCAACTCCAGCGAACCGCCAACGACAAATCCTAACCCAGTTCTGAACTTACTCCCAGCGAACTCGGCTATGCGATTAGTTCGCCGACGGCGGAGGCGAAGATTTTGGTGTGGGCGTCGATGTCGGCTTCGGTGGTGGCGGGCGACATGAGGGCCATGTTGTGGAACGGAGTGAGGAGGACGCCGCGGTTGAGGGCGTAGAGGTGCAGGAAGCGTTCAAGTTCGAAATCGGCGGCAGCGGCGGATTCGCCGCCGTTGCGCGGAGGTTTCGAAGCGAAGGTGTATTCGGCGCGGGCGCCGAGGCGGATGACGTTCCAAGGAAGATTGGTGGCCCGGAGATTTTCGGCGACGCCGTCAGTGAAGCGCTTGGCGAGCGGGACCATGCGTTCGAATGCGGCGGGCGTGAGGACGTGCTCGAGTGTGACGCGCATGGCGGCTAGCGAGAGGGCGCTCCCTGCTAAAGTTCCGCCGATGCCGCCGACGTCGCAGTCTTCGAGATGAATGCGGGCGTTGATACGCTGGGCGACTTCCTCGGAACAGCCGTAGGTCGCGCCGGGGATGCCGCTGCCGATGGCTTTGCCGAAGACGAGCATGTCGGGATCGAGTTTCCATTCGGCGGTGCCGCCGCCCGGGCCGGCGCAAATGGTGTGAGTTTCGTCGGCGATAAGGAGCGAGCCGTAGCGGCGCGCGAGTTCGCGTGCGGATTTCCAGTAACCGTTGTCCGGAAGAATGATGCCGACGTTGGTCATCGCGGGCTCGGCGAGAATGCAGGCGACGTCGTGATGCTTGAGCGCGGCTTCGAACGCGTTGAGATCGTTGAATTCGACAACGCGGGTGGTTTCGGCGGGATTGACGGGCGGGCCGATATTGCCGCGACGCGGGCCGACCACGCCATATTCGAGCCTGGCAAAAGATTCATCCACGCTGCCGTGGTAGCAGTAGTGGAAGACGAGGATTTTCGAACGCTGCGTGATTTCGCGGGCGATTCGAATGGAGAAGCGGTTGGCGTCGGTGGCGGTGAGCGTGAATTGCCAGTAGGGGAGACGGAAGCGGCGCTGGAGATCTTCACCGATCCAGAGGGCGTCTTCGGTGGGGAGCATGAAGGTGATGCCTTCTTTGACGCGGCGCGCGACGGTTTCGGCGACGATTTCGGGTGAATGGCCCGTCATGGCTGCAGTGTCGCCGAGGCAAAGGTCAATGTATTCGCGGCCATCCACGTCGGTAAAATGCGCGCCTTTGGCGGACTTGACGAAGATGGGGAAAGCGCCAGCCCATTTTTTCATCCAGTTCATGGGGACGCCGCCGAGGAGAGAGGATTGGGCGCGACTGTAGAGAGCAGCTGATTTGGGATGATCGGCGAGGAAGCGGGATTCTTCACGTTGTTGGAGCGATTTCAGTTTATTGCGGTCGATGGTGGTCATAAATGCAGTTCGCGATATCCAAGAACATGTCAGAGTAAATTACTAAATAACTGAAAAGCTTTTCAGTCCTTTGGGATAAATGGGCTTGTAATCGTCTTCTTCAAAGTCTCGATAGCCAGCCTTCAATTCCCCCATGTTTTTGCCAACAGCAAGAAGAGTCTTGATTTTTTCGAATGCAGATTTGGGATTGTCGGTATGAATAAACATATTCATTTCGCCGGACCCAAAGTCGTGGCCATCCACGATATCAATATCTCCCAATCCATCTCTAATCGCTTCCTCA
>Ga0066681_10000999_pt1 | contig 10710 bp, 8 predicted proteins | sample GraSoiAngelo_130_FD_65629 | JGI IMG/M metagenome (GOLD analysis project Ga0066681, IMG submission 65629) | Grasslands soil microbial communities from the Angelo Coastal Reserve, California, USA - 14_0929_02_20cm | ecosystem: Environmental > Terrestrial > Soil > Grasslands | place: USA...
GTTTCTCGAAGATCAGCGCGAGCGATCGGCCCGCCAGCGGCGCGCCACGTCGCCCCTCCTTCCAGCGCTGTTTGAGATCGGTGGCGAGCTCGAACAGCGCGAGGACCTGCTCGCGCGTGAGATCGCCGGCCGAGACGAGATGTCTCACGCCTTGGCCTTGGCGAGCACGCCCTTCAAGACGTCGACGGCGCGGCGGATGTCCGCGGACTCCACGATCAGCGGCGGCACCAGCCGCACGACCTTCTCGCCGGCGCTCAGCACGAGCAGCCCCTGCTCGCGGCAGGCGTCCAGCACGGGCGCGGCTGCCGTCGAGAGTTCGATGCCGATGAGCAGCCCGCGACCGCGCACCTGCTTGATCACCGAACACGAGGGCTGCAGCGCGCGCAGCGCGTCCATGAGCTCGCGCCCCATCCGGGCCGCGCGCTCCGGGAGCTTGTCGCCGATCACCGTCGTGAGCGTGGCGAGCGCGACCTGGGTGACGAACGGCGTGCCGCCGAACGTCGAGCCGTGCGAGCCGGCGGTCAACACGCTCGCCGCCTCGTCGCGACAGAGCATGGCGCCGATGGGCACCCCGTTCGCAAGCGCTTTCGCCAGGGTCATGACATCCGGCTCGACGCCCGAGTGCTCATAGGCCCACAGCTTGCCCGTCCGTCCGACGCCCGTCTGGATCTCGTCGAAGATCAGCAGCGCTCCCGACTGATCGCAGAGCTTTCGCAGCCCCGGGAGATAGTCGTCGTCCGGAACGTTGACGCCGCCCTCGCCCTGGATCGGCTCGACGAGGATGGCCGCCGTGTGGCTGTCGATCGCGCGCTCCATCGCGCGCAGGTCGTTGTAGGGCACGTGCTTGAAGCCGGGCATCAGCGGTTCGAAGCCGTGCTGGTATTTCGGCTGGCCGGTGGCGGTCACCGTGGCCAGCGTCCGACCGTGGAACGAGTTCTGGGCCGTGATGATCTCGTAGCGATCGTCGGCGAGCTTGTCCTTGCCGTACTTCCGCGCCAGCTTCAGCGCCGCCTCGTTGGCCTCGGCGCCGGAGTTGCAGAAGAAGACGCGATCCGCAAACGAGTGCTCCACGAGCAGCTTCGCCAGATGGATCTGCGGCGCCGCGTGGAAGATGTTGGAGACGTGCAGCAGCGTCGCGGCCGCCTCGCGGATGGCGCCGGTCACCACCGGATGGCAGTGGCCGAGCGAGGTCACGGCGATGCCGGTCGTGAAGTCGAGGTACTCGCGCCCATCGGAGTCCCACACGCGCGTGCCCTCGCCGCGCACGATCAGGATCGGCGTGCGGCCGTAGTTCGGGGTGTGGTACTTCGCGGACCACTCCATGAGCGTTTTGGTGTCGACGCTGTCGTTCTTCACAGTACGATCTCCGTGCCGATGCCTTCCCGCGTGAACAGCTCGAGCAGGATCGCGTGGGGCAGTCGGCCGTCGATGATGTGCGCCTTCGCCGTGCCGCCTTCCAGCGCGCGCAGCGAGGACTCGACCTTCGGCAGCATGCCGCCGTCGATGACGCCGGCCTTCACGAGCCGCTCGGCGTCCTTGCGCGCGAGCGTGCTGATGCGCTTGCCGTCCTTGCCCTTGATGCCCTGCACGTCGGTGAGGTGGATGAGCTTCTCGGCCCCAAGCGCCGCCGCCACCTCGCCCGCCACCAGGTCCGCGTTGATGTTGTAGGTCTCGCCGCCACCACCGACGCCGACCGGGGCGATGACGGGAATGTAGCCGCGCTCCTCGAGCAGGCGGATCGGCTCGGCGCTGACGCGCTCGACCTCGCCGACGAGGCCGATATCGACCATCTCGCCGCCGGGCAGCCGGTGCAGGCGCCGCCGCGCGAGCAGCAGCTGGCCGTCCTTGCCGGACAACCCGACCGCTTTGCCGCCGTGAAGGTTGATGAGGCCGACGATCTCCTTGTTGATCTTGCCGACCAGCACCATCTCGACGATCTCGACCGTTTCCTCGTCGGTCACGCGCATGCCGCCGACGAACGACGGCTCCTTGCCCAGCCGCTTCATGAGCGCGCCGATTTGCGGCCCGCCCCCGTGCACGATCACGGGATTGATGCCGACGAGGTGAAGCAGGATGACGTCGAGCGCGAACGACTCCTTGAGATCGGCCTGGTCCATGGCGGCGCCGCCGTACTTGATCACGACGGACTTTCCCCGGAACTCCCGGATGTACGGGAGCGCCTCCATGAGGATCTCGACGCGCTTCACTTCGTTGTCCATCGTCACAGGATGTAGCGCGAGAGGTCCTGGTCGCGCCAGATTTCGGCGAGACGCTGCCGGACGTACTCGGCGTCGATCGTCAGCTCCTTGCCCGGCAAGTCCGGGGCGTCGAACGAGATGTCCTCCAACAGCTTCTCCATCACCGTGTACAGGCGCCGCGCACCGATGTTCTCCGTGCTCTCGTTCACCCGCATGGCGATCTCGGCGATCGCGTCCACCGCCTCCGGCAGCACGCGGAGGGTGACGGCTTCCGTCTTGAGCAACTCCACGTACTGTCGCACCAACGCGTTGCGGGGCTCGGTCAGGATGCGGACGAAATCTTCTCGCGTCAAGGGCTCGAGCTCGACCCGGATCGGAAACCGGCCCTGCAGCTCCGGGATCAGGTCCGACGGCTTGGCGACGTGGAACGCGCCGGCGGCGATGAACAGGACGTGGTCAGTGCGGACCACGCCGTACTTGGTCGTGACCGAGGAGCCCTCGACGATCGGCAGCAGGTCGCGCTGCACGCCTTCGCGCGAGACGTCCGGGCCGTGGGCGGCGCTCTGGCGGCCGGCGACCTTGTCGAGCTCGTCCAGGAACACGATGCCGGAGTTCTCGACGCGCCGGATGGCCTGCGCGACGACCTCCTCCATGTCCACGAGCTTGGCGGCCTCCTCCTGGGCCAGGAGCTTGCGCGCCTCGGCCACGCGCACCCGGCGCCGCTTGGTCTTGGTCGGCATGATGTTGCTCAGCATGTCCTTGAGATGGATGCCCATCTCCTCCATGCCCTGCCCCGACAGCACCTCGATCATCGGCATGCTCTGCTGCTGGGTCTCGAGCTCGACGATGCGCTCGTCCAGGCGCCCGGCGCGAAGCTGGGCACGCAGCTTCTCCAGCGTCGCTTCACGGGAGGCGCCGGCGCTCACCTGCTCGAGCGAGGCGCTGGCGAACGGCTCGGCGCCGGTCCGCGGCAGGAGCAGGTCCAGCAGCCGGTCCTCGGCGAGCCGCTCGGCTTTCTCCTGCACCTGCGCCATCAGCTCGGCCTTGACCATGTTGACGCCGAGCTCGGTGAGGTCGCGGATCATCGATTCGACGTCGCGACCGACGTAGCCGACTTCCGTGTACTTCGAGGCCTCGACCTTGACGAACGGCGCCTGCGCCAGACGCGAGAGCCGGCGCGCGATCTCCGTCTTCCCCACGCCCGTGGGGCCGATCATGATGATGTTCTTCGGCGCGACCTCGTCGCGCAGCTCGGGCGGCAGGTTCTGGCGCCGCCAGCGGTTACGCAGCGCGATGGCGACCGCGCGCTTGGCTTTGCCCTGACCGACGATGTACCGGTCGAGCTCGATGACGATCTGCGCGGGCGTCAGGTTGTTCACGGTAACGGGTGCCGTGAGACCGGCTTGAACCGCAGATGGCCCGAGCGAGATGCGCCGTGGCGGCGTGCGCCCATGCCCGGAGCGATCTTCCCCCGCATGCTCAGAGCGATTCGACGGTGATGTGGTCGTTCGTGTAGACGCAGATCGACGCGGCCACGCGCATGGCCTCGGTCACGATGGACTTGGCGTCGAGGTCGGAATGGACGACGAGCGCGCGGGCCGCGGCCAGCGCGTACGGTCCGCCCGAGCCGATGCCGATCAGCCCGTCGTCCGGCTCGATCACGTCGCCGGTGCCCGACACGATCAGCGAGTGGTCGCGATCGGCGACCGCGAGCAGGGCTTCGAGCCGCCGGAGGACACGGTCGGTGCGCCAGTCCTTGGCCAGCTCCACCGCCGCGCGCGGAAGGTTGCCCCGATGCTCCTCCAGCTTCGCCTCGAACCGCGCGAACAACGTGAACGCGTCGGCCGCCGTCCCCGCGAAGCCCGCGAGCACGCGATCCCCGTGCACCTTGCGGACCTTGCGCGCGCCCGCCTTCACGATCGTCTGGCCGACCGTCACCTGCCCGTCGCCCGCCATCGCGACCTGCCCCCGGTGACGAACCGCGAGCACAGTGGTCGCGTGAAACGATTCGCTCATGATGCTGTTCGAGCGCCGGCCTTGGCCCGGGGATGCGCGGCGTCGTACGTCTTCAACAGCTGTGCGGTGCTGACGTGCGTGTACCGCTGCGTGGTGGACAGCCGGCTGTGACCGAGCAGCTCCTGGATCACGCGCAGGTCCGCGCCGCGGTCGAGCAGGTGCGTGGCGAACGTGTGGCGCAGCGTGTGCGGGCTGACCCGACGCGTGACGCCGGCGGCGCGCGCCGCGCGCCGGACGATCGTGTGGATCGAGCGCGAGCTCAGGCGACCTCCGCGCGCGTTCACGAAGACGGGCCCTCGGTCCGTCGCGCGCCGGCCGAGATAGGCGTCGAGCGCCCGCGCGGCGGGAGCGCCGTACGGCACCATGCGCTCCTTGCTGCCCTTGCCGAGGACGCGCACCGTGCGCGCCTCGCGATCGATCGCGTCGAGATCGAGCCCGGCCAGCTCGGAGACGCGCAGGCCCGTGGCGTAGAGCATCTCGAGGATGGCGACGTCGCGCGCACGCGCGTCGCCGCCGAGGCCACGCGCATCGACCACGGCCGCGGCCTCGTCGGCCGGCAGAAAGGTCACGAGCTTTCGCGCCAGGCGCGGCGCCCGGACGTCCCGCGCGGGATTGCGCCGCATGACGCCGCGGCGGGCCAGGAAGCGATAGAGACTGCGCACGGCCGCCAGCTTACGCGCGACGGAGACCGCGTCCAGCCCTCGCGCGTGGAGCGCCGCCAGCCAGGCGCGGACGTCGCGCATGGTGGCAGCAAGCATCAGCGCGTCGGCACGCGCGGGCGCAGCGCGCTCTGACTCCACCAGGAACTGCGCCCACTGGTCGAGGTCACGGCCGTACGCGCCGATCGTGTGGGGTGAGGCGTGCTTCTCCACCTCGAGATGGCGCAGGAAGGCCGTGACCGGCGCCTTCATGCGACGGTGATCTCGGCCTCCTGCTTGTAGTCGCAGCCCTCGCGCGGGCACGTGCGGATCTGTTGGCCGCGCGTCACGCGCTCGGTGACGAAGGGCGCGCCGCACTTCGGGCACGGCTCGTTGACCGGCCGCTGCCAGACGACGAACTTGCAGTTGGGATAGGCCGAGCAGCCGAAGAACGTGCGCCCCTTCTTGGAGCGACGCTCGACGATCTCGCCCGTGCAGCCGCTCTCCGGGCACTTGATCCCGAGCGTGACCGGCTTGGTCGTCTTGCACTCGGGATAGCCGGAGCACGCGATGAACTTTCCGAAGCGGCCGTGCTTGATGACCATCGGCTTGCTGCACGTCGGGCACGTCTCGTCGGTGGGCTGGTCCTCGGCGCGCTCCACGCCGTTGAGGTTGCGCGTGTAGCGACACTCCGGGTAGCCCGAGCAGCCGAGGAACTTGCCCATGCGCCCCCAGCGCTCCAGCAGCGGCTCGCCGCACTCGGGGCAGGCCTCGCCCGTCTCCTCGCCCTTTTTGACGTTGCGCATGTCCTTCTTCGCCGCGGCCAGGTCGCGCTTGAACGGCCCGTAGAAGTCCTTGACCGTGTCGACCCACGACACCTGCCCTTCCTCGATCTTGTCGAGCTCCTCCTCCATCTGCGCCGTGAACTCCACGTTCATGATGTCGGCGAAGAACGGCTTGAGGAGATCCGTGACCTCCTTGCCGAGCTCGGTCGGGAACAGCGTGCGCCGCTCGCGGTGCACGTAGCCGCGGTCGTTGATGATCGTGCTCAGGATCGACGCGTACGTCGACGGCCGACCGATGCCGAGCTCCTCCAGCGCTTTGATCAGCGACGCCTCCGTGAAGCGGGGCGGCGGCTGCGTGAAGTGCTGGCGCGGATCGAGCGTGATGAGTCGCAGCGTCTCGCCCTCGGTGAGCTCGGGCATCGGACGCTCCGTCTCGTCCTCGACCGCCTCGTTCTCCTCGCGGCTCTCGACGTAGATCGCGGTGAAGCCCTTGAACTTCAGCGTCTGGCCCTGTGCGCGGAACACGCACTCCCCGGCCTCGATGTCCGCCGTCGTCGTGTCGTACACGGCCGGCATGAGCTGGCTCGCCAAGAAGCGTTCCCAGATCAGTCGGTAGAGCGCCTGCTGATCCTTGGTGAGGAAGCGCGTCAGCGACTTCGGGTCGCGCGCCACGTCGGAGGGACGGATGGCCTCGTGCGCTTCCTGCGCGCTGCCGCGCGACTTGTACACGGGCGGCGTCTCGGGCAGGTACTCCGCGCCCAGACGCTCGCTCGCCCAGCCGCGCGCCTCGGCCTGTGCCTCCTGCGCGATGCGCACCGAATCCGTGCGCATATACGTGATCAGACCGACGGCGCCCTCGTCGCCGAGCTCCACGCCCTCGTAGAGCTGCTGGGCCACCGTCATCGTCTTCTTCGCGGAGAAGCCCAGCTTGCGGCCGGCGTCCTGCTGCAGCGTGGAGGTGATGAAGGGCGGTGCGGGATTGCGACGGCGCTCGCCGCGCGTGACCGACCGAACGACGAAGGGCCGGCCCTCCAGTGTGGCCATGAGCGCCCGCGTGTCGGCCTCGTTGACGAGCGATGCCTTCTCGCCGCGCACCTCGCGCAGCGTGGCCTCGAACTGCGGCGGGCGCTTCCCGGCGAGCGTCGCGTGCAGCGACCAGTACTCGACCGGAACGAACGCCTCGATCTCCCGCTCGCGGTCGACGATGAGGCGCACCGCCACCGACTGCACGCGGCCCGCGGAGAGCCCGCGGCGCACCTTGTCCCAGAGCAGCGGCGAGAGGCTGTAGCCGACGAGCCGATCGAGCACGCGACGCGCCTGCTGCGCGTCCACCTTGTGCATGTTGATCTTGCCGGGCTTGGTGAACGCCGCCTTGACCGCGCGCTCGGTGATCTCGTTGAAGGTGATGCGGTAGATCTTTTTCTTGTCGACCGGCAGCTCCTGCGCGAGGTGCCAGCCGATGGCCTCGCCCTCGCGGTCAGGGTCGGTGGCGACGTAGAGCGCGTCGGCCTTCTCGGCGGCCTTCTTCAGCTCGTCGAGCACCTTCTTCTTCGCCGGCGAGATGACGTACTTCGGCTTGAAGTTTTTCTTGGGATCGACGCCGAGCTGCGACTTCGGCAGATCGCGCACGTGTCCCATCGACGCCTTGACGATGAATTTGGAATCCAGATATTTCTGGATTGTCTTCACCTTCGTCGGCGATTCGACGACCACCAGCGACTTCGGCACGGCTAGGCTCCCTCCGACCGTGCGCCGACCGCGATCCAACGCTGGCCTCCGAGCTGGCGGGCTAACCCGCCGAGCTCGAGCCCCGTGAGGATCGCGCCTGCACGCGCGGCGTCCATCCCCGCCCGAGCGATCAGTCGCTCGATGTGTTGCGCCTCATCTCGCATCAACAACTGCAGCATGCGCTCCTCATCACTGCCTTTCGAGGGCTGTGTGCTGTCGATGGGTGCAACGCCGGTGTCACGCACGCGACGACGCCACGCATCTGGTAATTCTTGCACGATGTCGGCCCACGTCTCCACAAGTCTAGCACCGTCCCTCAGGAGCCTATGCGCACCGACACTCGTCGGTGACGTGATTTTGCCAGGCACGGCATACACTTCGCGCCCCAGATCGCCCGCGAAACCGGCGGTCGAGAGGCTTCCGCTGCGCTCCGCCGCTTCGACGACGACGACGCCGAGCGCGAGCGCGGCGAGCGTGCGGTTGCGCGTCGGGAAGTGATACGGCAGCGGCGGTGTTCCGGGCGGAAACTGCGTCACGAGCGCGCCGCGCGCGGCCACCGCGTCCGCGAGCCGCCGATTCTCCGGTGGATACACGACGTCGATGCCGGACCCGAGCACCGCGATCGTGCGCCCGCCGGCGTCGAGCGCCGCCCGATGCGCGGCGGAGTCGATGCCGCGCGCGAAGCCGCTGACGATCGTCACCCCGCGCGCCGCGAGATCGCGGGCGAGCTGCGCGGCAACCTCGAGCCCGTACGGTGTCGCGCGCCGCGCGCCGACGATGGCGATCGCCAGCACGTCGTCGTCGTGCAGCGTGCCGCGCACCCAGAGCTCGGGCGCCGGCGCGAGCTCACACAGGCCCGCCGGGTAGCCCGCATCGCCGGGTGCGAGCCGATCGATGACGATCGTCATGGCGGCGGCGAGTCTGAGGCGGCCGGCGTCGAGGGTCAACGCCTCACCGCGGATACGCCTAGGGGCGTCGCGCCGCGTGCTGGCGCAGGAGAGCGCGCGCTTTCCCGGCCGCCTCGCTGGCAGGATACTCGCGGACCACGCGTTGCCACACCATCTGCGCGCGCGAGTTGTCGCGAAGGTTCGTGTACGCGAGCCCGATCCGCAGCAGCGCGTCGGCCGCGCTCCGCGACGACGGCGCCATCTCGACGACGCGCCGAAACTCTTCGAGCGCGTGCCGATAGTCGCGCTGCACGTAGTACGCCTCTCCGATCCAGTACTGCGCGTTTGCGGCCAGTGGATGTTTGGGGTAGGTCGCGATGAAGTCCAGAAAATCGAGCACCGCCTGCCCGTGCTCGCGCGCACGGAAGTTCGCCACCGCCGCCTCGTATATCCGGGCGGGCTCGTTGGGGTCGGGTCGTCCGGGTCGTTGCGACGGCGGCACCAAGGCCGGCGCCGGAAGCACAAGCCCGGGGGCGGACGTCGCCGGCGTGGCCGCCGCCGAGGGCTCGGACGCGGCCGGCGTCTTGGCCTCGCGCCACTCCTTCTCGGCAGCGTCCAGGCGCGCCCGGAGCCGCGCGGCGTCGGCGGTGTGCTCTTGCAGCCCCGCGTGCAGCTCGGTGTGGCGAGCGTCGAGCGCTCGGAGATCGTCGAGCGCGCGCGCCACCTCGCTCGTCGTCAGCTCGTGCGAGTGGCGCAGATCGGTGACCTCGGCGCGAAGCCCGCCCAGCTGGTCGTGCAGTTGCTGTACGGAGCCGCGCGACGCGCACCCCGCCGCGACGAGCGCAACCGCGCCGATTGCAATGAGCTCGCGAGTCATTGTGTCGCGACCGTAGCACGCACTATAAAAGGATGTCAAAAATCGGGGTCTTGCTTCGAGCAGCGTCAGAGGGGTCAGGCGCTAACTTCCCTCAACACAATGACTTCAACGTTATCCCCAATGGCGATGGACGTGTCGCCTGGCACAACCGCGAGGCCGTCGGCCGAGACCATCGAACGCAGGATTCCGGACCCCTGCTCGCCCGTGAGCCGAGCGCCCCAGCGACCCCGTCGGGCCTCTAGCACCACCCTCAGATACCCACGCCGCGAGCCCCGGTTGACAATCGGCGCCAGCGCGGTCGCCGTGATCGTGGCCCGCGAGATCGCGCGGCGTCCCTGCATGGCGCGGAGCATCGGCCGCACGAACAGCTCGAAGGTCACCATCGCGGAGACGGGGTTGCCCGGCAGGCCGAACACGGGCCGGCCGGCGATGGAGCCGAACGTGATCGGCTTCCCAGGCCGCATGTCGACCTTCCAGAGATGGAGCTCTGCGCCCGCGTTGACGAGCGCCTCGCGCACCAGATCGAGCTCTCCCACCGACACGCCGGCCGACGACACGAGCACGTCGGCCTCCAGGCCACGCGCGATGCGCTCGGAAATCGCGTCCAGCCGGTCCGGCGCGACGCCGAGGTTGAGCGGAAGGCCTCCGGCCTCGACGACCTGGGCCATGAGCGAGTACGTGTTCGCGTTTGGGATCTGCGCGGGCGTGGGCTCGGTACCAAGGTCCGCGAGCTCGTTGCCGGTCGAGAGCACGGCGACCCGCGGCCGGCGTCCGACGGTCACCTGCGTGCGCCCGAGCGTCGCGAGCAGTCCGATTTCTGCGGCGCCGATCGCCCGGCCGGCTTCCAGCACCAGGTCGCCCTCGCGCACGTCCTCCCCCGCCGGTCGCACGTACGCGCCCGGCTCGACGGCGCCGCGCAGCGCGATCACGCCGTCGCGCGCGTCGACATCTTCCTGCGGCACGACCGCGTCGGCGCCCGCCGGCATCGGCGCGCCGGTGAAAATTCGCACCGCCTCCCCCGCGGCGACCGCGTGCGTAGGGAGGCTGCCGGCGATCACGCGATCGACCACGCGCAGGATCGCCGACGGGCGCGCGTCGGCGGCGCGCACGGCATAGCCGTCCATCGAGGAGTTGGGCCACGGCGGAATCCGGCGCGTCGAGCGGATCGGCTCGGCGAGCACACGGCCGAGCGCCGCGAGAATGTCGACGCGCTCCGTGGGCAGCACGCGCGCGCGTCCGAGGATCTCGGCCTGCGCCTGCTCGACGGACAACATGCGCGAAGTGTACAACGCGCGAGCCATGTGCCCGAGGAGCACCACGGCTTTGCCGCGGCGCTCCGAACGTTGCGGGGTTTGGGGGCCATTTCGCGGCCGCTCGCGCGATCCCGAGCAGCGCCATTTCGGGGCCGCGTGCGCGATCCCGAGGAGCGCCACGGCTTTGCCGCGGTGCTTCCGAGCGTTGGGGGTTTGGGGGCCATTTCGGGGCCGCTTGCGCGATCCCGAGGAGTGCCACGGCTTTGCCGCGGTGCTTCCGAGCGTCGGGGCTTGGGGGCCATTTCGCGGCCGCTCGCGCGATCCCGAG
>Ga0066681_10001009_pt1 | contig 10686 bp, 8 predicted proteins | sample GraSoiAngelo_130_FD_65629 | JGI IMG/M metagenome (GOLD analysis project Ga0066681, IMG submission 65629) | Grasslands soil microbial communities from the Angelo Coastal Reserve, California, USA - 14_0929_02_20cm | ecosystem: Environmental > Terrestrial > Soil > Grasslands | place: USA...
CCTTCCTGCATGGTTGCGCCGTCCAAAAGCGCCTCGTCGCCGGACTGCAACCCGCCGTTAATCCGGGCGTTAAATGCCTCATTACTGTTGCCAGTGGACACTCCGGGCAGAAGCACAGCGAAGCTGGCAGAAGACCTGGGTTTGCCCGATACGATGAGCGGCAGATCCTTAACTGTCTCAGGATCAATACCCCCTTGCAACGTTCCGTTGTCATAGTTAATGAGGGTATTTTCACCTTCTACGGTAACCGTCTCTGTCGTGGAGCCTACCTTTAATGTGGCATCGGCATGACCCGACTGGTTAATGGTTAGAACGATGCCCTTCTGAATGTAATTCTGGAATCCGGCTTTGACGACCTTCAAATCGTAGCTACCCGGAGTCACATTGCGGAAGGTATATTCGCCCCTCTCATTGGACATCACTTTCATTTCGAAGCCGGTAGCCTTGTTGGTCAGCGTTAGCTCGGCGTCGCCTACAGCCGCGCCAGATGGATCCATGACCGTGCCACCCAAGGTCGCGTTTCCAATTTGTGCCCGTGCGGAAAGAGCTAGTGCCAACGACCCCAGACACAATGCTATTAGGAAGCAAAAACGAAAGATCACCGAACTAGACAGTTTGTGCAACATAGTCATCACCTCGCAGTTGGACTCCCTCGCAAGGTCCCAAGATGTAGAAAATTGCGGGCCGCACACCCGACAGCAAAGCGCTTGACGTAAGCGCTTACGTGCACCTAATGGTTTTGCATTATTGACGGGCCCACTTTACCCTGTCAAGTGCAAAATCAGGATTCTTGATTTGGTCCATCTCCCGACATCAAACTGAGAACAGATGGTCATTATCATCTTTGAACGGAATCGCTGCTTCTGGACTGCTTAGGTTTGACCAGCTCGGTTTAGCCACCCAAGGATGCCAAACTCGAGCGTCCCTGAGCTACTAAATGAGGAAGGCTGATGGATTAGACAAGAAACGAGTCGAAGTCTCATGTCACCGTCGACACGCTCCCAGTTGATTCCCGCACCAGAAGTTCCGTCTGGATTCTGATTTCGCGTCCGGCATGCGCCCTCGCAGAATTCACTTGCGATACTGCCTCTACGGCGGCGCTCCCGATCTCGCCTCGCGGAATCATGATGGTGGTCAGTTGAGGATCCGTCAGTTTTGCCAGCCATATGTCGTCACAGCCAATCACGGAAATATCCTTTGGAACTTGCAAACCCGCCCGTCCCAATTCGCGTAGAGCACCTACCGCCATCAGGTCGTTGGCGGCAACGATTGCCGTTGGCCTGTGCTTTAGCGCTAGGAATGCTTTTACAGCTTGCTGCCCGCTTTCCAGTTTGAAATCACCTTCGTAAATCACTGGCTCTGTGTGCATTGAAGCGCTTTGCTTCTTCATTGTTTTCAAGAAGGCTTGGCGCCGGATCTCAGCCGACTTGAAATGCATCGGTCCACTGATGAATGCAACCTGCCGGTGGCCAAGCGCAAGCAGATGTTCCACCGCTTGATGGACGCCTTTCTCGTAATTCACACGAATGTTGCTTATATGGGGCCCCACTTTTCCTATGTCCAAAAAGACGACGGGGATTTTCCGCGACGACAACCGTTCAATCGCGGAAAGATCCATTTCCGTAGTCAGGATCATGACTCCTCGAACCTGTAATTCCAGAAGACGCTGTACGTAAGGAGCGTCGCGCTCTGGCTCGTAATTGGTATTCAGAACGACAACGTCATACCCTAATACTAGAGCCTTTTCCTGAATGGATTTCACCAAGTCGGGGAAGAATGGATTCGTAATGTCGGAGATGATCAGTCCCAGTGTCCGGCTCTTTCCAGAGGCCAGGTTCCGCGCATGTACGTTCGGCGCATAACCAACATTTTCAATCGCGCCGAGGACCCTTCGTTTCGTTTCGTCACTGACAAACCGAGTTTTGTTAATCACATGCGACACAGTGGCCGTCGAAACGCCCGCCAGTTTGGCCACGTCTTTGATGCGAATGCTACTCATGCCCGTGGCTTTCCCTCTAAACCGGATGCCACGCTGTCATTGGCTCGAGATGACCCATATCACCGCACGCAGTAGAAATCGGATAAGCTGTCATCCTACAACGGTGGCCAGTGATTCCAATACTCGTCGGATACAAACGCTGGTAACGCTCAAACCTTTAAGGATGTGCCGTTAGGTTAGAATCGGTTACCCCTGGCTGCCGCACTGTCACGCAGGAGGTCGCGGGTTCGAGTCCCGACGTCCCCGCCATTCTTTCCAGGGTCCGGCCCGGAGACATGGGTTAGAAGCTGTGAAGAAACCCCACTGAATTTCCGTCTTGAAAAATAAAAAGTCTGCCGTAAGCTCGCGGCATGAGCGAAGAAAATATCACCAACCAGCAGCCCTTGATCCGCTACGTGAATCGACAGCAGATGAGTTGGCGAGCCGTGGATGTAGGGACACTCGTCAGCGAAGACCATCCGGCGAGAGCCATTGGGACACTGATTGGGCGCTTGGACTTGAGTCCGTTTTATCGAGCCATCGAGAGTAGCGTGGCCCGCTTCCCTCATATACACAAACGGCGCATCACGGCTAAACTAATGGTGCCCGGCGGTAAAGCTGCCCCGCACCCAGCCGTTTTCCAGCCCGCGGAGACTGCCCCAGCCTGAAATTCGCAAAGAATTTGAGTTGAGCGCACTGAGAATTGAGGAACACTCGATTCTCTATGAGTTCCGGGACGCGCCCAAGTGGACGATAAACCTTGCCAACCTGAAACAAGTTTGACTTCCGAGGACTTGCTGCGCATTGTGCGTGGCGATGACCCAAACCGCCCGCCCATGTGGAACGGGTTGCCCCGCATGACCACTCCGCCTGAAGCTCCTGCAAAGCCAATGGCCGAGAATGGCCAGCTGTTTGAGTTCTTATTCCCCTTTCCCATTCACATCTTTGATTCGACAGATTGGCCGCCATTGCGGATTGCCCGCGACGGCCTCGACGTCCATCTCTTAAAACCAATATCCATGCCCGTAACCGCAAAGGAACAACTCGCCGCCGGCAATGAGAGCCCGGACCTGTATTCCAGCAACCTGCGCGCCATCGTCTTGAAAACGTCTCAGGGCTTCCCCGCCACGCACGATAGCGTCTTCGAAATCGTGCGGCACGCGCTGCAATGGATGAGAGTTTTGAGCCGTCAGTTTTGGATCGGCACTGGAGCAGCCGGAGTAGCCGCCGCATCTCGTGGCTCCGCCTTTAATGTGGATGGCCCATTCGTCACCCAAATGAACTATGCGCTATACGGTTCCACAGTTCTTGTTCGATCACTTCCTCTCCGGTTTTGGGAGCCTCTTGGCGAGTGCGTGGCAAACGGCGCGCCCGTGCCGGTCTCGGAATCAATTTATTGCGACGCCCTCGCCAGCTTTGCCAGCGGCGACAGTGTGCGTTGCTTGGTCCAGTTAGGCGTCGCCGTTGAAATCGAATTGACCAATCTGCTGGATAATATCGCCTCCGTTCAGCCGGATACAGGTGGCGCTGCAAAATACCGCAGGGAAAAACGCGAACTGACGTTCAAACAGAAGTTGCTTACTTCCACGGCATGGCTGCATGCCTCCAACCCGAAGCAATTTGTACTCCCTGACATGCCGGCCGACTGGGCCGTTCAAATCCTTTCGCTCTACAAGTTCCGCAGCACAGCCGCCCATGAAGGCCGCGCCGTTATCATGGACAGTGCGACTGGGCCCCGGCCACTCGCTGCCGGAGACCTCCAGGCCTTCATCTTCTCCACCGAAGTTTTCTATCGTTGGTCAAGAACCCAACGTTTGAAATTCCGTTTGCCCGCCCCCGCAATGTCCGTGGATCGCTCAAACCAAATCATCGCCATTCTGGGCGATCCTCTTGATCGCCGCGGCCTCGTCATCGGCACTTCGGAGTCCTCCAGCACCATCGAAAACGATTCGTCAGCCTCCACACTGGCCTCTCCGTACGAGCCCTAGGGCACTCTGCGTTTTTGTTCTCTGTCCGCCACCGCTGAAACACGCCTGCAATGAGCCCTGCCCGCTCCCCCCTGCTATCCAAGGAATCGGTTGTGGCCTCTCGTCAGAAAGGACTAGAATCCCCTTGGTGGTCATTTCAGCAGTTGGAATGCGACAGTCTTGAACGAACTTATTTTTGCCCTGGCAGGCGCTCGATTGCATGCTCTCCATGACTGCCGAGAGATTACCCAGGCGCGTTGAGCAACCTGGAGTGAACAGATGAAATCGAAATCGTCACGGCGCACCAGGTCGGCCGCTTCCCCGAGGGACGGCGATTCCCCTTCTCCAGACTACAAGAACGACCTCTTGATTGCCGCCATCGGCGCTTCTGCAGGCGGAATCGAAGCCTTCACCGAATTCGTGAGTAGCCTTCCCAACGACACCGGCATGGCCTTCGTTCTGGTCCAGCATCTGGATCCTGAACACAAAAGTATGCTCACCGAACTCATTTCGAAAAAAACCAGGATGCTTGTCAAGGAAGTCACCAATGGCATGACCGTCGAACCCAACCATGTTTACGTCATTCCCTCAAACGCCAGCATGTCCATTTCCAATCACTCACTGCAGCTCGGTCCCCGCGAGGAATCGCGCGGCGTGCATATGTCGATTGATCATTTCATGCGCGCTCTGGCCGAACAACAGGGGAATCGCGCCATCGGCATCATCCTTTCCGGTTCAGGCACGGACGGAACCGCGGGCCTCGCAGAAATTCAGGCTCACGGCGGCGTTACCTTCGCACAGGACGAATCTTCGGCAAAATATCCCAGTATGCCCGCAAGCGCTGTCAGCGCAGGCTGCGTTGACTATATCCTTCCCCCAAAAGCCATCGCCCAGGAACTTGCGTGCATTGCCCGTCACCCCTATCTTGTCCGCGATCACGGCGCCGAGGCTGCCGATATCGCCTCTGCGCAGAACACCGGCTTGACCTTGGTTTTCCAGCTCCTGCGAAAAACCACGAGCGTGGACTTCACCCATTACCGGCAAAGCACCATCCTCCGCCGCATTCAACGGCGCATGGTCGTTCACAAAATCGACAAGATCGAAGAGTACGTCAAATATCTTCAGAGCAATCCTCAGGAACTCAAGGCCCTTTACAAGGACATGCTCATCAACGTGACCAGTTTCTTTCGCAATCCCCGCGCCTTCGACGCCCTGAAATCCCATGTTTTTCCCGCCATCCTGAAGAACCATCCCCCGGACGCCAGCATTCGCATCTGGACTCCCGGATGCGCTTCCGGCGAAGAAACCTATTCTGTTGCCATCGCTCTGCTCGAGTTTCTCGGCGACAAGGCCTCCCAGACAAATATTCAATTGTTTGGAACCGACGTTAGCGACTCGAGCATCGCCAAGGCTCGCACTGGCGCCTACCACGAAAACATTCAGTCGGACGTCTCCCACGACCGCCTCCGCCGCTTCTTTACCAAGGTCGAGGGCCGCTACCGCATCAGCAAAAACATTCGCGACATGTGTATTTTCGCCCAGCACAACCTCCTGAATGATCCGCCCTTTTCTCAGATGAACCTCATCGCCTGCCGCAATCTCCTCATTTATCTCGAACCCATTCTTCAGTCCAAAGCCATCTCTTTATTTCATTACGCGCTTCGTCCCGGCGGCTACCTGCTTCTGGGAACTTCCGAGGGCGTGGGCTCGGCAGGCGATTTGTTCTCCTCGGAGGACCGCGCGAACAAGATTTTCTTCAAGAAAGCCACCGCTGTGCGTCAGGCCGTCACGTTTACCATGCATCATCTCGCGGAACGCCAGCAAAACGGAGCCCTGATCGTTCCTGCGAAACTGCTCGATTCCAGTTGGAACTATCTCGAAGCCCAGAAGGAATTCGATCGCCGCCTGCTCAGCCAATATGCTCCGGCCACGGTCTTCATCAATGAAGACCTCGAGATTATCCATACCCGTGGCGGCGTGAATCGCTATCTCAAATTGGCCCCCGGCCGCGCCAGTCTCAGCATCATGAAGATGGCTCGCGAGGGGCTGCTCCCCGATCTGCGCAACGCCATCGCCAAGGCCAAAAAGGAAAACGTCACCGTTCGCAAGCACAACATCCAGATCAAGAACGGTAACGGTAACGGCGCGACTGGCTCCGATTCCGGACGACTCGTGAACTTCGAAGTGGCCCCGGTCAGCTTGGGCAGTCTGAAGGAATTGTATTTCATGATCGTTTTTGAGGACTCTCCGGTCATCGCGCGTCCTGCCCCTGTTTCGCGTTCAGCCCGTGACGCGAGCGAATCCAAGGCCGTTTCCGGAAGAATCACCAGGCTCGAGCAGGAGCTCGCGGCCACCAAGGAATACCTCCAATCGGTCATCGAAACCCAGCAAGCCACCAATGAAGAGTTGCAGTCCGCCAACGAAGAGATCCTTTCCAGCAACGAAGAACTCCAGAGCACCAACGAAGAACTGGAAACAGCCAAGGAAGAGCTGCAGTCCGCCAACGAGGAGTTGAGCACCGTCAACGACGAGTTGCGCAACCGCAATCAGGAAGTCAATCAGATCAACAACGATCTGACCAACCTTTTCGCCAGCATCTATTTCGCTGTGGTCATGGTCGGCAGCGATCTCGCGATTCGCCGCTTCACGCCCCAGGCCCAAAAAATTCTCGGCCTCATCCCTGCGGACGTCGGCCGGCCCCTGATTAACATCAATCCCCCCGTCGAGATCCCCGACTTGCAGTCTCTGGTTTTACAGGTGATGGCCACCTCCACCCAGATAGATCGCGAATTCACGGATCGCCAGCGTGGGCGCTACCAACTCAGAATCCTTCCGTATCGAACCGTGGACAACAAGATCGATGGAGCGGTTATCACCATCGTGGACATTTCCAATCGCGCGCTAGGCGAGTCTGGCTAGCCTCCCTCGGTCTCCCTCCCGGTGCCGCAGCCGCCCATTTACTCTATGCTCGGTATCATATTGACAATTCTCCTAGACGGTAGATAATAAGTATGTAGATTGGGGTGCGGCTCAATCCCCATGATGGGGCTTTTCTGATGGAGCCAAGGTTTGCCTTTACCGCGCAGTTTTGGGGAAACGGCGGTGTTGTGTGTCGCGCCGTGGAAGATCGCCCCGGACCCGTTGTCGAGCAGCAATTTGGCCAGTTTTCCACGTGGACCCAAGCCAACGCCTGTGCAGTCAAACTGAACGAGGGCTTGGGCCTCGACCCCCTCGACGTCCGCGAAATCGTAACCAGCTCTTTTCTTGCCACTGCCTGCGTCCTTCAAGCCGCTCTTGCCGCCAACCGGTCGTGGAGCAATTCCGCCGTCCGGCTTGCTACGCGCGCAGCCCACAGGAATTTTCTACTGGCCGAGCTCTCTCTTGCACTGACCTTTTGCCGGTCGGCCCGCCAATTGGCTACGGAAAACACCGGCCACCTGCTTCGCCACGTCCAAAACGCCATTGTTCACGCCCGACAGTTCATGGCCCTGTTCGGTGGCGACGCGAGCGAGTTGAAAGATATCTCCGCATCCTTAACGGCGGTCAACGCTGCCCTCCTGGCGCCCGCTCTTCAACCCACGAGTCAGTAATACATATACTTCGGACGGCGCGCTCCCAAACCCAACACAATTCCCTGTATCGCTTCGGGCTCAAACACTTCGGCCTCGCGGGTGAGATACGATGGGACAGGGCTATTCCATCTTGCAATTGCTTAGGAGTGGACTCTTGACAACGGAAAATCGCAGGCATACCACTTTACGTACTGAGGCACGACTCCAAAGTCAAACGGACCCAGCATGTTCTACCGTCGCGTGGTCTCCGGCTGAGCACGTTTGGAGGTGCCTTGGGAGGAGGGAATATGCCTTCTACCCAGCTAAGCAAAGACCTTTGCCCCCTTTGTCACGAACATCATCGGGAAATGAGGCTGCATCGGAGCTCCTTGAACCCCGAGGGTGACGGAACTCAAGCCATTGTGTACGCCTGCACGGAACCTGATTGTCTCGTCCGCTACAACACCTCTGCTGGATACTTTATCCTGCGTCAAAACAGAAGCAAGGATGAGATGGACGTGCTGCCCAAAGTCACATGCATCCTTGATGGGGCGCCCATGTATCTTGCGGAAATCAATCCCGAAAAGAGAGGCTTCCGCCTGTGGACATGCCCGAAGTGCCGCGCGAAACGTACAAATGAAGAGGGCTTGGTGGGCCTGGCATCACAGTAACTTCAGGGTTTCCACGGAGAAAACGCGGCGAAGTCCAGATCGAGCGCTTCGCCCCACATGTAGTCTCCTGGACTAATTCTCGCAGCCACCTATTTGGCTTTGGCCCATTCCCCCAGTGAGGCTTCGAGCTCCAAACCGATCGCATACTTATCGGCTCCCAAGCGTTCACAATAAACCACGCGGGCCCGTGTACGGAAACCAGACTGCGTATGGCTCAAGAGCACACTGTCACCCGGACGCCAGACGTGTCCCGTGGTTACCCGCATCCCCCGAGCGCTCACGTTTTGGGCAATTGCTGCCTCTTTAAGCTGCGAAGCATCCGGAAGAACAAGCTCCACCATCACTTCTTTCGGAATTCGCTTGTCGGATCGGCCAGTCGGCACGGCCATATCGGCTGACTCCGTTGGCGCTGCCTTGGAAGTCGGCGGGCTAATAAACTAGGGACAAGTGTTATGTCTTACTTTGCTTCGTCGGTGACCCTCGCCACCAAGGACGCTCTTCCGTGGGCGGATTTCCCGGTTCAATCCATCGAATGCCAGCGAAATCCCGGAACTCCAACAGGCGCTCTGCAGAAATGACCTGCGCCCCATATTGTAGGTGCTCGTGAAGGCTGGCAAACTACACTTTCCCTGCCACTCAAATCGTCTAAGCACAGCCAATGGTAATCAATCCCGTAAACACCCCAATCAAAGAGCGGTAATATGCTCTATGTTAAAGACACTAGCCGTCATCCTACGATTGGTATGTCGTCGTTGATTGCGTGACACCCAGTCCGCAAGAGCGTTGCAGATGGAAGCTGTAAGGACATCTTATGCCTCCCTTGCGGTACGACATATTCGAGGTCTTGCCGAATGGTTCGCTAGCCCAGCGCGGCTCCGTAACTGGACTCGAAGCTGCGTGGCAGCAACTTTACGAGCTTGCGAAGCACACGGCCAACGAGTGCTTCGCCATTTACCCGCCAACACGCGAGGTGGTTGCTCAGGTCAATGTGCCCCCAGCCGAGGAACGCGCGAGCAAACGGGTCTTTCAAATCGCTTACACCGAGGAGTTGGGTATCGCCAGGGCCGAAGTGCTAACGCGCCGGGGTTACCACGTGACGACTGTAATTGGCAACGACCGGGCGAAAGTCGTCTTGGGGTCGGCTCAGCATTACAGTGTCTTTATCATTGGCCATGGGGCCCCTCAGCAAACCAGGGTCGGGATGGCCATCTGGCTAAAGTCGAAATACCCGGATGTCAAAATCCTCGCCCTGAATCCAGTTTTTCAGCGGCTTCGCGAAGCTGATTACAACGTGGTATTGAACGGCCCGGAAAAATGGGTACCTATTGTGGCGAAAGCCACTGAGATTCCTCTATGACGGGCAACCTCAACCTCCTCTATTCAAACGACTTAACTCTTCCTTGACAGCAAGTTATCTCGTGGTAATATTTTTGCTGGTCCGCCGCTGCCACTTCGCCCGATCTATCTTGTCGTTACCACTCCGCTCTACTGCTCGCCCAAATTCCTTAGCATCATTTCAGTGCTCCATCAGGCTTTTGCCATGCCCTATTGCCTCCCTGTGTTTTCAACCATTTACAATCCATCAAATTTAGTAACTCCCCCCGCTTTGACAACGATACGAAATGCCGGGGGGTGTGCGTACCACCCTTTGCACTGCACCTCTTTCCGCCGCTAAGTTCTTTAGATTGCGCAGTTCCACAATTTCGGGCGCTAAATCCTTTGAAATGCGCAGATCCAAAAAGCGACTCTATAACCCCTTTAGAATGCGCAGTTACAAAAAACAGGGGAGGGCGTGTGTACATCTCTCTAACCCAGAGTGAAGAGGGGGCCATTCTGGCATCCTCGAGATCACATTCCCAGAACGCTCTTGCCATGCTCACGAGTTGACCTTATTGTCGAAGGCAAAATTGCCGTCTTAAACTTTAAGGAGAAAAGAGCCATGTCCCTTCGACACCCCGCCAATTCCATGGTGATTGTCTTGGTTTCCCTGCTCGTCGCGATCGGAACGCTCGTAGCTACTGGTGCATCCGAGACCGCGCAATCCTCTGCCCCAACCGCAAACGCGCCAGCACAAACCCAGCAAGCCCCTCCCGTGTCGCCGCTCGGCGCTCGCAACGATCTCCCGAATCCCTATCTTGCCGGAGTGAGCTGGGGGCAACTCCCAGACCACAGAAAATGGGGCTCGACGGCCGGCATCGCCGTAGGTCCAGATGGAAACATCTGGGCCATCGATCGCTGTGGCGTTTTGGGTTCGCGCGGAACGAGTTGCGCTGATTCACCGCTCGATCCCATCCTCAAGTTCGATCCCTCCGGCAAGTTCCTCACGAGTTTTGGTAAAGGCTTGTTCGTCAGCCCCCACAAAACCACCGTGGACCACGACGGCAATCTCTGGGTCGCAGACAACGGACTGAAAGAAGGCAAGGGCCAGCAAGTCTTCAAATTCGACCAGAGCGGCAAGATTCTAATGACCCTCGGGAAAGCCGGAGTGTCCGGTCCCGGCCTGGATACGTTCGATCAGC
>Ga0066681_10001016_pt1 | contig 10676 bp, 9 predicted proteins | sample GraSoiAngelo_130_FD_65629 | JGI IMG/M metagenome (GOLD analysis project Ga0066681, IMG submission 65629) | Grasslands soil microbial communities from the Angelo Coastal Reserve, California, USA - 14_0929_02_20cm | ecosystem: Environmental > Terrestrial > Soil > Grasslands | place: USA...
CTAGCAAACCGATTCCTGGCCAGCATTTTGGCGAGGGTGAGTGGGAAAAGCGCTGTTCGCCGGGCTTCGACAAGGGTTGCGCACGGTAGCGGGCGCGGTTTACCGTCCGGACCGTCGCAGAAGGAATAACCTGGCTGGTTTGTCGGTCTCACGCACAGATTCAGCGGCCTTCAAAAAAGTCTTGGGGAGAAGATTCGCCATGAGAAAAGCGTTTTTCGTGCTTCTTTGTTTGGCATTAGCCGCGCGTCCGATGGTCGCGCAGTCCGCCACGGAGGGACTGTGGCAGGGCTACGACGGCGAGTGGCGCCACGTTTCAAGCCAATTGATGTCGCTCGCCGAAGCCACGCCCGAGGAAAAATTCGCCTGGCGTCCCGCACCGGGGGTGCGCTCGACCAGCGAAGTTTACATGCACATTGCCATGGCGAATTTCTATCTGCTGAGTGTCACGGGCCCCAAGATGCCCGCGGATTTGAAAGAAGGGATGGAAACGTCGGTTACCTCGAAGGCCGAGGTAATTAACTGGCTAAAGCGCTCGCTCGAGGCCGTCAAGCAAGCGCATTTGGCGATCACACCGCCGGGCCTTCAGCGCAAAGTTCACATCGCGGATCGCGACGCCACGGTGGAGGGGATGTACTTGCGCATCATCGTTCACGCCAACGAGCATATGGGCCAGCTGGTGGCTTACGCGCGCATGACGGGGGTCGTCCCTCCCTGGTCCGGCAAGTAAAAGGCCGCCGATTATTTCAATTTGTAAGTGAACGTCACCGTGGTTTCTTCATCGAGCACCAGCGGCCTGACAAAGTGGTACGAGTTCCCGGCTCGCGGAACATCGACCCGCACGGGCAAAACGCCCGCGATGCGCTGCTCAAGCCTGGTCACATTGGCGGATGCGGCTGATTGTTGCAGTGCGGCTTGCTTCTTGGCGTCGCGCTCAATGCGTCGCTGATACTCCGCAATCGTCGGAGCGCTCGTCACCATCACGGTTTCCGTGGCGGAAGCAACATGCAAGGTCGTAACCAACGGCGCAGGCCTACTGTCATCGTAGGAAAACCTGTGGACGTTCGTCTGAAATCCTGGCTTGGTTGTCCTTACCTCGACGTTCCCTGACGACAGATTAGACACCATCCAACGGCCCATAGAATCAGTCCTAACGTTTCGTGCCGCGCCCGTCTCGGTTTGCGTCACAGCCACCTCGCTGGTGGGCACGACCGCTCCCGTCGAGTCCACAACAATGCCCCCCAATTGCCCGGGGAGCAGAGTCATTGCCGCGCCGCTCCCAGCGATGGCCCTTCCCAAGTCGTCATCGTCGGTCTCCGCGCCGGAAACATCCTGGGAACGTGGTGGCAGCAAATGCGCCGCAATGGCGTCCCCTGCAAAGTCTTTTACCCTATACTGCTCGGGAAGAAACACTTCCCATTGCAGCAGGTCGATAGGCACATCCATCTTTGGAAGCGAGATCTCCGAGCCGCCTTTCTTGGCGAACGGCGCTCCCGAGTGCATGAATACAAATGAAACTTCATAAGCGTCTCTCGGCCGGAAGCCCGCGCGCAGCAACGGTACCCTATTCCCATCCGAGCCTTCCACCGGCTTGGCTTTTTCCCCGGCAACCTCGACGGAAAGAATGCTCGCGCCTTGCGGCAAGGCCACTTTCAGAAACGGCTGAGCTTGATTCTTCACGGTAAGCTTCACTTCCGTAAGCGAACGCCCTTCGTTTGTCACCAGCGTGGTGGCGATGGCACGTTCAACCACCGCTGCGATCACGCTGCTATCCGGAAAGCGTGTCCAGACCAAAGCAAGCGTAGGCCGCTCGTTGGGCTGCTTGTGATAACGGAAAGCCGCCTGGAGCGGAAACCGCCCGAGCGAACGCAAGTAAGGATTTGTCTCCTTAAAATCCATGCGCTTCACACCGCCACCTTCTGTTGCTGTCAATTCGATCGTCCCCACGCCTTCCACGAGCACTTCGCCCGTTTCACGCTGAGCGTTTTGGAAACTCAGCAACGGCACGTCTGCTTTCATGTCGCTGAGGGACTTCTCCATGGCGATAAGGAATTGGTGGCTTTTCTGCGCAGCGCTTCGCACCTTCAAGATCAAGGTGCTGGATTGAACTTCCGCGGACTCAAGCGACGCTCCGGTCGCTCCGGCTACTTCGTATCCAGCGGGAATGGCCACCTGGAATTGCGAAGGCTCACCCTGCACCACGGTGATATCGGCCAGGGCCGCAATGCGGAGATCGGCTTCGTTCACGGTGACCATCGTTTTCACGTCGGAAAGGAAACGCACCTCTTTCGGTGCCGTGGGCGCAACGATTTCCCGCGTTGTCCACCAGATGCTCGCGTTCTGCCCCGGCACGAGCGTAGCTTCAATCGTTGTTTGGCCGTTCTCCGAGGCGCGCGAGGTAATCAGCCCGGGACTGATGCGCACATTGGTGTGGTCGCCCGGAAGACTGAGAGTCAGGCGCGCGCTGCCCGCAGCGGGAACAGCAAGGGTGAAGGACGCGCGGCCAGCTTCGATGCTCAAGGGCAAACCCGCCTCCAGCGTCACCGCGAAATCCGCCGTCCCTGCGAGCACCGCCGTGAGCGTTCCGCCTTCCAGCTCCAGCGGAAGGTTTTTGCCTTCTTGCCGGGCATCAAAAATCGCCATGCCAGTCGTCAGCGGCACTCTGGTCACACCTTTGTGGAGAATCTCCCCTTGCAATTGCACGCTCCCCTCGACCGACTCGGCCGCCACGTGGAGTCTCAAGTCCGCACGCTTTATCGCATACGGAACAGGGGGCGTCTCGGTCCTTCGCACCGGCTGATTCGCCAGTTGCAACAACCGGTTGTACTCGTCCAGCGGAAGCGTGACGTTGCCGCTGGAAGGCACCGGTGGAACCACGACGGAATTCTCGTCGGCCACGAGACACTCCGGAAGAACCAACCACCCCGCCAACAAAGCACAAAGGATCTTTTTCATCTGCCACCTGCCTTTTTGTCGCGTTGAAAACTGAGAATCACGGACGGAGATTGGTTCTCCCCTGTCAGCTCGGAAACCAGGAACAGCGAGGGCCCAAAAGCCGGGAACGACACGTGAATCGGCAAGATTCCTGCGCGCTTCCCTGCCGGCGCGTCGCTTTTGAATTTATCCAGAAGCGCTTCGGTTTCGCTCTGAGAGCGCTTCAACTTCAATTCGTCCTTCAAATGGGAATCGAACGGTTGCGGCTCACCGGGAGGAGCTAGCGCTGGGGCGAGTCCTTGTGCCACTCCGGCGCTAAATCCAGTGCTTACGTCTCGGGTGACGAGCGCAGCGGCAACGGGGTTCGCATAAGGCGCTGAACGGAAACTGCCCGGCTCGATCGTCACCTTAAACAGCGGCGGGTGGTAGAGCAGCAGGCCGGTGCGTGCAACGGGAAGATCGAGCGCGGGCAGCACCAAGGCGAATTGGCCTTTTTCATTCCACGCCGTCCCGCGCACGAGGTAAACGACCTCGACCGCGAACGGCGGCGCTTCTTCGCCCGCTCGCGCTTTATCAAGCGGCAGCAAGACGCTGCCATCGGGCGCCCGGCCCGGCCTCACCGCTTTGCCGGACAGTGAAGCACTCCAAAGTGTGGCGCCCGCCGGCAAAGTAATCTTCAGGAAGTTCCGCTGGTTGTTGCGCACTGCGTACCGCGCCTGCACGAACGTTTTCCCTTCACGGGAAACCAGCACCTGGTAGCGCGCCTCTTCGACGTTGGCCATAAGCACCGCTTGTGGTGTGTAGCGCGCGACGGTCACACTGAGAGATCGCGCCATCTTCCCTTCACCCGAGCGAAACCGAAACGCCTCGAGCGACGGCGATTGGCGGCTCGCCACCCATTCGCCAAGGTCTGTAGCGTCCGCGCTCTCGAGTCCTTCCGCCCTTATGTCTTTGATCTCGCCTGCGCCCTGCACTTCCACGGCCACGCCTCCCGTCTCGCCTTCCGCGCTCATCAGACGCAGCAGGGGAACGGCAATCTGGCCATCACGGGGGCTGCGCCCCTCGCCGGTGATGACGAACCTCGCGGTCCCGTCCAATGGCTCCAGGAATGTGACCGAGAGTTCGCCGTCTTTCACTTCCCAATCCGCCACCATCGCGCCCAGAACCTGATTGACGGTGACCTCGTCGGGAATTTCGATCTTCGCTTCGCGCGCTGCGCCCTGCGCAACCTCCAGATTTACCTCCGCGTTGATGGAAGTCGCATCCTCCCCGAGCCCCACAAGCTCGGTCAGCGACCCGCGCAGTCGCAAAGGTTGCGTAGCGCGGTGGTCCTCCGTTTTTCTTCGCCACGAGAACGCCAGCGCCTCGTTGCCCCGGCCATACGCAACCCACTTGCTTTCCGCCTCGGATTCGGACTTCTCCGCCAATAACCCGCCCGTAAGCCGGACGTCCACACCTTGCCGCGACAATTGGACAGAAGCGCGAGCTACGCCGGAAGCAGTCGAGGGGAGCGCCATGCTTTCCTCCCCGGCGGAGGCTGTCACGGGCATAGCGATATCCAGCAGCAGCACGGAGCGCCCGGAGTGCGAAAGCAGCGCCGAAAGCTGGCCTCCGCCTTTTCCGCTTCCGCTCCCGTCGGAAACCAGCGAGACCAGTTTCCCGTCGAGCCGCGCTTCGCGAACCAGCAAGCCTGCGGGGATGGGCACGCGCACCCAGCCGTCTTTCAAAACGTCGATGGTCAGCGTGGCTCGCCCGGAGGCGAGTTCCGCTCCCGATGCAGCGTCGCCATTAATGTGCAGGTCATAGTCCACTCGCGTGAGCGTCGCCTCGACCGGCGGGGGCTCCGTCTCGCGCTCGATCGGATAAGCGCGCTCGTGCAGCGTTCGATACTCCTCAACCGGTAGGACCACCCAGCCCGGCGAGTGCCCGGCAGTTTGCGCCGAAGAACTCGCCGCAAAAGTCGTGCTAGCGGCGAGCGCTAACCCGCAGAAAACCTGCAAAATAGGCCGATTTTTCATGGTGCGAACGGTTTGGTATGGCTTGGACAGCAGCGTGGACATACACGTCCCCTCTTCTCTCGAACAGCAGCCGGCGGCACGTCGCTTTTTCTGGCGACCCGGGGAGGAAGTGTCGTGATTGGTCGATGAGATGCCATGCTTGCCGCAGAAGGTTGTCCTAATTGCTCGATGACTGCGTTCCCTTTCAAAAAAACTCCGCCCGCGAGTGCCCTTCCGCCTGCTGCTACATCGTGGGTTAGAACGAAAAGCCGGCACTTTCTTGCGGGCTGGTCTGGCGCGGAGTTCACCTCAACCGCAAAACCTGGAGGGAACCTTTTCCAAAATCCCCGGTATCCACTTTTTGTAAGGGCAAGTTCAGCCGGTTAGGACCATAATTTCGGCGATGACTTTGGCTCCCGACGAGGATTTGATGCTCCAAGTGCGCGATGGCGCGGGCGAAATGCTGGGCGTGTTGTTCGATCGCTACCAAACGCCACTGTTCAATTTCTATTCCAAGCTGACGGGCGACAGGACCTTAAGTGAAGACCTGGTCCAGGAGGTCTTCCTTCGCATCCTCAAATACCGCCAGAGCTACCGCCCCGGGACGCCCTTCCGCGCCTGGGTTTACCAGATTGCGCGCAACGCCCGCATCGACCATTTTCGGAAGTTTCCGCGCGAGCGGGCCTTCGAGCCAGAAATGCTCCCGCCTGTTCCGCCCACGGATTCCGCCGTGGAACAGCAGGAAGTCGAGCTGTTGCAGCGCGCGCTCCAGCAGTTGCCGGAGGAAAAGAGGGAGATCCTGCTCCTCTGCCGCTTCCAGGAACTGAAGTACCAAGAAATTGCCGGCCTGCTCGGCTGCGAGCTCAACACCGTAAGAACTCGCATCCATCGCGCCCTGCAGGATCTGCGCAAAGCCTTTCACCAACTCGCGCAAGGCACCATGCTGAAGAAAGCCGAAGCTGCCGCGGCGGAGAACATCCCTCCCCGAGGAGGTCGCCATGGAATGTGAACAAATCGCGCAACTCTTGCCGGACTACCTGCAAGGGGATTTGCGCCCCGATCAGCAGCATGACGTCGAAGCCCACCTCAAGCAGTGTGCCGACTGTGCTGAAGAAATCGTGCTCTGGGAAAAGCTTTTCCTTCTTCCCATCGAGCAGCCAAGCCCTGCGTCTCGCGCCCGCTTTGAAGCCATGCTACAAGCTTACCGGGCGGATCGCTCCACCGAGCCCAGGGGCAATTCGCCATGGAGAGAACGCTTCTCCTCCTGGAACTCCTTCGGCTGGCTTCATGCGCCCCTGAGTCGCGTGGCATGGAGCGCTGCCCTGCTCGCCATCGGTTTTATCTCCGGCCTTTCCCTCGCCAACTCGCGATCCCGTTCCCAAGACTTGGCTGCGCTCGAATCCCAACTCGCCAGCATGAAGCAAATGGTGGTGCTATCCATGTTGCAGCAGCAATCGGCCGGCGCGCGGCTCGAAGGTGTGACCTGGAGCACGCGCGATCAGCAGCTCGATCCCAAAGTGCTTTCGGCGCTCCTGCACACTCTGCGCCACGACCCAAGCGTGGATGTTCGCCTGGCTGCGCTCGATGCCCTCAGTCGTCACTCTGCGCAGCCGCAAGTACGCACCAGCGTGGTGAATGCCTTGCAGGACCAGCAGTCTCCTTTGGTGCAGGTAGCGTTGATTGACCAGTTGGTGGAATGGCATGACCGCGAAGCCGCCCCGCACCTCGAAAAACTTCGGCAATCCCCAAACCTGAATCCCACCGTGCGCCAGCGCGCCGACTGGGCTATCAGCAAGCTGAATTGAGGAGAGACCATGCGAATGACGCGCTTTTTGATGGTGTTGACTGTCGGCTGCCTGCCTCCGTTTTCTTTGACCGCCCAGTCGGTGAACGTGAGGATTCCGCAGCCGCCCCTGCACCTTGCCGTACCGTTTCCCATGGAGCTTCCTCCTCCGTCCGGATTCCCCTTGGAGCTCCACGACTCTTACCGCGACCTGCCGGTCGAAGGGCAAGAGACCATACAGAAGTCTTTTTCCATGGCCGGCGTCCAGCATAGGTCGCTCGAGATCGATAACGTCTGGGGCTCCATCGAGGTCCTGGGCACAGCTTCCGACGAAGCGCGACTCACGGTCAGCAAATCCATCCGCGCCGCGTCCAAAGACAAACTCGAGCAGGCTCGCAAAGAAGTTACCCTCGACATCAGCGAGCAGGAAGGCTTTCTGAAGCTCTATGTCAACGGCCCCTTTCGCTGCCATTGCGACGATGGGTGCGGCCACCGCGAATTCGACGGCTACATCGTTAAGATGGATTTTCAAATCCAGGTTCCTGGCGACATTGACATCAGGATAAAGACCGTAAATGAGGGCCGCGTTCTGGTCCGCGATATCAACGGAAACTTCCTCGTGCGCAATGTCAATGGCGACGTCGAAATGGACAACATTTCCGGCTCTGGCACGGCGCGCACCGTCAACGGCCCGGTGAAAGTGTCCTTCCGGCAGAATCCTCGCGAAGCTTCCGACTTCCAGACCGTCAACGGCGCCGTGGAGTTGCGTTTCGCGCGCGAGTTGACCGCCGATTTTCGCTTTAAGACCTTCAACGGCAGCATCTACAGCGATTTTCCCGTTGCGGCTTTGCCCGTGCGCGCCATGCAGGAGGAGCATCACGGCGCCAAGGTCGTCTATCGCGCGGACCGGTACACCGGAGTTCGTATCGGCACGGGCGGGCCGGAGATCAAGGTGGAAAATCTAAATGGAGACATCCGTATTCTTGAAAACCATGAATAACCAGACTCAGCGTTCCCCATCCCGCGTTTTGGCTGTTCTCATTCTCTGGGCCGCCCTCCCCACTGTCCCCGCGCACGGTCAAACGCAAGAGTCGTCGGGCCCGGACCACTTCGCCGTCCCTCTTAGCGATCCCTCCCGGCCCGCGCGGGTGGAAGCCAGCCTGGTCAACGGCGGCATAACCGTCAAAGGATATGACGGCAAGGAAGTCGTCGTCGAAGCGCGCGCCCGCAACCGCGAATCAGCGCGCTCCAACTCCAATATGAAACGCATCATTGTTTCGTCCACCGGCCTTTCCGTTGAGGAGGAAAACAACCAGGTGCGCATCAACACCGATTCCTACATGCGCCCCATCGACCTCACCATTTCCGTTCCCGTTCACAGCTCTCTTAAGCTGAGCGCCGTGAATGACGGCAACATCGTCGTCACCGGCGTGGACGGCGAATTGGAGGTCAACGACGTCAATGGCGCCGTTACTCTGACGAACGTCTCCGGCAGCGCGGTCGCCCACGCCCTCAACGGGCGCTTGCTGGCTACTTTCACGCGGGTCAATCAGCAGCCGATGGCCTTCAGTTCTTTGAACGGCGAGATTGACGTTACCTTTCCCGCTGATTTGAAGGCCAACCTCACGCTGAAGTCCGACCGCGGGGAGATCTTCACCGACTTTGACGTTCAAATGCAGGCCGCACCGGTACAGCAAATCGTCGAAGACGGACGCAAGCAAGGCGGCAAATACCGCGTTAGAATCGACAAAGCCGTCCGCGGAACGATCAACGGCGGGGGCCCTGAGTATCAATTCACGAATTTCAACGGCGGCATCTACATCCGCAAGGCCGGGGCCTCGCGCTGATTCCTGCTTGCCGCATCACTTCTTTAAGAACAAAACGCAGTAATCGTCGTCGGGCCAATCGTGCACCACTTTTTCCATTTGCAGGCCTGCGGCGGTCAGTTCCTCGATCACGATCTTTTGCGGAATGCCGTGACCGCCGCGGTTGCTCGGAACTCCTTCGACGGGATCGAGCCCGGAACGAGGAGGAAAATCAATGATGGCCAGCCGCCCTCCGGGCTTCAACGACCTGGCCAAGTTGGCATCGAACTCCGCCGGCTTGGTCAGGTGATGGTAAACGTGGCGCAGAAAAATCGCTTCGCAACAACCGGCGGGCAAATTGGTGTCGGCTTCCTTGCTGTCCACCACAACAACGTTTTGCAGCTTGCGCTTTCTAACCTCCGCCCGCAGCTCCTCGAGTTTCTTCTTGTCAATCTCCGTTGCATACACTTTTCCCGAAGCCCCGAGGCGTTCCGCTGCCGCAAACGAATACTTCCCGTCTCCCGCTCCGATGTCCGCCACGGTGGTTCCCGGCTTCCATGCCATCAATAATGCGAGCCGCTTGATCTCATCGGCGGCATTCGCTCCCGCCTGGACGGCCAGGACCGCCGCCCCAACACCGGCCAAAAGCAGCACCCACAACCGCCTCCTCTTCATCTTCCGGTTCATCGTCCCAACCCCTTCCCGCCCGTCGAGATTTGCCGCTTTAGCCATTTTTACTGGCTCCATTTGGTGGGAGTGCGAACCCAACGATGCGGGCGTAGTTGGGCATGGAGTTGGGCGGGCAGCGGACCTTGGTCGCTTGCGGCGAGGTTCGATGCGACGTGTTTCGGCTTGCGCATGCCGGGAATCGTAGTGTGCACGTCGAGGTTGTTCAGGATGAACCGCAGGGCCATTTCGGGCAAGGTCATGCCGTCAGGCAAAAGCGGTTTGAGGGCACGGGCTCGCTCCACACTGGCTTTGAGATTCTCCGGGACGAAGTAAGTGCTGCGCCAATCACTCTTAGGCCACGTGCTGTTGAGCGTGAGCGTACCTGTGAGCGAGCCTTCGTCAAAGGGCACACGGGCGATGACAGCGACGTCTTTCTCGCGGCACGCGGGAAAAAGTTCGTCCTCGGGATTCTGGTCAAAGATGTTGTAGATGACCTGGACGGCGTCGATGAGCCCGGTGCGCACGGCGCGGATGCCGTTCGCGGGTTCCCAGCGGTTGAGGCTGAGACCAACGGCGCGGACCTTTCCGCTGCGGCGCAGTTTTTCGATGGCGGGCAAGATCCGCTCATCACCGAGCCAGGTGTCTTCCCAGGTGTGCAGTTGAATGAGATCGAGGGTAGCGACCCCGATATTTTTGAGGCTCTTATCGACGTACTCGAAGATGTAGTCGGGCGGGTAGCTCTCGTCCAGCGAAAATTCGGGGCGGGCAGGCCAGCTGCGGTTTTGCGGAGGAACCTTAGTGGCCACGTAGAGCTTCTTGTCAGGGCCGCCGGCCGAGGCGCTGTTTTTGTTCGCGCGAAGGATTTTCCCAAGCAGCTCCTCGCTGTGCCCGTTCCCGTAAGCCCAGGCAGTGTCAAAGAAATTGCAGCCGAGATCAATGGCGCTCTGGAGCGAACCGAGCGATTCCTTGTCATCGGAGCCGGTCCATCCAGCCATGCCCCACATGCCGTAACCAATTTCGCTGACGTTCCATCCGGTGCGACCAAAGCGGCGGTAGCGCATGACGTGGTCTCCTGACGTCGAACAAACATTATACCGGCCGGGCGTGGACTACACCCGGACAGCCAGACAACGCTTTTTCAGGCGGTTTGCTTGAGAGCGCGCTCGACGAGGGTGAGGCAGCGCTCGGCTTGCTCGCGAAGCATGTGCTCTTCGTCGGTGACTTCGGTTTTCAGGCTGTGAAGTTCGTCGGCGATGGCCAACGCCGCGAGCACGGCGAGTTTCTGGGTATCGACGATTCCGGTGGACTCCGCGATAGCGTGCATTTTCTCGTCCACGAACTTCGCAAGCCTCTGGACGTACTTCTCTTCAAGCTCTCCGCGAATGGAGTAAATCTGACCGAAGATTTGCACTTTTACGGGCACGATTATCGCCCGGAATTGTAGCGCAGAGTCAAGCTCGCCGGGATTTTTCTTGCATGCGCGGGATCCCC
>Ga0066681_10001025_pt1 | contig 10645 bp, 4 predicted proteins | sample GraSoiAngelo_130_FD_65629 | JGI IMG/M metagenome (GOLD analysis project Ga0066681, IMG submission 65629) | Grasslands soil microbial communities from the Angelo Coastal Reserve, California, USA - 14_0929_02_20cm | ecosystem: Environmental > Terrestrial > Soil > Grasslands | place: USA...
GGGAATGGGTCCGTATCTGCTCGGCGCTCTCGTGGCAAAAGACACGAAGAATCCGCTCGATGCGGGATTCCATGTCGAGCACGACTTTTTGCAGGCTGTGAAGCTCGACCTTTCCGGCGCCGGCCAAGGGGATGGCGCTGGCGGAGATTGGGCCGACCTCTTCAGCCCCGACTTCATGGTGCATTACCTAACGTATTGGAGTACGCGGCCCGATTATGAGGTTTTTTTCAAAGCGCTCCCCATCCTCGGCAAAGACGGGACGCTCGCAAAAATTCAGACTAATTCGGTGGGCGCAGGCCATGTGTTCGCAAAAACGGGGACGTTCGGCTCGGAAGACAAGCTCAACAGCAAATTGATGCTCAACGGCAAGGGCCTGGTCGGCTATGTGATTACCAAAGACGACCAGAAGCTGGCGTTCGCAGCTTACGTCAATCACGTTACGCTTCCTCCCGATATGGAAGCGGCGCAGACGGTTGCGGGCCAGGCGCTCGGAGAGATTGCCGCTGCCGCGTATGACGCCGACCTCAGTGGCTCTGCCAGCGCCGACGCAGCTTACGATCTCCTCATTCGCAACGGCCACATCGTCGACGGCGCAGGCAATCCGTGGTTCGCCGGGGACGTTGCGGTCAGCGGCGACAGAATCGCAGCGGTGGGCGACTTGCACGATGCGCACGCCAAACGCGAAATCGATGCGCAGGGCCGCATCGTCGCGCCAGGATTCATTGACATGCTGGGCCAGTCAGAAGTCTCTTTGCTGCTCGACAATCGCTCGCTCAGCAAACTTTCTCAGGGAATCACGACGGAAATCACGGGCGAGGGTGGTTCCATCGCGCCGCAAAGTGAAAAAACCATCGCGCCGATGAAGCCATTTTTAGATCATTACAAACTCACCGTCGACTGGACCACGCTGGACGGTTACTTCAAGCGTCTGGAAAAACAAGGAACGCCTCTCAACATCGGCACATACGTCGGCTCGGCGCAGGTCCGTGAAGCGGTCATTGGCGACGACGACCGCGCACCCACGCCCGCCGAACTTGAGCAGATGAAAGCGCTCGTCGAGCAGGCCATGAAAGATGGTGCGTTGGGCGTTTCCAGCGCGCTGATTTACCCGCCAAATATTTATGCAAAGACCGATGAGCTCATCGCACTCGCCCAGGTCGCGTCCAAATACGGCGGTCTCTATGCCACACACATGCGCAGCGAAGGCGCTTCGGAAATGGCTGCGCTCGCGGAGGCCATTCGAATTGGCCGCGAGGCGAATCTTCCCGTGGAAGTTTTTCACTTGAAGGTAAGCGGGAAGCCGCGCTGGGGCAGCATGAAGAATGTCGCGGCTACGATTCAAAATGCGCGCGATTCCGGGCTGGATATTGCCGCCGACATGTATCCTTATCCCGCTGGCGCGACGGCGCTTGCCTCCGCCCTTCCGCCGTGGGTCGCGGATGGCGGCGTTCAGAAGTTACTCGAACGCCTGAAAGATCCCGCCGTTCGCGCACGTATCAAAAAGGAACTGGCCGGAGATCATCCCGACTGGGAAAACCTTTTTTATGATTGCGGCGGCGGTGCCGGCGTTCTTATTTCCTCCGTGGAAAAACCCGAATTGAAACAGTTCGAAGGGAAAACGGTCGACGATGTGGCAAAAGTTTGGAAGAAAACGTCGGAAGACACGCTGATGGATCTCGTGCTCGCCGACTCCGCGGAGACGGGAGCGATTTATTTCATGGCCAGCGAAGAAGATTTGCGCACGGGGCTCAGCCAGCCCTGGACGAGCATTGGCCTGGATGCCAACGAAATGTCACTCGACGGCCCTACTTACGAAGCGCATGCGCATCCCCGCACCATGGGCTCCATGCCGCGCTTTCTCGGGCATTATGTTCGCGACGGTCATCTTCTGCCTCTCGAGGCCGCCATCCGCAAAATCACTTCGCTACCCGCGCAACGGGAACACCTCGAAGGCCGCGGACTTCTGAAGCCCGGCTACTTCGCGGACATCACCATCTTTGATCCGGCAACGATCGTCGATCACGCCACGTTTGTGAAGCCCGATCAGTTGTCCGAGGGTATCGACTTCACTATCGTGAATGGGCAAGTGGAATATGATCACGGCAAAGTCACCGGCGTGACCGCGGGCAAGGTGCTTCGCGGCCGCGGCTGGCACGCACCAACAAACTGAAGAACTCTTTTTGGAGTCAGACAGGAAAGTTTACTCGGGTGAAAAGAAGTCTGACGCGGCATCGCCAATCGCGGAATCCGGATTCCGGCTTTCGCGAATAATCACGATGCGGGCCTCGGCTCCGCCGTCTGGCTTGTCCTTGAGCTCTTCGAACAAAACAGAATTCAAGCTGATTTCCATCGCCGGTCAGCTCAGCGCCGTTTTTCCGAGCTCTACTACGCGGCGCTCATAGGTCATTTCCACGAACCCGTGCTTCCCGAAGTAGCGCAGCACGATTTTGTGCCCGGGCTCGATTTTCGCACGCGTCTTGATCAGGGAATCCGACAGTTCCACCCACTGTCCATTCACAAGATAGCTTCCTTCCCAGCCGCGCAATTCGAAGTGCCCGTCATTCTTCAAGATCAGCGGCGCGGCGTTGCAGGCAATGACTTTGCCCTTCATTTTGGCTTGCGTGCACTGGTAGCGGCCGGAAACGCTCGCGGTTTGCGCGGGACTTGCAGGAGTCAGAACAAGCAAAAGAGCGGCAAGCGGCAGAAGGCGCAGAAGGCCCGGTGCGACTCGAACGGGTCCCATGGGAATCTCCACGTCCAGGTCGCTCGGCTGCGGGCGGCGCACCCTGGTCGAAAGGACAGGTGCAATTCTGCCACCAAGGATAGCTGAGCTAAGTCATTTATTATCAGCACGATATTTCGCCATGGCGCCAGGCAACGAGACCCTGAATGGCAGCAATCTTCCTCTTGGAAGCTCACCGAGGGAACTCTCTTGCGCAAGCCTGACGCCCTGCGACCGGGATCTTTCGCAAGGGATTTCACAGCTATGGCAATTCCGCCACTGCCTGGCCGTCTTTGCGAGGGTCGGACGCGCCGTAGTTAACGCCTGTGGCGAAGTCGCGCATCACCGCCTGTCCGCCGCCCACCCCGCTTGTAAACATTCCTTTCAATTCGATCTTGTGCCCCTTGGCGGTCAGTTCGTCGCGCACTTTTTGTGCAATCCGGTTTTCCATCGTCACGTCGCAACCACTGAACGAACGTTTGGTGAATCGCGGTGCTTCCATCGCTGCCTGAATGTTCATCTTGAAGTCCGCCAGATTGGCCATGAATTGCGCGTGCGCCTGCGATTGGTTCCAACCGCCCATAATTCCGAACGCCACGCGCGTGTCGCCCTTCTGTGCGAACGCCGGGATAATCGTATGCAGGGGCCGCCTTCTTCCCGCCAGGGCATTTGGCGATGCGGGGTCCAGCGAGAAAAGGCCGCCACGATCGTGCAACGCAAAACCTGTGCCCGCTGCCACGACGCCCGATCCAAACGACTCGTAATTGCTCTGAATCAGCGACACCATGTTCCCTTCACGGTCCACTACGCTCAAATACGTGGTGTCGTTCCCGGCCGGTATTTCTCCGGCGGCAACGTCGCAGTTCGCGTGGTCGGCATCGATTTGCTTCGCGCGCTGTGCGGCCCACTCTTTCGAAAGCAGCGTACCCACCGGCAGTTTCTGCTTTCGTGGGTCGCCGATGTATTTCAGCAAATCCGAATACGCCAGTTTTTTTGCCTCGATCATGGCATGCAGGGCGTTGGTCGAACCGAATCCCCAATCTTTCTGCCCCAGAGGAAACGTCTCCATGATGTTGAGCATCTCCAGGGCTGCGAGGCCCTGCACGTTGGGCGGCAACTCGTAGACCGTCCAGTCACGATACGTCGTCGAAATGGGCTCGACGAATTCGCTGGAGAAATCCGCAAGGTCCGCCTCCACCATCGGCCCGCCGTGCCGCTTCATCGATTCCAAAATCTTTGTCGCAATCTCGCTTTTATAGAACGCGTCCCTTCCGTGCTGCGCGATCTGCTCGAGGGACCATGCCAAATCAGGATTGCGAAACACTTCCCCCACTTTGGGCGCATGGTCACCTGGCAGATACGTCTTCGTTGCCGCGTCGTCCATGCGCAGGTAATCGGCGGACGCCGCCCAATACGCCGCGGTCCATTCGGGCACGGGAAATCCGTCCTGCGCCGTTCGAATGGCTGCGGCCAAATCTTCCGCCAATTTCTTGCGCCCAAACTTGTCGGCTAGCTTCTGCCAACCATCCACCACTCCCGGCACGGTGATGGCATTCACTCCTTGTTGCGGCATGCTGCGAATTCCCTGCTTCTGCAAATACTCGATGGTCAACCCCTTTGGCGCCCAGCCACTGGCGTTTAGTCCGTAGAGCTTGTTGGCCTTGGCGTCATACACGATGGCGAATAAATCTCCGCCAATGCCGTTCATCATCGGCTCGACCACGCCCATCATGGCGTTCGTGGCAATGGCCGCATCCACGGCATTGCCGCCGTGTTCGAGAATATGTACGCCTGCCTGCGCCGCCAACGGCGATTCCGCAGCGACAATCCCATTGCGCGAAATCACCATGGAGCGCGTCTGGCTGCGGTCTTGCCCGTAACTATTTCCCGTCAACATCGCACCAGCGAGAAAAACGAATATCCATCCGCGAACAATTCGCACGGTTTTGTCCTTCCCGGTTTCTCTCAAAATCTGAAAGAGCATCCCTCACGGCATCTTGACGATGATATTCGGAATGTTCTTCTCCCGCAGCATGGCATTGAACGGAGTCACGTCTTTGGCCAGAATTTGCAGATACTCCTGCTGAAATTGGTTGCCCTGCTTTTTGAGTTCTTCTCCAACCGCCACTTGCTGGGTCGTCGGCGGGAAATCAGAGCTGCCCGTTTCTTCGGCAAGGTAGGCGATTTTGGCCGCCAGCATCGGCGGCCACCGCGTGGAGTCCTGCCCCTTTCCGGTCAGCTTGAGCTGCAGGATTTTTTCCTCCAGGCTTGTCAGCTTTTCCGCCAATTCATCGGCCGCTTTACGAATGGCTTTGCCGGTATCATCGGTCCCCAGTTCTTTCTCGAGTGCGGCAAGCTGCGCGCGAATCGATTCAATCGGATTCACACTCGTGGCAATGGCATTCATTTCGTCGCGCAAGCCGGTGAGGAATTGCATCTGCGTCTGGATGTCGCTCTCCGTCCCACCGGAATGCGGGTCCTTCAGGACTTTGAGTTTCTGAGTGAACTTTTCTTCGCCCACCGTGAGCGTCACCGTGTAAGTTCCAGGCGGCTCGAGAAGAGAAATGCGGCCCGCGTCGGGAGCCGGCCGCCAACCTTCCGGTCCCATCTTCACGTCCGGGGCATACAGAGGACTGGTTCTTAATTTAACCTCCGTGCCAGGTTCGGATTCGAGGTTCCACCAGACGCGGTTGATGCCCGGCTTCACCTCGCACGGCGGACCGCCCTCGCCTTCTTCACCGCCGCCTCCGCCTGGGCCGCCTCGGCCCACGGGCCTTCGAGCGCCTTCCTCTTTTGCCGCGTGGCATTCGATTTCGCGCACAGTTTTTCCGCTAGCGTCGCTGATCGTCAATCGCACGCGGTCTTTTTCGCCCAGCTTCGACTTCAAATAGAAATTAATGGGCGCGCCGTAAGGCGGATTGTGCCCCGCCGTCGGGTCATAGGAAACGGCCGCGGGCTGCGCGACGGGCCGAAAGCGGTACACATCGCGCGGAGCGAATAAATGCGCATTGGTGGCCAGGATTTCCGACGTCACCTGCTCGAGCGCCGTGATGTCGTCCAGGATCCAGAATCCGCGCCCGTACGTCGCCAGCGCGAGGTCGTGGAAGCGCTCCTGCACGGCGATCCAATAGACGGGAGCGTGCGGCAAACCGCTTTGCAACGACTGCCAGTTCTTTCCATCGTCGAATGAAATGTAGAGCCCGTTCTCTGTTCCAAGGTAGAGCTGGCCTTTGCGCGCGGGGTCCTCGCGAATGCAATGCGCGTAGCTCAGCATGCTGTGCGGGATTCCGTTGGTGATGGCCGTCCACGTTTTCCCATAGTCCGTTGTCTTATAGGCGAACGGATCACGATTGTTCATCTGGTGAAAATCCAAGGTGATATAAGCAGTCCCGGCATCGTAGCGGGAGGCTTCGATATTGCTCACGGTTCCCCAATCCGGAAGATTCGGAATGTTTTTTGTGACGTTGGTCCAATTCTTCCCGCCATCACGCGTGATTTGCACGTAGCCGTCATTGGTCCCTGCCCAGATCACGCCGGCTTCTTTCGGCGATTCCGCAATGGCAAACACGGTTCCCGCGTATTCCACGCCGATATTGTCCGGCGTGAGCCCGCCGGAGATTTGCATCCGGCTCTTGTCGTTTCGGGTCAGGTCCGGACTGATGATTTGCCAACTATTGCCGCCGTCGGTGGTGACGTGCACGAACTGACTGCCCACATAAACCTTGTTGTGGTCATGCGGGGAAATGGTCACGGGAAATTCCCAGTTGAAGCGGTATTTCACTTCGGCGGCGCTCGCCCCCGAGACTGTCTCAGGCCACACTTCCACTTCCCTGGCTTGGTGATTTTTTTCATCGAAGCGCGCGACAGAACCGCCAACGCTGCCGGCGCCCGTTCCGGTTGACCAAATGATGGTGTTGTCCACAGGATCGGGAGTCGCAAAACCGCTTTCGCTACCGGCCACGGGATGCCACGTACCCCGCGAGATTTGTGCGCCTCCGAAGCCGCCAAATTGCAAGCTGTTGCTTGGCCCGCGGAACGATGGACCGTCCTGCCGGTTTCCGTACACGAAGTAAGGAATCTGGTCGTCCAGCGTCACGTGATAAATCTGGGCGATAGGCAGTTGAATGCGGTCCCAGGAATGTCCGCGATTGACGGAGATGCTCACGCCGCCATCATTCACCACCGCCATGCGGTCCCCGTTGGCGGGATCAATCCACATTTCGTGATTGTCTCCACCCGGAGTCGCAGGCATGTTCGTCAGCGTACGCCCTCCGTCGAGGGTTCTCGAAAAAGCCGAAGTAAAGAAATAAACTTCGTTTTCATTGTCGGGGGAAATCTCCTCGCGCGTGTAATAGTGCGTGCGCCCGCGAATTTGCCGGTCTGAATTGACCAGTTGCCAATTTTCTCCGCCGTCATCGGAACGCCACAATTGCCCGCTTTGCGTGGGCTTGCCGTCCATCGGGACGCCATCGCCGGTTTCGATCAGCGCGTAAACGCGATTCGAATCTTTCGGCGCCACGCGGACGGCAATTCTCCCCACCGGGGCATGGGGCAGCCCGTGACCCTCCAAACGTTTCCACGTCGCTCCCTCGTCCGTGGACTTGAACAATCCGCTGCCGGGTCCGCCGCTTCGGCGGCCATAGGTGTGAATTTCCAGTTGCCACATTCCTGCAAACAAAGTACGCGAATTATTGGGATCCATGCCCATGTCGGAGCAACCGGTGTTCTCGTCGACGAACAGAACTTTTTCCCAGTTTTTCCCGCTGTCGGTGGTGCGGAACACGCCTCGTTCCGGCTGTGGGCCGTACGCGTGCCCCAGCGCGCACGCCAGAACGATGTCCGGGTTATGCGGGTCAATCACGACATTCCCGATTCGTCCGGTCTTTTCCAACCCCATCAGCTTCCAGGTCTTCCCCGCGTCCAAAGATTTGTAAATCCCGCTGCCGACGGAAATGTGGCTTCGGATAAACGACTCACCGGTTCCCGCCCACACGATATTCGGGTCGCTCGCGGCCACGGCCAGCGAGCCAATCGAAGAAACCGGCTGGTCGTCAAAAATCGGATCCCAGCGGATGCCGCCGTCGGTGGATTTGAAAATCCCTCCCGACGCCGCGCCTAGGTAATAGACATTGGGATTGCCGGGAATCCCCGCGACCGCAGTCGCGCGATTTCCCACTGGCCCGATATAACGGAATTTCATTTCGTTGTACACATCAGGACTGATCTGCGGCTGCTGGGCGGGCGCCAAGCCCGCGGCACAGAAGACTGCAATCGCTCCCACAAAAGAAACCAAGCCCACTCGCTTCGTCATGGCGAAACCTCACTCCTTCAATTTTGCCTGGAATTGCGCGGATGATACTTGCAGCTCCACCTGAGGTCAATAGCGACAGACATGCCGATTCGACCGACGGTCCACCGGGAATTGCCCGCCTCTTTCTACAAACTGCTCCTCAAGCCCAGATCCAGAGACTTGCCCTCTGCCCGCGTATATACCAATACGCACCAATACGCACCAATACGCGCACCAATACGCGCACAAGTACCCAAGTTCTCAAAACGGTGATACTTTGAACTGGCCGTATCCCCCCTTCCGCTTGGGAAGTATTCCCGGATCCCTCTACTTATCCGGGTACGAGCGCGTCTTCATGAAGAAAAGGCGGTTAGGGGAAGAACTCCGCGAACGAGGCCATCTCTCCACGGCCGATCTCAACCAGGTGCTCCTGGAACAGCGGGGAAAACGCGTTCACCTCGGCGAATTGTTGCTGCAGGGCGGCAAGGTCGCCAAGACCGATCTAGACCGATCCCAATGATTGGCATTTGCTTGCGAACACCCCTAGAATTCAAGGGACGGCCGCTGTGTTGCTGAATCTTGCCTTCCGGCGGCGCGTTGAATGTTGGTCAGCCACTGGAGGCTCCGCCGTTGCCCGAACATCGCGCCGCTGCCTCGCACTCGAAATCGATCGCTCCCCGCGATCCGCGCCTCCATTCTCAGATTGAAGCGTTGCTAACAGGGCGTCATTCCGATCCTTTCGGTCTTCTCGGGCCACACGCGGTGGACGGCGGTTGGGCGGTGCGCTTCTTCATCCCTTGGGCTGAGAAAGCGCGCATCTCATTGCAATCGCCCGCATCAGCAAACACCACGCCTACATCTGCCGGAATTATCGAAGCTGTGAAACTGCGTCCCGAGGGCTTTTTCGAAGCCATCCTGCCATCAGGCCAAACGACCGCGCCTGCTCCCACGATGTACAAGATTCAAGGCCACACGCACTACGGCGAATTTTTCGAAGTCTACGACCCCTACGCTTTCCCGTGTGTTCTCACAGAGTTTGATCTGTATCTCATGGGCGAGGGACGCCATTACGACACGTACCAGAAACTCGGCGCGCATCTCCTCACCCTCGAAGGCGTTCGCGGCGTTCACTTTGCCGTTTGGGCCCCTAGCGCCCAGCGCGTCAGCGTTGTTGGTGACTTCAATCGCTGGGACGGCCGCGTCCATCCCATGCGCGCTCGCGGTTCGTCGGGTATTTGGGAACTTTTTCTTCCCGAGCTTGCCGAAGGCGCCATCTATAAATTTGAAATCATCGGCCCTGCGGGAAACATGCTTCCGCTCAAAGCCGATCCTTATGCGTTTCGCTCCGAGCTGCGCCCAAACACCGGTTCCATCGTCGCCAATCTGGAGAACCATCGCTGGAATGACGCGGACTGGCTTTCACAACGCTCCGGGAAAAACTGGTTTCAGTCCCCCGTCTCCATTTACGAGGTCCATCTTGGGTCGTGGCGCCGCGTTCCGGAAGATCACAATCGCTGGCTCACCTATCGCGAACTTGGCGACCAACTCATCCCCTACGTTAAGGAACTCGGCTACACCCACATCGAACTGCTCCCCATCATGGAGCATCCCTATGACGGCTCCTGGGGCTACCAGACGCTCGGCTACTTTGCGGCCACGAGCCGCTTTGGCACGCCCGCGGAATTTATGGAATTCGTCGACCGCTGCCACCAGGCCGGCATCGCCGTGATTCTCGATTGGACTCCCGCGCATTTCCCGCGCGACGCTCACGGCCTCGCGCAGTTTGACGGCAGCCACCTCTACGAGCACGCCGACCCGCGCCAGGGCGCGCATCCCGATTGGGGCACGCTCGTCTACAACTACGGCCGCAACGAAGTGCAAAATTATTTGATTTCCAACGCGCTCTTCTGGCTCGACAAGTATCACATCGACGGCCTTCGCGTGGATGCCGTCGCTTCCATGCTCTATCTCGACTACTCGCGAAAACCCGGCGAGTGGGTTCCGAATCAATTTGGTGGCCGCGAGAATCTCCCGGCCATCGAATTTCTCAAGCGCATGAACGAAGTCGCTCACGGCAAATTCCCCGGTATTCTCACCATCGCCGAAGAATCCACAGCATGGCCCGCCGTCTCCCGTCCGACCTATCTCGGCGGACTCGGCTTCAGCTTTAAATGGAACATGGGCTGGATGAACGACACCCTAAAGTACTTCTCGCACGATCCGATCCATCGTAAATACGAGCACAACAAGATCACTTTCTCGATGCTCTATGCGTTCACGGAGAATTTCGTTCTTCCCTTTTCTCACGATGAAGTTGTCCACGGCAAAAACTCGCTGCTCCACAAAATGCCCGGCGATTTGTGGCAGCAGTTTGCCAATCTGCGCCTGCTGTATAGCTACCACTACGCACATCCAGGAAAGAAACTTCTCTTTATGGGCCAGGAATTTGCACAGCGCCACGAGTGGGGTGAAGCCCGCAGCCTTGACTGGCATTTGCTGCAATGGGATTCGCATCGCGGTGTGCAGACTCTTATCCGCGATTTGAATCACCTTTACGCGTCAGAACCCGCACTTCACCAGGTTGAATTCGACTGGCACGGTTTCGAATGGATTGACGCCAACGACGCCGACAA
>Ga0066681_10001029_pt1 | contig 10639 bp, 10 predicted proteins | sample GraSoiAngelo_130_FD_65629 | JGI IMG/M metagenome (GOLD analysis project Ga0066681, IMG submission 65629) | Grasslands soil microbial communities from the Angelo Coastal Reserve, California, USA - 14_0929_02_20cm | ecosystem: Environmental > Terrestrial > Soil > Grasslands | place: USA...
TTGACGCCGGAGCTTTTGAGCGCCGCGGCAATTAGCACCGTCAACCTGGCCGAGGTGCACGGCAAACTTGTTGGCCGAGGTCTTCGCCCCGACGATGCGTGGGAAGCCGCGCTCAGCCCCATCCGCGAAGCAGTGCCATTCACCTCGGAGCACGCCAGGCTTGCGGGAGATCTGGTCGCGCAAACCCGCTCGCTCGGCTTGTCTTTGGGTGACCGGGCTTGTTTGGCGCTCGGACTTGCTTTGAAGGCCCCCGTCTATACGGCGGACAAGTCATGGAAGAAGGTAAAGGTCGGCGCGCGCATCCACGTCATCCGGTGATAGGTCATTCTGTCTAACCACCCTGCCTTCTGCTTGTTGCCTGGCCGTGTTAGCATCGCTTGTACACTCGTCTGGGGATCGTGAATCTCTTTTTATGTGCAACCGCAAGGCGGTTGACAACACGATGGATTTTTCGCTTAACGATCACCAAAAACTGATTCGCGATACCGTCCGCCAATTCATGGACGCGGAAGTGCGCCCGTTCGTCAAGGAATGGGAGAAAGCTGAAAAATTTCCGGCGGACGCCATCCAAAAACTCGGCGAGATGGGCTGCTGCGGCATGCTGGTACCTGAAGAATGGGGCGGGCCGGGACTCGACACTGTCTCGTATGCGTTGATGCTGGAAGAAGTCGCGCGCGTGTTCACGGCCATGTCCACGGCGCTGGGCGTAACGAATTCGGCGGTGCAGGCACCGCTGTTGCAGTTTGGCACGGAAGCGCAGAAGAAAAAATACTTGCGGCGGATGGCCACGGGAGAAACGCTCGGCGCATTTTGCCTGACGGAGCCGGCCGCGGGTTCCGATGCTGCCGGAATTCAAGCGCGTGCCGTGTGCGTTGGCGATTGCTACAAACTCAACGGCACCAAAACCTGGGTGACCAACGGAAGCGCCGCGGGCGTGCTGATTGTGTTTGCGAAAACCGATCCGGCGGCGGGCGGCAAAGGCATCAGCGCGTTTCTCGTTGAACCAAGTTTTTCCGGGTTTCGCGTGGGGCGGCATGAGGACAAAATGGGGCAGCGGTCGTCGCCATCGGTGGAGATTTTGCTGAACGATTGCATGGTGCCGGTGGGGAATCGGCTGGGGGAAGAAGGACAGGGGCTGAAGATTGCGTTGAGCGCGCTGGACGGCGGGCGCATCGGGATCGCCGCGCAGGCCGTCGGCCTGGCGCAGGGAGCGCTGGAAGAAACCGTCAAGCACGCGAAGCAGCGCAAGGCCTTTGGGAAAAACATTAGCGAGTTTCAGGCCATTCAGTGGATGATTGCGGATATGCAGACGGAGATTGAGGCAGCGCGTGGCTTGACGCATTATGCGGCTTGGCTGAAAGACGCGCATCCCACGAAAACGGGCGCAAGCGCTTCCAAGGCCAAGCTTTACGCCAGCGAAATGGTGAACCGCGTGGTGTACAAGGCGGTGCAAGCGCATGGGGCCGTGGGATATTCGCGCGAGACAGAAGTGGAACGCATGTACCGCGACGCGCGCGTGATTACGATTTACGAGGGCACCAGCGAGGTTCAGCGAATGATCATCGCCCGCGAACTGCTAGGGACGCCCGACAAACAAAACGTGGCGGCGAGCTGATGACGGGATTTGAGTAGAACAGGCATTCCTGCCTGTTCTGTGTTTGGTCTGCGGCGGCGTTTTGCTTTTAGGAGGCCGGGGCTTTAGCCCGGCGTTTGTCGCTTTTCGTTGTCGTCCCGGTGAAGTGCACAAAGGTTTAGGAAGCGCGATGGGATTCGATTACGAAGATGAAGCTGCCCGGTGGAGGGGAGATTGGGCTGTATCAGCCAAAGCATCCGATCGCCTTGGGGCTTGGCTGAACTGTAGCTCAGGCCTTTAGGCCTGAGGGTTCTTGCCGTTTGGGACTGGAGCGCGTGGTGACAACGGGAGATAAGGGGAAGAAGAGCAGGGTCCTAAGCGGCATGCGCCCGACGGGCCGTCTGCACATCGGGCATTACTTTGGTGCGCTTCAAAACTGGGTGCGGCTACAAAATGACCCTGCGTACGACTGCTTTTACTTCATCGCTGATTGGCACGCGCTGACGAGCGACTACGCGGACACGTCTGCAATCGCAGAGAACACGCTGCAGATCATGATTGATTATCTGGCAGCGGGACTCGACCCGGCGAAGAGCGTGATTTTTCAACAGTCAGTGATTCCGGAGCATGCGGAGTTGCATTTGTTGCTGTCCATGGTGACGCCGCTAGGATGGCTCGAGCGAGTGCCGACGTACAAAGAGGCGCTGGAGAACGTCAAGGACAAGGACCTGCACAATTACGGCTTCCTGGGCTATCCGATCCTGCAGTGCGCCGACATTGTGATTTACAGCGACGATCCCAAGAACAAAACTTCTCTCTTTGTGCCGGTTGGTGAGGATCAGGTTTCGCATGTAGAGATCAGCCGGGAGATTGTGAGGCGATTCAAGCTAGCTTACGCAGATCTAATTCTTCCAAATGTAACTAATGAGGCCACTTGGTCGGGAATTGCCTCCTCCTCAGGAATCTTTTCTAAAGTTGGGCCGCGAATCCTGCCGGATGCCCCCGGTTCGTATGCCAACAAGGCGGGCGCGCTGAAAGCCGCGTTTAGCGCATCATCACTTCAGGAAAAGGGGTACTACCTGGCGAATGGTTTGGGTGAACTCTCAGATTTGCTACGAGAGCCGGATGTGATGCTGACGAAGACGCCAAGGATTCCGGGGCTCGATGGGCGGAAGATGTCGAAGAGTTATGGGAACACGATTACGTTGAGCGAGAGCGACGCGGACATTCGGGCGAAAACGAAAGTAATGGTGACCGATCCGGCGCGGAAGAGACGTTCCGATCCTGGAAATCCGGACGTGTGTCCGGTGTATGACTGGCATAAACTATTCTCGACAGAAGAACCCGGACGGCTGGAGTGGGTGCGGCAAGGTTGCACGACGGCGGGGATCGGGTGCATCGAGTGCAAAGCGGCGATGGCCGAGAATTTAATCAAGTGGATCGTGCCGGTGCGAGAACGTCGCGTGAAATGGGAGAACGACCCGAGGGGCGTTCTGGAAATTCTGGATGTCGGTTCGAAGAAGGCGCGGGTAGTTGCGCAAGGGACGATGGAGCGCGTTCGCGAAGCCGTGTTTGGTTGGGGAAAGAAGAAGGTGGAAATTGGTGTGGTAAACAGGGCTAGCGTGTGAAACGCACTATGCAGGGAAAGCAATGAGAAAAATGGCAGCGGTTTTGATTCTCTTAGCTTGGCGTTCTGGTGCGGCGCGAAATGGGGTAAGAGCCAGAGTAAGCCCGTTCCTGTAACGTTATCGGCTCAGTCCGCTTTCAGACCGGACTCGGCGAAAATCTATCTCAACGGGAGATTTTTTCACATTCGTTCGCGGTGCAAAATAAATTGGCTTGATGCACACCCGAGTCGGACACTCCCATCAGAGAGCTCTGATGCATGCACGGATGAGGATCTGGAACGCTGGAACAAGAACATGGATGCGACAGCGGAAAGTCAGTGAACATATGGCGACGCCGGGAAACAAGATGACGGGTAGCGGCTCGGAAAAGCCCGAGGAGAAAAGAGTGGAAACGACCGCGCAGAAGATGGCCTACAAAATACAGATCCCGATGTACGAAGGCCCTTTGGATCTTTTGTTGGATTTGATCAAGCAACAGAAGATGAATATCCACGACATTCGAATCTCGGAAATCACCGCGCAATACCTCGATTATTTGCACAAACTCGAAGAATTGGACGTGGATGTGTCCGCGGAATTTATTTACATGGCGGCGACGCTGATTTACATCAAGAGCAAAATGCTGCTGCCGCCGGATCCGCTTTCGAGCGAAGAAGAGCAAGCCGCGGATCCGCGCGTGGAACTGGTGCAACGTTTGGTCGAACACGAAAAATTCAAGAACGCCGCCCAGCTTTTGTACCAGAAGCAGCAGATTGAAGAAAACGTGTGGTCGAAGCCGGACAAATCGCTCTACAACGACGAAGGAACCGAAGGCGAGTTGGTCGTTTCGCTCGTGGATTTGGTGAAAGTTTTCCAGCAAGTCCTGGAGCGGCGCAAGGAAGTTTCGCGGATCGAGTTGCGGCACGAGCAATTTAGCGTGGCGCAAATGATCGCGGCGCTGCGAACGCAGATTATCGCCAGCGCGGAAAATGCGGTGAATCTGATTCAGTTTTTTGAGGCCTGCCCGTCGCGGCACGCGATGATCGTGGCGTTCCTAGCGGTCCTGGAAATGGTGAAGCTGCAGGCAGTGGCGCTGGTGCAGGAGAAACAGTTTGGGGATATTTTGGTGAGGAAGCACAAGATGTTTGATTTGGTTTTTGATGAGAGCGGCGGGATCAAATTGATTGATGAAGAGTACAAGTAAGTGAGCGTTGGAAGCAAAGAATATGCAAGAAGCAAAAGATATACAGGAAGCGAAGAGGTAAAGGACGAGGAATCACTTCGCGTGAGTCTGCGAAAATTGCGCGCGCGCGACGCATGAAGCGGGGTTCTCCTTTACTTCCTTAACGTCCTTTACTTCGCGGACTTCAAAGGGTTTCTATGACGAATGAAGAGAGAAAAGCGGCGCTGGAAGCGGTTATTTATGCGGCGGATGAGCCGGCGACGATCGAGCAACTGGCGAAGGCGCTGGGCGAAGAAAAGCTCGCGGTGCAGGCTTCGCTGGATGAGCTGGTGGCAAGTTACGCGAGCGAAGAACGCGGGATCGAAATTCGCGCGGTGGCGGGTGGGTACAAAGTGTATACCAAGCCGCAGCAACATGACGTGGTGCGGCGATTTATTAAGAGCTTGCGGCCGCCGCTACGGCTGTCGATGCCGGCGCTGGAGACGCTGGCGGTGATTGCGTACAAGCAGCCGGTAACTTCGCCGGAGATTTCGGAGATTCGCGGTGTGAATACTTCGGGAGTGATCAGCACGCTGCTGGACAAGCACCTGATTACGACGGCGGGTCGCAAGGAAGTGATGGGGCGGCCGATTTTGTATAAGACGTCGAAAGAATTTTTGATGCGATTTGGATTGAGCGACCTGGAAGAGTTGCCGAGCTTGAAGGAGTTTGAGGCGCTGGCGCGGGAAGCGCTCGGGAGTGATATGGGGGAAGTGGCGAGTGACGAGTGGCGAGTGGCGAGCGGAGGAACCGCAGAGCCGGGGTCGAGCGCCGCGAGCGGGAACGCGACCCACGCGGAGATGGAGGCGCGGGAAGAATTACTGGAAGAGACGGCGGCGAATAATGAGGGGATGCCAGAGGCGAAAAAGGACGAATCAGCAAAGTCGGCGATAGCAGGGGAGTGAAAAAAGAAGGAAAAGGATAACGCAGAGACGCTGAGGGCGCAGGGATTCGCTGAGGAGTTGGCAATTCATGAGCAGGGATCGGCGGACGGTCTTTCGATTTGCAGCGGTGGGCCTGGGAATTTTTGTAGTTTGGATCGTCTATAATATGCTAACAGACCCTTTGCCGTGGTCACGCCTGAATAACATTCTGTCTGTGATATTCATTATTCTTTGTCCTCCTGTCCTCCTGACATTTCCACTCGTCGACACTGAGATCGGGACTGGTGGGTTGTATGTCGTCTGGATGGTTGTAGCGCTCGTTAACGCAGCGCTATACGCAGTCATCGGTTCGGTTTACGTTGGATTGCGGAAAAAGCGCGAGGGCCCTGCGGCGAGCTAAGGCGCAGCGCTAGGGAAAAAGGGACGGACTGAAGTCCGCCCCTACATAGAAAAGACAAGAAGAGAACATGCAAGAAAGGTTGCAGAAGATAATCGCGCGGGCGGGAATTGCTTCGCGGCGGCATGCGGAATTGCTGATCGCCAGCGGACAGGTGCGCGTGAACGGACGCGTAGTGAAGGAGCTGGGAACGAAGGCGGACGCGTCAAAGGACAGGATTGAGGCGGCGGGGAAAGTTGTCGAAGCGAACGCAGGACGGCGCGTTTACATGGTGCTGAACAAGCCGCCGGAAGTGGTGTCTGCGATGGCCGACCCGGAAGGGCGGAAGACGCTGCGAAATTGTTTGCGCGGTTTGCCGGAGCGCGTGTTTCCGGTGGGGAATTTGGAGTATGCGGCGTCGGGGCTGGTGTTTTTAACGAATGACGGCGACCTGGCGGCGGAAATGCTGGACAAGTGGGCGCAACTGGAGCAGGTCTATCAGGTGAAAGTGAAAGGCATGTTGACACTCGTGGACCTGGAGCGTTTGGGAAAAGAAATTGGCGTGAAGATGCAAACGGTGCGGCAGCCGGATGCTACGCGCGGGCGAGCGGCGAATTATTGGTACCAAGTGCGGATGCGGGATTCGAAGAAGGAAGAGTTGCGGCGCGTGCTGTTCAAGGAAAAGCACCCGCTGGAAAAATTGAAGCGCATTGGATTGGGGCCGCTGACGCTGGAGGGAATACCGCGGGGGAGATACAGGTTGATCGAGCAGAAAGAAGCGGAGAAGTTGCGAAGGATTGAGAAGGGCCGAGAAGGAAAGGAAAAAACAAAAATTTAACGCAGAGGACACAGAGAAGATGCGAAGAAGAAAGAGAACATCACCGGTCTGAAGACCGGCCACTACAAGAGCGCAGGGGGGCGCATGAAGTATTACTTGATCGCAGAACTTGAGATAACGGACCAAAGCTGGGTCGCGGATTAACATCAAGAATGTGACCGGGATGGTGGGGCGGCACGGCGGCCGGTACCTGGCTCGCACTCCAAAAGTGGAGAGAATCGAAGGCGAGCGAAAGGCCGCGGGGATTTTTGTGATCGTCGAATGGCTTCCAAGGAAAGCGCGGTGGGCTTTTATGAAAGTGAAGAATACCGGCCATATCGCCAAAAGCGCATCGCTGGCGCCAGAAATGAGTTTTTTCTGGTAGCGGGTGAGGATATCGCTAAGGCGGCCCAGACTGCCGGTTAGCGTTGGCTCCTGGCATGGCTTCAAAAAACTACCGAGCTGAACGCACGAAGGGAAAGAGAGAAGCCTCACCCCTGAAGGGGTGAGCTACAGTTGACCTCGTACGATGACTGCGGAACGATTGCAGAAAATTATGGCGGCGAGCGGGATTGCGTCGCGGCGCAAGGCGGAGGAGATCATTGCGGCAGGGCGGGTGACGCTCAATGGAAGAGTAGTGGCGGAGCAGGGCACGAAGGCCGATCCGGAACGCGACGTGATTTGCGTGGATGGCAAGCCGTTGAAAAACCGGGAGCGGCTGCTGTATTTCCTGCTACACAAGCCGAAGGGTTACGTGACGACGGTCAGCGATCCTGAGGGGCGTCCCACCGTTATGGAGTTGATAAAGAATTGCCGGGAGCGCGTGTATCCGGTGGGGCGGCTGGACTACGCGAGCGAAGGTTTGCTGCTGATGACCAATGACGGCGCGCTAGCGCAGAAGCTGATGAAAGCCGGCTCCCATGTGCCGAAGACATATCTGGTGAAAATCAGCGGGAAGCCGGACGAGCGGACGATTGAGCGTTTGCGAGCAGGAGTCACGATTGAGATGGAAGATGGAGCGCGCGTCAAGACTTCGCCGGCGAAAATTCGACTAGTGGAAGATGGCGCGAACCCCTGGTACGAAGTGATTCTAATTGAAGGGCGGAATCGTCAGATCCGGCGGATGTTTCAGCGCGTGGGATTTTTGGTGGAGAAAATCAAGCGAGTGCAATTGGGGCCGCTGGCGTTGGACGTGGCGCCGGGAAAGTTTCGTCCGCTAACGGTGCGAGAAGTGGCGAAATTGAAGAGCGTGGCGGAAGGAAGTACATGAGGTAAAGGAAGTAAAGGAGAAGAGCGGGACATAGCAAGCGCAGTACGATAGATCCACCCAGCTTGCGCGGAAAAAGTCGAATGCACCGGTCTGAAGACCGGCCACTACAAAGAGAAAAAGACAAAGATTTAACGCAGAGGACACAGAGCGCGCTGAGAACGCAGAGGAGGAAAAGAGAAACTCGCGTTGCTAGGGCGACGTAGAGAATGGCTACTGGATGCGAGTTTAGAGAATAGGTACGGCTCGGGCGTCGCCATTGGCGGGGAGACGATTGTGGAAGTAAACTGGAATAGATGACGAGGACGATTGAAGACCTCATACCGGATTATCTGCACGGGCTGCCCGTTTACGTTCCGGGAAAACCGATTGAAGAAGTGGAACGCGAGCTGAAGATTCATGCGGTGAAGCTCGCTTCGAATGAGAACCCGCTGGGGCCTTCGCCGAAAGGGATTGCGGCCGCTAAGGCGGTGCTGGCCGATTCGAACCGGTATCCGGATGGCGGCACGCACGCGCTGCGGCAAACGCTGGCGGAACGGCACGGAGTTTCGCCGGATGAACTTTTCATCGGGCTGGGATCGAGCGAGCTGATTGACCTGGCGGCGCGCGTGCTGCTGCGGGCGGGACTGCAGGGGCTGACGTCCGAAGGGACGTACGCGCCGTTTTCCGTGGCGATTCGCGCGAGCGGCGCAGAGCTGGTGCGTGCGCCGCAGCGGGAGTTTGCGTTTGATTTGAAGGCCATGGCGAAGGCCATCACGCCGAAAACGGCCGTGATTTACCTGGCGAATCCGAACAATCCGACGGGCAGCGCGTTTGGGAGCGAAGAGTTTGATGAATTTCTCGCAGCGGTTCCGGACGGCGTGCTGGTGGTGCTCGATGAGGCGTACATCCACTACGCGGTGAGCATGGCTTTGCGGGATTCCGTGGAAGCGTATCGCCAGAGAAAAAATCTGCTGATCCTGCGAACGTTTTCGAAAGTTTATGGATTGGCGGGATTGCGCATTGGCTATGCCATTGGCCGGCCCGAACTCCTTTCGGCGATGAATAAATTGCGGACGCCGTTTAATACGTCGGGGGTGGCGCAGGCGGCGGCGCTCGCGGCGCTGGATGACACAGAGCATGTGACGCGGTGCATCGAGACGAATGCCGCGGAGCGAAAGCGATTGAGCGAAGGCTTGGCGAAGCAGGGATTCCGTCCGGTACCGAGCGAAGCGAATTTTGTGTTTATGACTGTGGGGCCGGATGCGAAGGCGCTGAGCGATGACTTGCTGCAAATGGGCGTGATCGTGCGGCCGCTGGGGTGGATGGGCTTTCCGGAAGCGATTCGCATATCGATTGGAACTACGGAAGAGAACGACAAGTGCTTGTTGGCCATGGCGCAGGTCATTCTGAAACGCGCGGGCAAAGGTGAACTCGCCGCGCGATGAGAGTGATATTTCAGGAAGTAAAGGAAATAGAGGAAGTAAATGAAGTAAAGGAAAAACGGGCAGCCGCGCTATGAGGGTACTCATTCCTGATGGAGCGGAGATCAACCGGCATCGCGACGGCGACGCAATCACAAAAGTCTTGGAAGAAAGCAAGACGATTGCCGTGGTCGGGCTGTCTTCGAATCCGATGCGGCCGAGCCATGGCGTGACGGAATACATGCAGAGCGCGGGATACCGGATTATTCCGGTGAACCCGAATGAGACGGAAGTGCTCGGAGAGAAGAGTTACGCGCGGCTGGAAGATGTGTCTGAGAAGATTGACATCGTGAACGTGTTCCGGCGTGCGGAGGAAGTGCCTCCTGTGGTAGAGAGTGCGATTCGCATCGGCGCCAAAGCGGTTTGGATGCAACTGGGGGTTGAGAACGAACAGGCGGCGGAGAAGGCGCGAGCCGCGGGGCTGGTGGTGATTGAGGATGCGTGCATTTTGGTGGAGCATCGGAGGAGAGCTGGCGAACTAAAACGGTAGGGAAGTGACAATTCGCGTTTATGGCCGGCCCGCGTGGATTTTTGCGCGGCGTTTTTATTTTTGGGAGGAAAGAGAACGACGAAGAGAAAGATTTAACATAGAGAGCACAGAGGAGAGGCTAAGAGAGATTCCTCGCTTCGCTCGGAATGACGGAATGCCCCAACGTCAGCGTGGGAGTGGGAAGACGAGGAGGTTGTGCTTGCCAGGGATGATGACGGCGATGGAGCGGCCATCCGGAGAGATGGCAAAATCGCGAAAGCTGAGGCCGTGAAGAATGGGGATGGGTGTGGGCTGCGCGATGGGGATTTCATGATTTGCTGGGATTGGCGCAAGCGGCGGAAGGTCGATCCAGACGAGATCGCCGGATTTTCTTTCCAGAGCACGCTTCAGGACGATGCGCGAATCGTCGGACGCCCACCGAAACACGCCGAGGCCAATGCGAACGCGCGCGACGCGATTGGGCGCAGCGAGATCGCGAACTTCAAGAATTTCCTTATCGATAAAATAGGCTGCTTTTTTCCCGCTAGGGGAGACGCTCAACCCACCTTCATAGCCCTCGAGGGTGGCCAGCTCCTTGTCGTTATCGGTGAAAAGATCGAGGCGCTGGAGGCGATTGGGACCATTCATGGCACGATCTTGCTCAATGGCCGCGATGGAAACCGTTCCTGGGATGGGTGAGACATCGCGGAAAGTGCGGCCATCGTGAGGAGACTTGACGGGGCCGATATCAATGCGCGTGGACTTCAAGGAGAAAAGCTGGCGGGGCTTCACGGATTCGGAGAGAGCGACGATGGTGGCGTTGTCGGGAAGAAAAAAAGGATTGGCGGCGTCGGGAATGACGTTGTCGCCTTTGTTGATACGGATTTCCCGGCCGGAGTCATCGTAGACCATGGTCTGGAAGGAGTCTTCTGTCTTGCCGCTGTCATCGAGAACCGTGGTG
>Ga0066681_10001032_pt1 | contig 10631 bp, 11 predicted proteins | sample GraSoiAngelo_130_FD_65629 | JGI IMG/M metagenome (GOLD analysis project Ga0066681, IMG submission 65629) | Grasslands soil microbial communities from the Angelo Coastal Reserve, California, USA - 14_0929_02_20cm | ecosystem: Environmental > Terrestrial > Soil > Grasslands | place: USA...
ATGGCGTTTTACATGTTCCCGTACCCCAGCACCATGGGCATCTGGCCGCAGTTCCGCAGTCCCTTGATCTGGGACGTCTTCGCGGTTTCGACCTACGGCACGGTTTCCCTGATGTTCTGGTTTGTCGGTCTCATTCCCGACTTGGCAACGCTGCGCGATCGCGCCATCCAAAAACCGACCAAGATTATTTATGGAATGCTCGCGATGGGGTGGCGCGGCTCTGCACGGCACTGGCAGCGCTACCAGTCGGCGTACCTGCTGCTCGCTGGCTTGGCGACACCGCTCGTGCTCAGCGTACATTCGGTGATCAGCTTCGACTTTTCCGTCTCCATTGTTCCCGGCTGGCACACCACGATCTTTCCCCCCTATTTCGTGGCGGGAGCCATCTATTCCGGCTTTGCCATGGTCATCACCATCGCGATTCCCTTGCGCAAGGCGTATGGCCTGGAGGACTACATCACCATGCGCCATTTGGACAACATGGCCAAGGTCATGCTGGCCACCGGCCTCATCGTTGCTTACGGCTACTTCTTCGAGTTTTTCCTTTCGCTTTACAGTGGAAACAAGTTTGACGTTTTTCTCGTCCAGCAGCGTCTTCACGGCCCTTATGCACCGTTCTACTACTCGCTGATTTTGTGCAACATCCTGACGCCCCAGTTGCTGTGGTTTTACAAGATCCGCCACAACGTCGTGGTCCTCTTCATCATGTCCATCGTCGTGAACATCGGCATGTGGCTCGAGCGGTTCGTCATCGTGGTTATCAGCCTGACGCGCGACTTCGTGCCCTCGGCCTGGGGCCGCTACAGCCCGACCTTCTGGGATTGGGCCACCTACATCGGCACCATCGGTATGTTCGTCACGCTGATTTTCCTGTTTGTCCGCGTTCTTCCCGCGATCTCCATTGCAGAAATGCGCGAGCTGGTGGCGGAGACGTCTGAGAAAAAGGAATGATTCTGCACCGGTCCCATATCTACGGTGTGGTGGGGGAGTTTGAAACTCCGGAGAAGCTCATTCATGCCGTGGAGAAGGTGCGCGAAGCGGGTTACCGGCGGTTCGAGGCCTACAGCCCGTTTCCCGTCGAAGGCCTGTCGCAAGCAATGGGGTTGAAGCGAAATCTTGTCCCGTTGATCACCCTGATTGGCGGCCTCACCGGCGGAATCGGCGGATTCGGTTTTCAGTATTGGGTTGCGGCCATCACCTATCCCCTGAACATCGGCGGCCGCCCCTTCAACAGTTGGCCGGCTTTCATTCCGGTCACCTTTGAGCTCACCATTCTCGGTGCATCGCTTGCTGCAGTTTTCGGCATGCTGGCCTTGAACAAGCTGCCGCAGCCGCATCATCCGGTGTTCAACGTGCACCGCTTCTCGCATGCCTCCACGGATCGTTTCTTTATTTGCATCGAGTCGCGCGACGCGAAGTTTCATCTTGCCGAGACCGCCCGGTTTCTCCAGGGCCTCGAAGCGCATCATGTTTCCGAGGTATCCGATGACTAACACCTCGCGCTTCCTCGTCATTGCGTGCGCTGCGGCATCGATGCTCTTCGCATCCGGCTGCCAATATCTCAAGCAGGATATGGCCAACCAGCCGAAGAACCTGCCGCTTTCGCCTTCCGATTTTTTTACTGATGGCCGGTCCGAGCGCCCGATCCTGGAAAACACCGTGGCGCATGGCTCGATCGCTGACGATGAACTTTTCGTGCCGAAAGATTCGAACAATTTCCCACTGAAAGTCGACCTTCTTCTGCTTCAGCGCGGGGAAGAGCGCTACCGGATTTTTTGCTCCCCGTGCCACGGCTTGCAGGGCGACGGCAACGGTCTAGTGGTTATGCGCGGCATGAAGCACCCGCCCACCTATCATCAGGACCGCCTGCGCCAGGCCCCCAACGGCTATTTCTACGACAACATCACCAACGGCTTTGGCGCCATGTACGGGTACTCGGCCCAGATTCCTCCCGCGGATCGCTGGGCCATCATTGCCTACCTCCGCGCCTTGCAACTCAGCCGCAATGCCATAGTTTCCGATCTTCCCGCAGAATTACAGCAACGCCTCTCCTCGGCAGGAGCGAAAAAAGAATGACCGCGCAGGACTACAAAGCGCCGGAGAGTGTCGGCCGCCTTCAACAGTCGGCGCTGGCTATCGGCGGCATCGCCCTGATCCTCGCCCTTTTCGGTGCGGTGCGATCACCCGAGCTGTTTTACCCGTCTTATCTGATGAGTTTTATGCTTATCCTGGGCTTGGCGCTTGGTTCCCTCGGCCTGGTTATGTTGCAGCATCTGACCAGCGGGCATTGGGGCATCATCATCCGCCGCCCGCTCGAATCGGCCACGCGCACGCTGCCACTGGTCGCCGCCTTCTTTCTCCCCATCGCGTTCATCGGCATGAAGTATTTGTATGGCGCGTGGCTCGATCCTGAAAAAGTGAAAAAGGAACCGCTCTCGGACTTTCAGCGCGGATACCTGACGCACAACGGCTATCTCACCCGCGCGGTGATGTACTTCGCGACCTGGCTTTTGCTGATGTTTATCTTCAACCGCCTGTCGAGGCAACAGGACGCGGACCGCGAAGATCGCGCGTTGCGCCGTCGTCTGAATATGCTTGCCGGCCCGGGCATCATTGTCTATGTCTTTGCCATGAGCTTCGCCGCCATCGACTGGGTGATGTCTCTCTCGCCGCATTGGGCTTCGACGATCTACGGATTTCTCTTTGTCGTCGGCCAATTGATCTCTTCGATGGCCTTGATGATCGCCGTGGTCGTTTTGCTGGCGCGAGCTGAACCCCTCGCGGGTATTTTGCAAAAACGCCATCTGCATGATTTGGGGAAATTGCTACTCGCTTTCGTCATGCTTTGGGCCTATTTCGATTTTTCGCAGCTCCTGATCATCTGGTCTGGCAACCAGCCGGAGGAGATCAGCTTCTATCGCACGCGGCTGTATGGCGAATGGGGCGTCGTGGCTGTGATCGTTCTGGTCTTCCACTTTTTTGTTCCATTTTTTCTGTTGCTGTCGCAGGACGTCAAACGCAACGCGAAACTTCTCCCCAAGATCGCCGTGTGGCTGATTTTCATGCGCCTCGTCGATCTCTTCTGGATGACGCGCCCGGAATTCACTTCCCGGGCCGTGCCGACGTGGCTCGACATCGTCCTACCCCTGGCCCTCGGCGGATTGTGGCTTGGCTTTTTCGCCTTCAATCTGAAGCAGCTGCCGCTGCTCCCCGTCGGCGACCCGAAACTTGAGGAGGCCATTGAGCATCATGAGCACTGAGTCCCACAACACGGGCCAGGAGCCGCGCCACGCCGACGTTGCCTTCGAGGGACGCGACATTAAGGCCAGCATCATCTCTGGCTACCTCCTTGCTCTAGGTCTGGCGACAGCGGCCGCACTGCTCATTTGCGTTTACATTCTGCGCCTCACCTCCAATTTTGCAGCATCTTCCGATAGGCCTGCGCCGCCGTCCCGCGATGCTCATCCAAAGGAATTGCCACCCGAACCCCGCCTCCAGGGTTTTGGTTTTCCTGGCCAGGAAGCCGATCCTCAGGCGGATCTGCGCAAAAAGATCCGCCACGACTCCGAGGCCAATGAAAAGCTGGAGTGGATCGATCGATCCGGCGGCATCGTACAGATTCCCGTCAAGGATGCGATGAAGATCGTTGCCGAAAAGGGTTTGTCCTCGGTGCCTGCAACGCCGGCGGAGAAAAAGAAATAACGCGATGAAAAAAGTTTGCCATATTGTCGGGATTGCCGCGCTCTTGCTGGCAGCTGGTACGTTGCGTGCGCAGGCAGTACGCAGCAACGTCGGCCCCACGGCCGCGACCATGCCCGCCGCTTTGCAAAACGTGGGATTCGAACCGCCGCTTGACGGCCAGATGCCTCTCGACCTCGCCTTCCGCGATGAAACCGGCCGCAGCGTTCAGCTCCGCGAATATTTCGGGCAAAAACCTGTCGTTCTCGCGTTCGTTTATTACGGCTGCCCGATGCTCTGCAACCAGGTTCAGCAAGGCGTCGTCGGGACGCTGCGCATGCTCTCCTTTAATCCGGGGATCGATTATCAGGTGGTCTTCGTAAGTTTTGACCCGCGCGAAAAGCCGGACATGGCTGCGGAGAAAAAGAAAACGGCACTCGCCCACTTCAGGCGCCCCGGGACGGATTCTGGTTGGCATTTTCTTACCGGTTCGCAGGAATCCATCGATGCGGCGACGCATGCTGCGAATTTCCGCTACAACTTCTTCCCAAAAACGAATCTTTTCGCGCACGCCAGCGGTGTCATGTTGCTCACGCCCCAGGGCCGCATCTCGCGCTATTTTTACGGCGTGGAATACCCCGGCCTCGACGTGCGCCTGGGCCTGGTCGAAGCATCCGCAGGAAAAATCGGCACGCCCATCGACCACGTGCTGCTGTTCTGTTACCAGTACGATCCCAGCGCGGCCACGTATAGCGCCGCGATTCTCAGGATCATCCGTTTGGGCGGAATCCTGACCGTCCTCTGTATCGTGGCTGGGATTCTGATTTCGCGCCACCGTGAAACGCTGGCGGCGGCCCGGAATTTGCGCCAGCAGCTTTCCAGCGGCGTGGAACGAGGAGCTCACTAAGCCGTGCAGTCGCAATTGCCATTGTATCCGGAGCAAGCGTCCAACTTCGCGCCGCACGTGGACGCGCTGATGCTGTTCATCACCGCGGTTTGCCTGTTCTTTGCGGGCGCCATTACCACGGCGATTGTCGTTTTCTTCTTCAAGTATCACCGCAAAGCGCCGAATGCCGTTGGCATTCCCATCCACGAAGACTCGCGGCTCGAGGCGGTGTGGATGATCGTTCCCCTAATTCTGGCGATGGCCATGTTCAGTTGGGGCGCCATCGTCTACGTGGATTACCGACGCGCGCCGCAAGATACCCTCGACATTTACGTCATCGGCAAACAGTGGATGTGGAAAGCGCAGCAGCCCAATGGCTTGAAAGAAATAAATGAATTGCACGTTCCGGTGGGCCGGAACATACGCCTGGTCATGGCCAGCGAGGACGTTATTCATGACTTCTTCGTTCCCGCGTTCCGCGTGAAAATGGACGTCGTCCCTGGCCATTACAACACCATGTGGTTCCGCCCCACCAAGCCCGGACGTTACCACTTCTTTTGTTCGCAGTATTGCGGCACGAATCATGCTTTGATGGGCGGCTGGGTCACGGTCTTGGAGCCTTCGGACTACTCCGCGTGGCTCTCCGGCTCCTCCGGTGGGAACGCCAATCCTGTCGTGGCGGGCGAGAAGCTTTATGCCGAAAAGACCTGCAGCACTTGTCATATCGCCAATGGCACGGGCCACGCTCCCTCGCTCAACGGCGTTTATGGCGCGCAAGTTCTCCTGGCGGATGGCTCGACCGTCGCCGCCGACGAAACGTATATCCGGGAATCGATTCTGCAACCCAACGCGAAAATTGTAGCCGGATATCTGCCGCTGATGCCCAGCTTCCAGGGACAGCTCACCGAAGAGCAGATTCTCGCTCTCACCGCCTATATCAAATCTTTGCAGTCGCAGCCGGTTCCCGCGAAGGGCTCCGGCATTGCGCCGCCCACGGGGAAGAGATAAGTCATGAGCGACACGCCGACGCCAGACCACCAATTGCCGCGCACGCATTATTTGAACGCCACCTACGGCTCCGGCACCCGTTCGTGGCTGCTGACCACCGATCACAAGCGCATCGCCTTGCTGTATCTCGGCTCGGTCACTGTTTTCTTCTTCATCGGCGGCGTCTTCGCCACGATGATTCGCATCCATCTTTTGACGCCCGGCGGAGCGCTGGTCACGCCGGAGACTTACAACAAGCTCTTCACCATGCACGGCGTGGCCATGATTTTCTTCTTCCTGATCCCGTCGATCCCCGCTGTGCTCGGAAATTTTCTGATTCCGCTGATGATCGGTGCGAAGGATCTCGCCTTTCCGAAGATCAATCTTCTTAGCTGGTATATCTACATCGTGGGCGGCTGCTTCGTGCTCTATTCCTTCGGCACTGGCGGCCTGGACACCGGTTGGACGTTCTACACTCCTCTGAGCAGCGTCTATTCAAATTCCGCCGTCACGCCGGCAGTCATCGGCATCTTCATAAACGGTTTCTCATCGATTCTCACCGGGCTGAACTTCATCGTCACCATCCACACTATGCGCGCGCCCGGGATGACTTGGTTCCGGCTCCCACTCTTCGTTTGGGCGCACTATGCCACCAGCCTGGTGATGATCCTCGGCACTCCCGTCATCGCCATTACCCTGCTCCTCGCCGGCCTTGAGCGCATGTTCCACTTGGGCTTCTTCAATCCCGCCTTGGGTGGCGATCCGATTCTTTTCCAGCATCTGTTCTGGTTTTACTCGCACCCGGCCGTGTACATCATGGTTCTTCCGGCGATGGGCGTAGTCAGCGAAATCATCCCGACCTTCGCCCGCAAACCCATTTTTGGCTACTCCTTTATCGCAGGATCGAGCATCGCTATCGCGGTCATCGGCTTCCTCGTCTGGGCGCACCACATGTTTGTTACCGGCGAATCCACCTACGCCGCGCTCACCTTTTCGTTCCTCAGCTACTTGGTGGCGATCCCTTCGGCGGTAAAAGTTTTTAACTGGACTTCGACGCTCTACAAAGGCTCGATCTCCTGGGACCCCCCGATGATCTATGCGCTTGGCTTCATTGGCTTGTTCGTGATCGGCGGCCTCACCGGACTATCCCTCGCCTGCCTCGGCCTGGACATTCACATTCACGATACCTACTTCGTGGTCGCCCACTTCCACTACATCATGGTCGGCGGCGCGGTCATGGGTTTCGTCGGCGCCCTGCACTTCTGGTGGCCGAAAATTACCGGCAGGCTCTATCCTGAGACCTTGTCGCGGGCTGCTGCCGTCACGTTGTTCGTGGGCTTCAATCTGACGTTCTTCCCGCAATTCATTCTTGGCTATCTCGGCATGCCGCGCCGCTATCACACCTATCCGCCAGAATTTCAAGTGCTGAACGTCTTGTCCACGGCGGGCGCTTCGATTCTCGCGCTGGGCTATTTGCTCCCGATGGCTTATCTCGCCTGGTCCATGCGCTATGGCCGCGTCGCCGGGCCCAATCCCTGGCCTGCCACCGGGCTCGAGTGGAAAACGGCTTCGCCGCCGCCCACCGAAAATTTTGACGTCACGCCCGAAGTAACTTGGGAGCCGTACGATTTTCAGAATCGGCCCGATCTTGGCTTGGCCGCTGGAGCGCCGTCGCTGGCGCCCGCCCACAGTGACGATTAGCTGATTTTGCGGGGGTGGGGGCTTACCTCGCGCCCGCATGGCGTGCAATTCGGCGCCAACATCTGAAGGGGAAAGAGGAGTACCGAGTGCATCGCACCGGAGAGCTGTACGGACAATTTGAAACCCTCGAGCAGCAGAAGGAATCCGCTGCGCTCGGCATGTGGATCTTCCTGGTCACCGAAGTTTTGTTCTTCGGTGGCCTCTTCCTGACCTACACCATCAATCGCCATGCGTTCGGCACGGCCTTCGGTGTCGGCAGCAACACGCTCGATATCCGGCTCGGCGGCGGCAACACCGTTGTGCTTATCCTGAGCAGCTTGACCATGGCGATGGCCGTCTGGTCCGCGCAGATCGGCAAGAAGCAGCTTGTCAGTATTTTCCTCATCGCCACTCTGGCCCTCGGCAGCGTATTCCTGGGCGTTAAAGTGGTCGAGTACAAACAGAAATTCGACCACCATCTCATTCCCGGCTACGGCTTCGATATCAGGTACCACTCCGAACTTCCAGCGCCCATGGATAATCCAGTAGAAATTGCCGCTGAAAAAGAAGAACTGGAAAAAGCCTTCGCCGTGGACCCGGATATCAATGCCCACGCCCAGCTATATTTCTCTCTGTATTTCGGCATGACCGGCCTGCACGCCCTGCATATGATCGTCGGCGCAGGCCTGCTCATTTGGCTCATCAGGGGTTCTTTCCACGGCCGCTTCACGCCGCAGTACAACACCCCCGTTGAAATCGTGGGTTTGTACTGGCACTTCGTCGATATTGTGTGGATCTATTTGTTCCCGTTGTTATATCTGATTGACAGGCACAGGTAGGAGAGTTTGGGAGAGTCGCGCGTGTCCGAGCACATTGTATCGCCTAAAGTTTACATCGTCATCTTCGTGTCCTTGATGCTCGGCACCGGCATCACCATTTGGGCCGCATTCCAGAATTTTGGTAAATTCAATATTGTCATCGCTCTCGCCATCGCCACGATCAAGGCCAGCCTCGTTGTTCTCTACTTCATGCACGCCCGCTATAGTCCCAAGCGCACTCAGCTCGTCATCGTCTGTTCGGTTTTTTGGCTTGCCATCATGCTCGCCCTAACCCTCGCTGACTACGACACGCGTCCACGCGAAGGCTGTTTGGCATTCGCCAATACCTGCTATCACGCCTAATTTTTTGGCGGTTGGTTACTGCTCCGGATAGCTCACGCTGACAGACACGCTCTTGGCATTACGCCAGCATTCCCGGCGGCATTCCACCTTCAATAGAACGGTGACGCTGCCAGTGACCGTTCTGCCAGTGTTGTCCTCGCCGCTGAACGTGCCAGACATGCCCGTGCCACTCCCCGCGCACCTCAATGGCAGCGCCAGCGATTCAACCGAGCCATCCATGAGGAAGTAACTCAGCTCAATCATGGACCCGTTGACGCACGCGACGCCCTCCGACCATTGAGTGGCGGGCTTATCGTACAGAGCCGTCACATCGATCTGCGTGCCGTGAATTGAATTGCCTCTCTCGTCCAGCGCCGTGACGTCCTCGAGCAACGAGTGATCGCTGCCGATGTCGGGGCCTGTTCCATTCCAGATGAGCGCGAACGTGTCGCCAGGGGCCTGCGCCTTGGCTGGAACGAGTGCCAGAGCGATCAGAGCGAGTGCCGTAACCAGGGAGAACTTTTTCATTTCCTCTCCTTTTCGCGTCGATCTAGCCTCATGATGCCACCAAACGCGGATAGTTGGGCGTCTCCATCCATCAAAACCCTGCGCGACCCTGTGAATAAGTTCATAATGGATTCGGCACCTTGTACGGCGCACTCCTATCATTTTTGCCCTCTTACTCAAATTCGAATCCATAACTTCGAGCGGGCACAGTTTCGTAATTATTTTGGCGATTTGGGGGCATTCGGTGACGTTCCGCAGGGAACACCGGGTCACATGTCGGCGAGAAATAAAAAAGGGGGAGTAGCGAACCGGCCCAGCCCTCAATCCCCTAAAGGGATCCTCGGTTCGCCCCCCCCACGGCCACAAGAAGTGCAAGCCCCAGGCCAATCCTAAAGTGTTTATTTTCAATGAACTGCTGAACGAATTCCAAGTAAAAAAGCTCTACCTCCCGCGAAATTTTACCTGCCCTCTTGGGGGACCCGGGGGGGGGGCCAAAGGCCCAGATTCCATTGATCCAACGGCAAGAGAAATCCCGCGTATCTCGTGCAGTTTGCTGGACATACCGGCCATTCGCGCGGCCTCGGCTGCCCCTCCTACGGCGTTTCGTCTCCCCGGTGCCACCGCCAGCACCTTCTGGTACGCCACAAGGGCTTCCTTCGGCTGGTGCAGCTCCATGAACAGATCGCCGCTTCCTAATCCTTCGGATTTCGCTCATGCACTCCGCGCATTGCATCTCGATACGCCATGGCGCGGGCCGCGTGGCTGCGCTGCTCCCAACCGTCATAGAAAACGCCCAATGCCTCGGCGTAATCCTTTTCGCGCGGCGTTCCCGGCTTCAATACGCGCGCCCTCTGAATCTCGGCAGAGCCGCGTTGCAATTCCGTCGGACCGGCGTAAGGCTCCCATAGTTGGTGGTATTCCGTCATCGCCAGCCCCCAATTCGCCATGGCGCAGCGGGGAGTCTCTTGCCGCGGCATCCCGGAACGCTTCCTCGGATTCTTCGTACGTGAGCGCATGCGGCAGCGCCACGCCGCGCGTGAAGGATTCCAGTGCATGACACCGGAAACTCGACGGTTCCGAGCGGTCCCTTCGCTACCTGGGTCCCATGCTCTTGCGCGCTTAAGACTTTGCCATTGAACGGCAGCAACAAGCCGAAGGCCCACGGCAGTGTGGTTGCGCCTTTGGCTATTTTTTCCACGTGAGGACTCCTGACGGATTTTCGTTTGCCGTCGATGGTAGTGCCCCCGGTCCAGAGGATCAATCCAGCAGCGCTTCGTTGCATTCATTCTATCGGTTCCCGAGCATCAACGAAATGGCGCATTCGCGAGCCGAAACCTTGTGGGCCAAACGCGCACGGAGTAGACTTTTCGCCTGCGTTTGCTCGGGAGGTGTGGCATGGCCCGTATCGTTCGCTGCGGCCTGATTCAGGCCCAATGTGAATGGTCCCCGGAAAAGTATGCTCTGCCGGACATCAAGAAAAAAATGATCGCCAAGCACGAGCGCCTGATTGCCGATGCGGCCAGGAAAAAAGTCCAGATCCTCGGACTGCAAGAGCTCTTTTACGGCCCGTACTTCTGCGCCGAACAACAAACTCGCTGGTACGAACTGACAGAAAAAGTCCCCAGCGGCCCCACCGTCACGGCCATGCAGAAGCTCGCCAAAAAATACCAGATGGTCCTCGTCGTCCCGGTCTACGAAGTCGAGATGACCGGCGTGTACTTCAACACCGCCGC
>Ga0066681_10001042_pt1 | contig 10609 bp, 9 predicted proteins | sample GraSoiAngelo_130_FD_65629 | JGI IMG/M metagenome (GOLD analysis project Ga0066681, IMG submission 65629) | Grasslands soil microbial communities from the Angelo Coastal Reserve, California, USA - 14_0929_02_20cm | ecosystem: Environmental > Terrestrial > Soil > Grasslands | place: USA...
ACCTACCTCGGCCGCCCCAAAATTGTGCTGACAGTGGTTCCCGAGGGGAAGAAGGAAATGATGCTGACTGCCAGTGGAGGTGATCGATGAAGCAGCACGTGCTTGCCGCCTTCGCGGCGTTTGGGCTGATTGGAACGCCGCTTCGCTCGCAGGTGATCGATCGCACCAAGCCACCGGAGCTCGGTCCACCGCCGCGCGTGTCGCTTCCACCAATCGTGACGCGGCAGCTCGCCAATGGACTGAAGCTAATGATCGTCGAGCAGCACGAACTTCCGCTCGCGGATTTCGTTCTACTGGTAGGAAGCGGTGGTACTGCTGACCCCACTGGGAAGACAGGCGCCGCGAACCTTACGGCGCAGATGCTCCGGGAAGGGACGACAACGCGCAAGAGTCTGGACATCGCGGACCAAACCTCATTCCTGGGTATAAGCCTGTTTCCCCAAGCGAGCTGGGAATCGAGTACGCTGTCGCTGCATACACCAACGGCGCAGCTGGACAGCGCACTGGCACTGTTCGCTGATATCGCGCTTCATCCTTCGTTCCCGGCGAACGAGTTCGAGCGGATCAAAAAGAATCGCCTGACCGAGCTACTGCAGCTGCGCGATCAGGGACCGGCGATCGCCAATCTCGCGTTCCCGGCGATTCTCTATGGCAAAGCGCATCCCTATGGCGCTCCGCTGATTGGCACAGAAGCGACGGTGACGGGACTCACCACCGCCGATTTGCAGTCTTACTACCAGGCGAACTTCAAGCCGAACAACTCGACGCTGATCATCGTTGGCGACGTGAACCCCGGCCAGATAGAGCAAAAGATCAATGCGTTGTTCGGCGGGTGGCAGCGAGGTGAAGTTTCGCAGCTCACGTATGGAGAGCCACCCAAGTCGAGCACCACGACGATCTATCTGATCGATAAGCCCGGTGCAGCGCAATCCTCTTTCAGGATCGGAGCAGTTGGCGTGCCGCGCTCTACCAAAGATTATTTCGCGTTGACGGTAATGAACACGATCCTGGGTGGATCCTTCAGCAGTCGCCTGAATCAGAATCTGCGCGAAGCGCGCGGGTTTACCTACGGAGCCGGGTCGCGTTTCGACATGAGACGTGCAGCTGGTCCATTCACGGCTTCAGCGGAGATCGTCTCTGCAAAATCCGATTCAGCGCTGCTGGAATTCATCAAGGAGTTGAACGGCATCAGACAGGCGGTTCCTGCTACCGAACTGTCTCGCGCCAAACGGTATTTGCAGCTTCAACTGCCCGGAAACTTCGAGACGACGCAGGAAATCGCAGCGGCGCTGGTACCTGTGGCGCTCTACGGACTGCCTCTGGACTACTACAACAACTACGTGCAGAACATCGAGGGTGTTACCGGGGCTGACGTGGCCAGAGTTGCGCAGCAATACATCAATCCCGGCTCACTGGCGATTGTGATCGTCGGTGATCGCAAGACGATAGAGCAAGGCCTGAAGTCAACCAATGTCGGGCCCATTTCCATCAGAGACATGACGGGTCAGCCAATACAATAAGAGTCCGATCCCGAAGAGCCTGATTGGACAGGAGGGCGCGACGATCCAGTTCGTCGTGCCCTCTTTCTTATTCTGTGGATACAGCCTCGCCCGCGTGCAGTGCGTTGCGCATCCACCGCCAATACTCTTCTCCTGCCACATGGGTCACGTCGTTGTGTCCGGCCTGTTCTACGATAAGTAGCTCACCCTTGTTGCGTGCCGCCTGATAAACATCGAGTCCCATTCTTACCGGCACTATCCGATCTCGTTTTCCATGGGCAACCGAGACTGGAACGTCGAGTTCCGCGACAGCTTGTCGGGTATCGAAGTGGATGCGGGAGATCGCGCGCCAGACGAGCACTACTGGTGGGTACACGATAAGCCGGGCCATCGCCCGTGCCGACGAGAAGGGCGACTGCAGCAGCAATGACGATGGCGGATGGACCTCTGCCAGTTCAGTGGCGACAGCGCTGCCGAGCGAGTGACCGAAGAAAGCTACACGCTGGCGATCAACACCGAATGCCATTCGCACATGGTCGTACGCTGCGCGAGCATCGAGCTTGGTGCTGGCATAGGTCGGTGATCCACCCAGTGACATGTAGCCACGGTATTCCGCGAGGAAAACCGCGTAACCGGTGCGATGCTCAACCGCGCGAGCCCATTCGATTTGCCATACCGCGAGGTCTGCGTTGCCATGGAAGCAGATCAGAACTCCAGGTGCCGCCAGCGGATCTCCGATGATGAAGCCGACCAACTGTTGTCCATCTACAGCTTCGTAGGTTACGCGTCCGCTAACCGATGGTGACTCGATCAGGCGCGGCGGCTGGAAGAGAATACGCTCCTGCTTGTACCAGAGGAAAGCGAGCGCGCCCAGAACAAGCGCGATAACCACCAGTGCAATGGTCACTCGCGAAGTGCAGGGGGGTTCCAGCCGGTTTGCATGGCGGGCAATTTACGACAATGCGAATTCCGGTAGAAACCTTTCACCTCGACAACGGGCTGTTTGTCACCTTGTCGGAGGATCACACCGCACCAATCGCAGCAGTCAATCTCTGGTATCACGTTGGCTCAGCGAACGAGAAAACCGGCCGAACCGGATTTGCGCACCTGTTCGAGCACATGCTCTTCCAGGGATCGGCGCATGTGGGGTCGAACGAGCACTTCGAGCTGATTCAACGCGCGGGCGGGACGCTCAACGGCTCTACCTGGCTCGAGCGGACGAATTATTTCGAGACAGTCCCGTCGAATGAATTGGCCTTGGCACTCTGGCTCGAGGCGGACCGGATGGGGGAGCTACTCCCCGCCATGACTCAGGAGAAACTCGACACTCAACGCGATGTCGTGAAGAACGAGCGGAGGTGGGCGGTGGATAACCAGCCCTACGGCACCATGCTCGAGAAGATGCAGGAGCTGGTCTTCCCTCCGTCACATCCGTTTCAGCATTCACTGATTGGATCGATGGAGGACCTTTCTGCCGCTTCGCTCGATGACATCGCGCAGTTCTTCGCAACCTACTACACGCCGGACAATGCAGTGCTCTCGATTGCCGGCGATTTCGATTCCAAGGAGGCGCTTGCTCTGATACGTGAATACTTCGGCCCGATTCCGAAAGGGAAAGGAAAACCGCCTCTGCCGCCGATGAGTCTGCCGCCAGTCTTTGGAAGCAGGAAGCGTGAAGTCGTTTACGACAACGTGAGCCTGCCGCGCCTGTTCCTGGCGTTCCGATCACCGATTTTTGGCAGCGACGAGTATTACGCCGCGAGTGTTACCGCCGCGCTGCTGGGGATGAGGAAGGGTAGCCGGCTGCAGCGCGCCCTTGTGCGAGAGCGGCAGATCGCTGCCGACGCCGGCGCGTTCACTTTCGATCTGGCCAAGGGCTCCGATATCCTCGTCGTGGATGTCACGGCCAGACCGGAGACACCAGTTGCACAACTCGAGGAAGAAGTTGAGCGCGAAATCGATTTACTCTGTCGTGAGGGAGCTTCAGGCGAGGAAGTTCAGAGAGCAATCGCCCTCATCGAAACTGACCTTGTCGCCTCACTACAATCCGCAGGTGAGAGAGCGGACAGGCTATCGATGTTCGCCACGTACTTTGGAAATCCGGAACTGATCAACCAGCAAGTGGATAGCTATCGGCGCGTCACTGCGGAAAGAGTCAACGAGCTGGTTTCGGAACGCTTCAGCGAAGCTAATCGGGCCAGCCTCATCTACGTTCCCCGTGAAGGAGTGGAATCCGAGAGCATGTTGGCAGCAGCGGCTGGCGCGAGCTGATGGTTACTGCGCTCCGCCCCAAGCCCGGGCCCGTCCGCAGCTATCGATTCCCCCAGTTTACCGACGAGAAACTGGCGAGTGGAATCCGTCTCGTTACGGCGCCGGTAGAGAAACTACCGGTAGTTACGGTATTGGTGGTTGTCGATGCAGGATCGGCCAATGATCCGCCGGGTAAGGAAGGGGTCGCCGCGTTGACGGCGGCGACGCTTCTGGAAGGAACCTCCCGGTTGAGCGGCTCGGAGCTGGCGGAAACCTTCGAGCGCCTTGGAACGTCGGTCGACTCGGGCGCGGACTGGGACAGCGCGTTCGCAAAAATCACAATGCTTTCGGAAAGGCTTGACGACGCGGTCAGTCTACTCGGCCAGGTGCTGAGCGAGCCCAGTTTCCCCGATCGGGAAGTGGAACGACTGAAAGCCGAGCGTCTGGCGGAAATTCTACAGCTGGAGACGGAGCCTCGCGGTCTCGCCGATGAGAAGTTCTCGGAATTCCTGTACGCGGCGGAGTCTCGCTACTCGAAGCCGGACGAAGGAAGCGCTGAAAGTGTCAGTGCGCTGTCGAGAGCTGATGTAGAACAGTTCTATCGCGCCAGGTATCGAACTGAATCGACGACGGTGATCATTGCCGGTGACGTATCTCTCGAAAACGTGCGTGCGCTGGTGGAAAAAGCGTTCAGTGGATGGGTGTCAGGGGCTACACTCGATCAGCAGCTGACTGCAACGGCGCGGACATCGTTAAAGAGTGTTCATATCATCGACAAACAGAACGCGCCGCAGTCGGAACTGCGGGTTGGTCACGTAGGACTGCCGCGAAAGAATCCAGATTTCTTTCCGACGTTGGTGATGAACGCAGTCCTGGGCGGGCTCTTCGGGTCCCGGATCAACCTCAATCTTCGCGAAGCGCGAGGGTACACATACGGCGCTTCTTCCTACTATGACTGGCGTCGCGGTCCGGGCCCCTTCGTGGTCTCGACGGCAGTGCAGAGCGAAGTCACTGCGCCCGCTCTACGGGAAATATTTCTCGAACTGGAGCGAATGCGACGCGACCTGATATCGGAAGATGAGCTGTCACTGGCGAGAGATTATCTCGACGGAGTTTTTCCGATCAGGTACGAGACTACGGCGGCAATCGCGTCTGCACTGGCTAGTCTGGTGATCTACGGACTTCCCGCGGACTACTACGACACTTACCGGAATCGGGTTCGAAGCGTGTCGGTGGAAGATGTTCTCCAAGCCGCGCGTGCCCACCTCCATCCGAGTGAACTGCAGACTGTCGTCGTCGGCGACGCGAAAGTGATTCGTGACTCGCTAGCGAAGCTGCAGATAGGGGACGTGAAGGTGCACGAGGCCTAGGAAGTTCGTGGACGAGAAAGTCTCTCCAGGCCGTGTGAAGTCCATGCGGGTGTACACCGGTAAAATCATCACGCTCGACATGGATACCGTGCGATTTCCTGATGGATCGACGGGTGAGCTGGAGATGATCAGGCATCCCGGTGCGAGTGCGGTCGTTCCATTCCTGAGCGATCCGCGCGGGGATGATCCCCAGGTTCTACTAATTCGACAGTACCGGTATGCCGCTGACGGCTACCTCTATGAGATACCGGCCGGCAGGCTCGACCCGGGTGAAAATCCACACGACTGCGCCGTTCGGGAGCTCAAGGAGGAAACCGGTTGTACCGCTGAGCAGTTGGATTATCTGCTCACTATCTACACGACGCCTGGATTCACGGACGAAAAAATTCACCTCTATATGGCAACCGGATTAGCCAGCGGAGAGACTAAACATGAGGCGGACGAATTTTTGGATCTCCAGCCAATGCTGCTGTCGAGAGCGTTGGAGATGGTGCACGGCGGCGAGATCCGGGATAGCAAGACTGCAGTCGGTCTCCTGTTCGCCGCGGGGTTTCGGGCAGGTCATTAACCCTTTGAGCCAATTTGGCGTCTAATCAATGAAAGACGCTGACATGTCATGTAAATAGGACGGATTGGCAGAATCTGGACAAGCTCAGGCTTGCGCTAACCAAGCTAAGTCTTTTACAGGTAAGGGGTTAGCGTTCTGGTACGCCGGGCATACCCCGTGCACTACACCGTTCTAGGAAAAGTTCCATCGGCAGTGATGTGCACGGCTGAGAGGCTGTGAGAGTCTCTTATATAAGGAGAGAGGAATGGCTGACATCGTCCGTAAGCAAATAGTAGCGGTTGAGGGGTTGACCGTCAGGGAGCGCCTGCAGGCGATGGATGACTCAGCCGTCGTCACAGCATTCCTTGGTGGAGAGGAGCGCGCCTTCTCGGAGCTCGTAACGCGATACCAGACCAGGCTACTCAACTTCGTCTACCGCACCATTGGGGATCGGGAAAAGGCAGAGGATCTGGTGCAGGAAGTTTTCATCAGGGTCTATCGCCACCTGCATCGGTTCGATCGCTCGAAGAAATTCTCGACCTGGGTCTACACGATCGCCTCGAATCTGGCGAAGAACGAGCTGAGAAACCGCTCACGCAACCCGCTGGTTCTCTTTCAGACGGTTCAAAAGAACTTCCAGGATGAGGATCGTCCGCTTCAGTTCGAAGACACGACTTCCCGTCCGGATGATATGTACCGGAAGCGTCACCTGAGAGAGATCGTTGAGGAGAGTGTGGCAAAGCTCCCCGAGCACCACAGGAACGTGTTCATTCTGCGCGAGCTCGAAGGCAAGTCCTACGAGGAAATCGCGGAGATCACGGAGTGCAACCTGGGCACGGTAAAATCGAGACTTAACCGGGCCCGAAACTCGTTCGCGGAAATCATCGCTCCATACGTAGATTAGGTTCGTCGGTTCGGGAACCGGCACCCCAGTGGCGGGTACCTGTTTCCGAACCCTCAACCTATCTCCATGGACTGTCACGAGTTTTGTGATAAGCATCTTGCCTTTGTAGACGATACGCTGGCTGGTATCGAGCTGGTCCGCATGCAGCGACACATTGCTGAATGTGATAGCTGCGCGAAGCATGATGCGAAAATCCGTCGGGCGCTGCTCCTTTTCAGGAATCTCCCCTCGATCGAGCTATCAGCCGACTTCTCCCAAAGGCTCGAAGTACGCCTCAGAGAGTGTCACACCGAGCAGCTCGCCAGCACGCAGCGAAACCTGAGGTTCGGGGCCTTCGCGGCCACTCTCGCGAGTCTGGTTATGGTCGGCTACATAGCGACGACGCTATATGATCACGCGAATGGCCCGCGCGATGTGCTAATGCCGCCCGTAGTGGCGACCGTTCCCGAATCGGAGTTCACTCCGATAACGACGTCGGCACCGGCCATCGTCGCATCGGTTTCAGCCGGGCTGACCATCTGGCCAGCAGCGTTGTTTGCTGAGCAGGTGCCGGTGACGTTTGCCCACTCCAAGCTCGAGCTCGCGAACTACACGCGATAGACTCTCGGACGAACATCGGCTCCCGAGAGCCGACCTATATTTCTGAGGATGTCGGCATCCTCCCTCAAGACACTTCGTGATGCAATAAAGCGCCGCTCTTTCGACGGCGCTTACTACATCACCGGCGAGGACGAGTACCAGAAAGACGAAGCTGTCCGCCAGCTTGTCGAAGCTGCCATCGACCCGACCGCGAGGGACTTCAATCTGGACATCAGGCGGGGAGGGGAGCTCGACGGCGAATCACTGGGGGTTCTGCTTTCGACACCTCCGATGATGGCAGAAAGAAGGGGAGTTGTCATTCGCGACGTAGGTGCGCTCCGCAAGGATGCACGGAAGGTCCTCGACGACTACCTGAAAAAACAGGCCTCCGATCTGTTACTGGTCATGGCATCCGGCAGCGGCGCAAAGACCGATGACGGACTGTCTTCAGCAAGCACCTCCCTCGAATTCGATCCGCTATCAGGCGACAGAATTCCAAAGTGGATCGCGCATCACGCGGATAGCGCGCTCGGTGTGAGGATCACCGAAGCGGCTACGGAGCTACTGCAGGCAGCTGTCGGAAACGATTTGCATCAATTGTCTGGTGAGCTCGACAAGCTGGCGAGCTTCGTCGAAGGACGGGGTCAGGAGATCGGTGAGGAGGCAGTGGCAGCGGTGGTCGGAGTAAGGCGCGGAGAGACGCTGTCTGATCTTCTGGATGCTGTCGCCGACCGTAATGCAGCCCGCGCGCTGGACCTAATTCCGCACGTCCTGGCGCAGCCGAAAACAACGGGCGTTTCAGTCGTCATGGCATTGTCGACGCAGATGCTCGCGGTCTCGTGGGGGCGCGCCAAACTTGACGAGGGTCTTCCAAGGGCGCGGCTGTCCCAGGAGTACTTCAATCTGCTGAGGGAGACCGGAGCCTTTACCGGCAGATCGTGGGGATCGGCCACCGCGGTCTGGTCACGCGCCGCAGAGCGCTGGACCCGCGAGTCTCTCGATCGGGCGCTTGATTCCCTGCTCGAGGCTGACGTCGCTCTCAAGGAGAGCAGAGTCTCGTCTGAAGAACAACTGCTGGCTTCGGTCTTACTGAGCCTCTGTGCAGGGGAAGTGAGCGCAGCGGCATGAGTGAATAGGAGAGTAGTGAGATGTTCAGATGGATGGTTTCAGTCGGCGTGTTGTTGTGTTCGGCAGCGTCGACGAGTATTTCGCAGGTTTCAGCCAAGCCGCCCGATCCCGTTTTTGCCAGAGCGCAGGCTCTGGTCAGTGACGGCAATGGCGCAGCGGGAAGGGCGCTGATCGACTCCGTAATTAGAGCTACGCCGCCAATAGCTCCGCTCTATCCACAGGCGCTGTTCTGGCGTGCTTCGCTCGCTGCCAGCGCAGCCGACGCCGAGAGTGATTACAAGCACATAGTCGTTGATTATCCGCTGGCCCCGCAGGCGGCGGATGCCTTGCTGCGCTTGGCCCAACTCGAGCTAGCCCGTGGAGATCGCGATGGGGCGCTGGCTCACCTGCAGCGAATCCCTCGCGACTATCCCCGCAGTAAATCGCTGGCGAGAGCGAGCTATTGGATGGCGCGGGTGCTGTTTGAAAAGAATGATATCCGTAACGCATGTGCGGCGAACGCGAGTGCGCTGGCGCAGGCAGATCCGACGGAGATCGAGCTCCGAAACCAGATTCAGTATCAGGGACAGCGGTGCCCGGCGCCGGCAACTGTGGCGAGCGTAGCGGCAGTTGCGCCGGGAAGTACTTCAGTGCCACCGACGACCTTGCCCGCACCAGTCAATGAATCGACCGCCGTGCAGCCCACAAAGCCAGCTGCGGCGAGGCCGGTGAAACAGCCTCCAGAGTCGACCCAGCAAGCGACCCGGCCCAAGCCGCCAACGGAAGCCAACGACGTGAAACCCAGTATCGTGGATCCGTCCAAGGCGCCCAAGGCAGCACCGGTGGAGAAGCCACGCACTCCAGATACGTCGAAAGTCGTCAGGGCAGCCCCTGAAAAAGCGCCATCTAAAACTGCGGCTGAAAAACCGCTGAGGAACCCGCCCGCTACTCCTTCAACTGGCGTGGCGATGAACGGGTATTCGGTGCAAGTTGCCGCCTACAATCACAAGCCAGAAGCCGATAAACTCGTCTCGACACTTAAGGCACGTGGATATGAAGCGAGGGTCGATGGATCGGTCGCGCCATTCCGGGTGAGAATTGGTCGCTATCCAACTGAAGTTGACGCCGAGGAAGCGCTGAAGCGAATCAAGGCCAAGCACATGGACGGTTTCGTCGTAAGGGCACCCGCACGTTGAATCGCGCGGCATCGACTCCGTTGATGCAGCAGTATCGGGAGATCAAGTCGCGTCATCAGGACGCGATCTTGTTCTTTCGGATGGGCGACTTCTACGAAATGTTCTACGAAGACGCGGAAGTAGCGTCGCGAACACTCGGCCTGACCCTGACATCCAGAAATAATGGCGGCGCCAGCGAGGTTCCACTGGCAGGCGTGCCGGTGAAGGCAGCGGGAGAGTACCTGCGGCGCCTGGTTCAACAGGGCTATCGAGTCTCTATCTGCGAACAGACTGAAGATCCGAAGTTCGCAAAGGGAATCGTCAAGCGCGAAGTGGTGGAGACGATTACACCTGGAGCAGCATTCTCCGACGATCTGCTCGACGGGGCCCGCAACAACTACCTCTGCGCTCTAACGCAGGACGGTGATGTCGTCGGTGTTGCGACAACGGATCTATCGACCGGTGAGCTCAGGCTCACGACTGTCTACCTGCGTGATCTCGAATCTGTCCTGTCACGTTTCACTCCACGCGAAGTAATTCTGCCGCGTGGGCAAAGCCTCGCTCACATGATAAAAGGGCCCACTGGTGAGGAAGGGCCAATGGTTACCGAGCGGGAGACATGGGAATTCGATGTGGAGATCGCTCGTGATCAGTTGACTAAACACTTCGAGATCAGCTCGCTAGAAGCTTTTGGGATCGAGAGCGATGATGCTGCATCCGTTGGAGCCGCTGGTGCTCTGCTCCGCTATCTCAACGAGCTTCAACCCGCGGGCATGCCGCATCTGGCGCGGCCGAAGGTCGAGCGACCGGGCGGCAGCATGCCGCTCGACGAGATGACGCGCCGGAATCTGGAGCTCGTCGAATCGATGCGGGGTGGTGAAACATCGGGAACGCTGCTGGGTGTGCTCGATCGGACACTCACACCCATGGGTGCGCGGCTATTGCGTCAATGGCTTCTGGCACCGCTCGTCGATCGTGTGCAGATCGAATCGAGACTGGCAGCCGTCACTGCACTCGGAGATACGCTGGTTCGAGCGGCGTTGCGCGAAGCTCTCGACGGGGTGAGGGACATCGAGCGACTAGCCGGAAAAACCGCTGCCGGACGCGCATCTCCGCGTGAGCTTCGTTCACTCGGTGATTCAGTGGCGCGGCTACCGGCTGTTGAAGCAGCGCTCGAG